>Ga0256845_1001677_pt1 | contig 17331 bp, 15 predicted proteins | sample RiftiametaG_FD_189101 | JGI IMG/M metagenome (GOLD analysis project Ga0256845, IMG submission 189101) | Tube worm associated microbial communities from hydrothermal vent at the East Pacific Rise, Pacific Ocean - Riftia | ecosystem: Host-associated > Annelida > Integument > Unclassified ...
GGAGAGTTTATACATTGAACTTTCATTTAGATTTTTATAATCTGCTTTTATAAATGAAAATGAAAAATGTATCAGGGTCACAGTTGGAATAAGAAATATAAGGATAATTTTTAAACTAAAAGGTATTTTTTTCATCGGAAGAATTGTAGCTAAAAATTGTTTGGCAAACAAGTATTATTGAAAATTAACAATCCTTATCTTCCTCTTTTAAGACCAAAGCCCTATAAGCCTCATCTTTTGGTACAAGCCCAGCTTCATACAAAAACTGCGATGGCATAAAGTTTTGTTTTTTTATCTTGTCATATTTTGCAAAACTTAAGTACAAAATATCTTTTGCTCTTGTCACTGCCACATAAAAAAGTCGTCTTTCTTCATCAAGACTTCCACCTCGAAGCATAAGTTTTCTGTTTGGAAATCTACCATCCATTAAATCAACAACGAAAACCTCTTTGTACTCTAACCCTTTTGAAGCATGAACACTAAGCAGGTTTACACCCTCCCCTTGAGTTAAATCAGATGAGCCAAGTATCATCGCATTTAAAAACCTCTCATGTTCTGCATAAGGTTTTGAAAGTTCTTCTAAAAGCAACATCTTTCTTTGAATCCTCACAAGAGATTCACTCTTTTGTTTCTCATCTATACTACCATCTTTTAAAGTTGCCCTTTTTGTTGATAAACTATCTGCTATATATTTAAAAAGTTCGGACTGTACTACTTTTTTAACGATTGTTTTCGGCTGTTTTATCCCTTTTAAATTGCGATATAAAGTATAAAAATTATATAAAAAGGTAGCACTCTCTTTTGTAAGTTTAGGATGTTTTAAAACTGGATTTTTCATAAACTTTGCCTCAAATCCAAGTTTTGCATACTTTCCAACTGCACCAAGCTCTAAAAAGTCATCAAAAAGACCAAGTTGATGGTTGAGTTTTCTTTTCTCAAAAGGGTTTTTCATAGACTCATCAGGAGCATAAAGACCATAAAATATACTCCCCTGCCCTAAATTTTTAAGTGCTAGATATATCTCTTTTGCCATAGCACTACCAATCCCACGAGCAAACTCAAAAACATGTATAAATGCCATCATATCAGACTCATTCACAAGTAAAGTATAGAGGTCTAAAACAGCTTTTACCTCTCTTGAGTCAAAAAAGCTTGTTCCCCCTTTTCGTTTGCACGGTATACCTAGCTCACGAAGTCCAACCTCTATCCCATCAGCAGAGGAGTTGTTACGAAATATAACTGCTATCTCCTCATGTGGTGTTTGTGAATCCCTTATCTGTGCTGCCATCGCATGATACTGGTCAAACAACTCATCATAAACCAAAAGTTTTGGAGGTTGGGAAGTTGAATTTCTTGTCACTTCTAAATTTTTTGGATAGATTCTATCATTGTGTTCTATCACTTTTGTAGCAAGTGAAAGTATAGGCATGGTTGAGCGATAATTTTTTGTAAGAGTATGAACCTTGGCATGTGGGAATTTTGTAGAAAAAGAACCTATTATGGAGATATCAGCACCATTAAAAGCATAAATACTTTGGTCATAATCTCCTACACAAAAAAGCGATGGTGGACTCATCGCATCAATAATGGTTCCTTGAAGAGCATTTGTATCTTGATACTCATCAACAAGCACCTCCTTGTAACCCAAATCTTGAGTTTTACATATATCTCTAAAATTTAAAAGCAAGTCGTTAAAGTTTAAAAAACCGTACTCTTTTTTTAATTTTTCAAACTCATCAACAACATCAGCATAAATAAGTGCAAACTGCTCATGCTCTTCATAGTTTTGTCTAATCCAGTTTTCAAAATCATTTTCTAACTCAGTATTTTGATAAAAAGAGTACAAATCATACAGATAGTTGCCACCATAAGGGGTAACTTCAGCATCTATATGTGAAAATGAACGCTTCTCAAAAACACTTCTAAATAATGTTTTTAACTCCCTCTGCTGTTTGAGTACAACCTTTTTATCTGTTTTTTTTAACCATCTGTAACTAACTGCATGGAAAGTTCCAGCATCTATCTTTGATGCCACATCTTTACCAAAAAATTCTGCTACTCTTGCAACCATCTCAGCTGCAGCTTTATTTGTGAAGGTAAGAAGAAGTATCTCATGAGGCTTTACTCCACACTCTAAAAGATACGCTATACGCCCAACAATGGTAGAAGTTTTACCAGTTCCTGCAGAAGCAATAATAAGGTTTTGTTGGCATGTGGAAGTTGCTGCTGCATATTGTTCTTCATTTAAACGCGATAATGCCACTGCAACTCCTTTATTTTAGAAGTGTGATTATATCTCTATATTTTTAAACACAAATTATGTAATATTTACTTATAATTACTATTTGTTACACAATATATTTAAAATAGATTTTATTTTTTATATATTATTATTAAAAAGTATAATATGATAGAATTTCATATATAAAAATAGGTAATAATAATGCAAGCTGACAGTAAAGTTTTACACATAATATCAAATGAAACCAAAGAAGATATAGGTGAGTTAAATGTTGTTACACCTTCCATATATACCTCAATCTTTTCAAAACATGCTGATACCCATGATACAGACTTGAGCGATGAGGATAAAGTTACAAATAATTTTTTAGACGAAAAAATATCTCTTTTTGAAAATTTACAAAACAAAACATCCAAAAATGCTCTAAAGTTAAGTGAAAATACAAACAAAGCTATCTCTGCAATACAGGATAAAGATGAAACTGTACTAAAAAAAGTACTTCAAGAGACTAAAGAGTTACGAGATGAGATAGAAAAGCTCAAAGAACATCTTTACAAAGATGAACTAACTAACAGTTACAACAGAAAATGGTTGCAAGACAACATCTTAAAAGACGGTACAAAGAACTTTAAAGAAAAAGGCACTCTTGCTTTAATAGATTTAAACTATTTCAAAACTGTAAATGACACTTTTGGACATGTTATAGGAGATAAAGTTCTCCTTTTTATCACAAACCAACTAAAAGAGATGAGAGAACATGTAGTTCGTTACGGAGGGGATGAATTTATTATCATATTTTCTAAAAATATAACAAAAAAAATCGCTCTATCAAAACTAGATAAACTAAGAGAGAGCGTAATAAAGAAAAAACTAAAATCAAACGATACCTCTTTTAGAGTTAGTTTTTCATTTGGTGTTAGCGAGTTTAAAGAAGATGACACTTTAACGGAAGTATTAGAACTAGCAGATAAAAATATGTATGATGACAAAATTCAGATTAAAAAAAGAGTCACTGGAATCTAAGCAAACCCTCACAACTTTTTAGATATAATCGCAAAATTTTAAACCTCAACATATCAAGGTAAGCGATTATGTCAAACAAATACAATCCACAAGAAGTAGAAAACAAATATTATAAAATCTGGGAAGATAGAAAATACTTTGAAGTAGATGGTAACAAAGCCATCCAAAAAGAAGATAAAAATTTTGCTATCATGATGCCACCTCCAAATGTAACAGGACGCCTACACATAGGTCATGCACTCACATTTACACTACAAGATATTATTACACGATACAAACGAATGGATGGTTACAAAACACTTTGGCAACCAGGAACTGACCATGCAGGAATCGCTACTCAAAATGTTGTAGAGAAACAACTTTTAGCTGAGGGAACGACCAAAGAAGAGATAGGTCGTGAGGCATTTTTAGAGCGTGCTTGGGCTTGGAAAGAGGAATCAGCTGGAATTATGACTGAGCAACTTCGCAAAATGGGTGTAAGCCCTGCTTGGGATAGAGAGCGATTTACAATGGATGAGGGGCTTCAAAAATCTGTAAAAGAAGCATTTGTTCATCTATACAACAAAGGTCTTATAGTTCGTGGTAATTACATGGTAAACTGGTGTACGCACGATGGAGCTTTAAGTGACATCGAAGTGGAACACGAAGAAGAAGATGGTAAATTTTACTACATGACCTACCCTTTTGCTGATGGTAGTGGAGATGTTGAAGTAGCAACCACGAGACCTGAGACATACTTTGGCGATAGTGCTGTAATGGTTCATCCTGATGATGAAAGATACAAAAACCTCATAGGTAAAAAAGTAAAACTTCCACTTCTTGATAGAGAGATAACTATCATCGCTGATGAGCATGTAGATATGGAGTTTGGAACTGGTGTGGTAAAAGTAACACCTGCTCACGACCAAAATGACTACGAAGTTGGAAAAAGACATGATTTGGAGTTTATAACTGTTTTTGATGAAAAAGGGATTTTAAATGACTATGCAGGTGAATTTAAAGGGCTTGAGAGATTAGAAGCAAGAGATATGATCGTAAAAAGACTTCAAGATGAAGGTTTTATAACTAAGATAGAAGACCATAAACATCAAGTTGGGCATTGTTACAGATGTAAAAATGTTGTTGAGCCTTACATCTCAAAACAGTGGTTTGTAAGAAATGAAGTTGCAAAAAGCTCCATCGAAAAAACAAACAATGGTGAGGCAACATTTTTCCCACCACATTGGATAAATTCATACAACTCATGGATGGGAGAGTTAAGAGACTGGTGTATAAGTCGCCAACTTTGGTGGGGACATCAGATACCTGTATTTTATTGTGATGAGTGTAATCATGAGTGGGCAACACAAGATGAAAACCCAACAGAATGTCCAAAATGTGCATCTAAAAAAATCACTCAAGACCCTGATGTTTTAGATACTTGGTTTAGCTCTGCTTTATGGCCGTTTTCAACTTTAGGCTGGGGAAATGGTGATGTTGAAATGGACAAACTTTTTAAATCTGATGACTTAAAAGATTTTTATCCAAATACCCTACTTATAACAGGTTTTGACATCCTATTTTTCTGGGTTGCTAGAATGATGATGATGGGTGAGAACTTTATGGGTGAGCTTCCATTTAACCACATCTACCTTCACGCACTTGTAAGAGATGAAAACGGACAAAAGATGTCTAAATCTAAGGGAAATGTTATCGATCCACTAGATATGGTAAATAAATATTCTGCTGATATTTTAAGATTTACTCTTGCTATCAGTGCTGCTCAGGGTCGTGACATCCGTATGAGTACAGAAAAACTTGAACTTAACCGTAACTTCACAAACAAACTTTACAATGCGTCTAAATACTTGCAAATGAATGAAAGTACATTCCCAGACCTAAAAGGTTTCTGCCTTGGCACTGACCTTGGTAAATATATGGCTTCAAGACTAAATCAAGCTACAAAAGAGGTTAGAGAGGCTCTTGATGAGTACAAGTTTAACGATGCAGCAACTGTTATATACAGATTTATCTGGAACGAGTTTTGTGGTTGGGGTATAGAACTTAGCAAAGCTGATAAATCTTCCATCATAGAACTTGGAGCGATTTTTAAAGAGGCTATGAAACTACTTCACCCATTTATGCCGTTTGTTACAGAGTATCTTTACCACGAGTTATCAGGCACTAAACTTGAAGATAGTGAATCTATCATGGTTATGCCATACCCTCACAAAACAAAAAGAAGAAAAGAGGAAGATAAGTTTAACATCATTATGGATGCTATTGTATCTATTCGCCGTGCGAAAGTTTTAGTTGATTTAGCTAACCAAAAGATAGCTAAAGCGTATGTGAAGATAGACAACATCAAAGAAAAAGACAAAGAGATGATGTTGCCATTTATCATCAAACTTGCAAAAGTTGAGAATGTTGAGTTTAGCGATGAAAAAATAGAAAACTCTGTAAGCGATATTGCAGATAGTTGTGAGACATTTATCCCAACAGATTCTATCGATCTTAGCTCAATCATAGCAAAACTTACAAAACAAGATGAAAAACTACAAAAAGAGATAGGCAAACTAAATGGTATGCTAAACAATGAGCGATTTGTAGCAAACGCACCTGCTGATGTATTAGAGAAAAATCGTGCTGCACTAGAAGATGCAGAGGCAAAACAAACTAAAGTAAAAGAGCAATTAAGCTCACTAAAGGGTTAAGTAGTTGTTCGATTTAAAAAAATACTCCTCAGCCAATATCAAAAACGATATTTTATCTGGTTTAGTTGTTGCTGTTGCACTTGTTCCTGAGGCTATCGCTTTTAGCTTTATCGCTGGAGTTAGCCCTATTGTTGGGCTTTACACTGCATTTATACTTGGTCTTATAACATCTTTAATAGGTGGAAAACCTGGGATGATAAGTGGAGCAACGGGGAGTGTAGCTGTTGTTCTCATCGGTCTAACTTTAAAAACAAACGAGATACTAAAAGCCTCAGGATTAAGTGGTGATGAACTCTATATGGGTGTTTTACACTACATCTTACTAGCTACCATCATAGCAGGTTTAATTCAGATTAGTTTTGGAGTCTTAAAACTTGGTAAATTTATAAGACTTGTTCCACAACCAGCGATGTATGGATTTGTAAATGGTCTAGCTATAGTTATCGCTATGGCTCAGTTTAAATTTTTTGATAACCAAGGCACTACAATGTATATCTTGGTAGCTGTTACTATGTTGATTATGTATTTTTTACCAAAAATCACAAAAGCTGTTCCCTCTGGACTGGTAGCTATCATAGTGCTGACACTTGGTGTTTACTATGCAAACATAGACACTCTTTTAGTTGGTTCTTTGGCAGATTTAACACAATTTTCAGGCAAACTTCCACACTTTGTTGTTAGTCAATATATCTTTAACCTTGATGCTATCATCTTAGTATTACCATATGCTGTTATCATGGCTTTGGTTGGTCTTATAGAGTCACTTCTAACTTTAGCTGTACTAGATGAGATGAGTGGAGTTCGTGGAAGTGGAAACAAAGAGTGTATAGCCCTTGGAACTGGTAATGTGGCATGTGGGTTTTTCGGTGGTATGGCAGGGTGTGCCATGATTGGTCAGTCTATTATCAACTTTACTTCTGGTGGGTTGGGTCGCCTATCATCTTTTGTGGCAGCTACTGGACTTTTGTTTTTAGTTGTTTCTATGACACCTGTTTTAAATACTATCCCTGTTGCTGTTTTAGTTGGGATTATGTTTATGGTGAGTATAGGAACTTTTGAGTGGTCTAGTTTCTCCCACATAAAACATATGCCTCGCACTGATGCTTTTGTGATGATAACAGTAACAATCATCACCATATTTGAAGATTTAGCAATCGCAGTTATCGCTGGTGTAATCATCTCTGCTCTTGCTTTTGCATGGAAACATGCAAGAATTTTCACAAAAACACATATAGAAGCAGATGGAACTAAAGTTTATGAACTTGATGGACCACTGTTTTTTGGAAGTGCTACAACTTTTAGTGATAATTTTGACATACAAAACGACCCTCCAAAAGTTGCTATAGACTTTAAAGAAGCAAGAGTTATGGACAGTAGCGGAGTTGAAGCAATAGACGCTATAACTAAAAAATATGAAGATGCAGGCAAAAATCTGCTACTTCGCCACCTATCTCCTGACTGTAAAGCTATACTTAAAAAAGCTGGTCCTCACTGTACTTATGAAGAGGATGATCCAACTTACAAAGTTGCGTTTGATTACTAATTCTTTTTTACAACTATAAAACTCTCAGGTCTTTTAGACCTGTACTTTGGCATACTTTGACCAATACTCGCATTTATATATGTAGGATCTGCTATCACAAATTTTCTCGAGCCATCTCTAACACTATCACCTTGCATTGGGATATATAGAGCTGTTGCCATGTGGTCTTTATATTTTACACCAACTACACCTACACCAAAAAGTTCTTTAACCAAGTAAGAGTAAAGCACTGCTCTGTCTTCACAGTCTGATTTTTTATAATAAAGAGTTTCTTGTGCAAACATCACTTTTTCTCTACCAAATTGTTGATTATCTCTTTCATATTTAAAAGATTTTTGTACAAAGTGAAGTACAAAGTTTAGAGCATCACTTGCTTTTTTACCATCTACATACTTTTTCAATCCACTAGCTATACTAGCATAGCTTCTCTCATCCATAGGAGCATTAAAAAAAGTATCATAATCAGCTTGTGGATATGTAGCCATGAAATCTATAAGATTTTGATTATAAATATACTCAAGAGTGTATTTATTTCCATACTCTTTAAACGATAAAATTTCATCTTTTGTGTTAGATTCAAATTTTGGCAAAGTATGTAAAGATAAATCTAGTGGTTTATTTGCCCCTGGATAATCTTGCTTATATGAATAAAGTTTACCAACACTTCCTTTAGCATAGTTAGCAACTACATAAAATTTCTTTTTACCAAAACTGTAATTTGGAGTTGAATATATAACTTTTTTTGAGTAATGCATAAGTACTATATGTTTTTTGGCAAGTCCGACCTTTACTGCATATCCCATTTTGTTAAAAATAAACCAACCTAAAAGCCTCGCATTATCTTGGTTGTTTGGATATACACTCTCTGAGACCTTTAAAACTAAAAGATATGTTCCCCAGTCATTTAAGTTCATAGATTTTTTTATATCAACTATATTTTGTATTAACTCTTTGTATTTACTTGATGCCGCACTATCAAAAAAATTTCTTATACCTTTTTGATTATGCGGATAGTATTTTGCATATTTTATTTTCTCTGGTACATCAAATCCAAGATTCGAACCAAAAAAACTAAAAGTGATATCTTTAGACTCTGGAATTAGTTTTGTTTTTTTCTTAGGTGTAATCTGGACAACTACAACTTCTTTTTTAGGTTGTACCTTTTTTACCTCTGGTTTCTTGACTTCAACTTCTTTAGGTTCTACTTTTTTAACAACTAGCTTTTGCTCAACATATTTGAATTTTTTAACTTTTATACTGATTTTAGGACCAATACTTTTTATTTTTTTTAGTTTTGCAGGTATTATTTTTTTGGGCTTTGGCTCTTCATAAAGCTTTACACCTTTATGTGCAGCATAAGCTTTCCACTCAGCTTTTAAGTAGTTGTTAAAAGCATTATCCCTTTCATCAGCATATTTTGCAAATGAGGTAGCTTGAGAACGCTTGAACTCCTCAAACGATTGAGAAAATAAAACACTGCCACTAAATAAAATTATTAAACTAAAAAGGCCACACAGCTTGAACGATTTTTGTTCCCCATCCCTGTTTTGTTGCACGATCCACATCTCCCTCTGTTTTATACAATATTCTAGCATCACTTACCTTAGAAGAATCAATCGAATTATATTGATCAATATCATATGGACGAATTACACCGCTAAGTTGCATAATCTGCTTTTGTTCATCTACCAATATTTCCCGTTTTCCAGCAATAAAATAGTTTCCGTTTTCCAAAACTTTTACAACTCTTGCAGATATGGTTGTGTTAAATGAAGCATCTTTTGTAGCACTCCCCTTACCTTTAAAGCCACTTTTAGAGGTGCCACTAAACCCTATGTTTGATACACCATTTAACTTTCCTACAATAGAATCAACTGTTGAGTTAGTCCCACTACCTGTAAATGTTCCACCACCTAAAGATGAACTATCATCCTCACTGATTTGTTTTACCCCACTATTTGAACTTTTTGCATTTTCAGATATAACTACCCTAACTATATCATTTACATGCATAGCTTTATGATCAGAAAACAATGGATTGTCACCCTGTCCAAAAATACTACCAGTAGAAGTATAATCTTTTTTATCTTCTCTGGCTGGCATCTGTTCGACATATACAGGTGGTTCAAAATCTATCTCTGGCTCTGTTAACCCAGCAGTACATCCACTAAAAAAAACAATATAGATAGGCAAAATTGATATTAAAATTATTTTTATCATTATAGTCTCTTACTTATATTTAGTTATAATACTAGCAAAAATAGTACCAAGGATAAAAATGTCACTGAGAGAAATAATTAACCAAGATGTAAAAAATGCTATGAAGGCAAAAGACACTAAAAAAAGAGATGCACTTCGACTACTCACTAGTGCTTTTAAACAGATAGAAGTTGATGAAAGAAAAGAGCTAAGTGATGATGATATTATAAAAATCATCCAAAAACAAGTAAAAAGTAGAAATGATGCAGCAGCTCAATACAAAGAAGCAGGTCGTGATGATTTGATGCAAATTGAATTAGATGAGATAGCTTTTTATGAACCTTATCTCCCTGCTCAACTAAGTGATGAGGAACTATCAGATGCCTTAAAAGAGATTATCCAAAAAGTTGGTGCTTCAACTATGAAAGATATGGGGAAAATTATGGGTATGGCTTCAAAAGAATTAGCAGGGAAAGCTGATGGAAAAAGGATAAACGAGTGTGTTAAAACACTTTTAGGCTAAAAACTATCTGGCATGTGCGAAAAGTTCCCACATGCCAAATCACCTAACCAAATTTAAGTTTTTTAAGTGCCTCTTCTTCATTGTCTTGACGCATTAATGACTCCCCAACTAAAAAGGCATCAACCCCAGCTTTACTTAAATCTTCAAGCTGTCCATGCTCATAAATCCCACTCTCAGCTACTATAATTTTTCCATTTGGTATCATTGGTATTAAATCATAACAAAGATTCATATTCATCTCAAAAGTTTTTAGGTTTCTATGGTTTATCCCGATAATATCGCTACCAGCATAAATAGCTTTTGTAAGGTCTGTTTTATCATGAACCTCAACCAATGCTTCCATACCTAAATGTCTAGTATAACCAAGCAACTCTTTTAACTCTTTTTTACTAAGTGCTGCTGCGATAAGTAAGATAAAATCAGCTCCATAAACCAAAGCTTCAAGGATTTGATACTTTGATACTATAAAGTCTTTTCTTAAAAGTGGAATTCCAACATATCTTCTTATCTCAGCAAGATAGTCAATTGAACCTTGAAAAAAATGTGGCTCAGTTAATATTGAGATAGCACTAGCTCCACCCCTTTCATAACTTTGAGCGATAGACAATGGATCAAAATTTTCTCTAATTACACCTTTTGATGGAGAAGCTTTTTTTACCTCTGAGATAATCCTATATGGATCTTCATCCGTCGCTCTTAGATACTCAAAAACATCCCTTGGCGCTCTTGCATTATAAGCAAGTGAACGACCTAACCAGTCTAATGAATACTTTTTCTCCCTTTTTAGTAAATCTGCTTTTGTTTTTTTGATTATATCATCTAGAATCATCTTTTTTTGTGCCTTTTTTTAACTTTTTTATTCATACATTTTCTTATTTTTTTTATATGAGATACAACTTCTTTATCATCTCCACCTTCTAGTTTTACTACCTTTCTCATTATCTTATACGCTTTTTTACAATTTCCAAGCTTGTAATAACCCCAAGCTAGGGAATCAAGATAAAATGCACTGTTAGGCTCAATTTTTAAAGCTCTTTTTACATATTTTATACCCTGCTTTACATCTATTTTATGGTCTATGAGAAGGTATCCTAGATAGTTTAAATAAAGTGGGTTTTCCTGCGTTTTAATTACCTCTTTAAGCTTTTCTATAACTCTGCTTTGCATAACTTTATTATTTTTATTTTCCACACTTTCATAATTAAAAATTGCACTTTGTCCCAAATAATTCACATCACCACTTTTTTTATAAAGCTTATATGCCAAAGGTGAAGCTTTTTTATAATTTTTAGAATTTATATAAAGTTGCAATAATAAATTATCATCGCTCCCACTATCTTCTAAAAATCCAATCAATTTCACATACTCTTTTTTATATCCGTAGATCTGTATAATTCTTTTTGATATTTCTTCATTTTTATTTAAAGCATATAGTCTAAGATAAGTTGAGAGAAGCCCATCTATATTGTTTTCATTACTATAAAAACCTATAAGTCTCATACATATCAACTTTGAGCAACCATGAACCCTTGTATGTGTTTCAAGTTGAGCTATAGCATCTTTTTTTCGTTGCAAATTTACATATAAGATAATAGACATTTTATCCAATATCTTCTCATTATAGTTTCTAGTATATGCACTTTCAAGATATTTTAAAGCTGTATCATACTTTTTTAGTTTTATATATATATCACTAAGCAGGATATAATCATCTGCTTCTTTTGACAGTGCAACAAGCCCCAATGCCAGAGTTTTAGCCTCTATATACTTTTGCATCTGTACTAATGCAATGATTTTTATACGAGTGAGAGTAAAATCATCTAATTTTCCATGAGTTATTTCATCAACTTTTTTTATCACTTTTTTATTATTCTTATATGCCAATGAGTCTTCTAGAGAGCGATAAAGATACTCTTCTTTAGTTGACTTTTCATATAATTTCTCAAATAGTTCTGAGGCACCTTTATAGTCTCTGAGTTGCTCAGCTCTTAGAGCAAAAAGTATATAAGTATCCTCTTGAGCAAATACCTTTTCATTTGGCTTTATCTGTGGTTTCACTTCACCTAGACAACCACCAAATATCAACACTAAAACCAAATAAAAAACTATTTTAAACACTTTCATCCTCTATTATCCCCGGACATTCTAATTTTAACTCTTCAACTCTTGTCTTATAATAATCCCAAAATGGAAAAGTCCTACACTGAGTTGGTCTTGCTTCATAAATCTTACAACCATTTGATTCTCTCTCATAAAAGACACATTCAAAGGAGTTATTATACTTTATCTCTTTTATACTATACTTATACATCTTTTTAAAAAGGTATTTAAAAACAAATTCTTTAACATCAAGCCCAAGTAACACAGCTATATTTTCAATCTCACTCTTTGTGACATATATGTATCCGCTCTCACCTGTACAACATCTGCCTTGGCATGTGGAACATGCATCTGCATTAAAACTGTAAGTGTATCCATCTTTTTTTATTATATTTGACATTTTATACTCTGAGTAGAGGCTTTTTTATAAACCTCTTGTGCTTTTTTTGAAAATTCATCACCATCAAAACTGATAAATGGCTCCCATACTCTCATAAATGATTTTGAGCCATTTCGTGCGTGTATCATAACCAAAGATGCTTTTCTATTTATCTTAGGGTGGATAAACTGTACATCAACAACCCTCATCTTTACTTTATCTAATTCCCCACAAATAAGCCCAAACTGAGTAGCATCATAGCAAAATATAAAGTGAGAATTTGGTTTTAAATCTCTTGATACCTTTTTAAAAAAATCACTTAATGGTAGGTTGACATTATACCTAGCATTAAACAACATCTCATTGGAACTTTTTGTAACCCCCTCTGGATAAAAAGGTGGGTTGGATATGATGTAGTCATATTTTATATCTTCATTAAGTTCCAAAAAACTTTTATGGTATATCTTATATGGTATTTTGTTTACTCTCGCATTTATAGTTGCATACTCCACAAAGACATCTTGCTTCTCAACTGCTTCAAGCTGTACTTTTGGATTATCACGAGCCACTAAAAGTCCCACAATCCCACAACCAGCACCTACATCTAGTACTCTGCCTTTTGGTTTAAAATGATTTATAAAATCAGATAAAAAAACAGAATCACTGTTATAACAATAACCCTCTTGTGGCTGATAAAGAAGCAATAAAACACCTTTTTGATATAATCGTACAATTATACCAAATAAAAAAAACATAAAGGTACTAGCATATGATTGTTATCCCTGCACGATTGGCTTCAACTAGATTTCCACAAAAAGTATTAGCAGATATTGGTGGTTTACCAATGGTGGTAAGAACCGCAAAAAGAGTGGCTCACCTTGATAGAGTTGTAGTAGCTGCTGATGATGAGCTTATTATCTCCACATGCCAAGCTCACGGCATTGAAGCGATGCTAACCTCAACAACACATAAAAGCGGAACAGACCGTATCCACGAATGTGCAACCATCCTTAATCTCGATGATGATGAGATTATAGTAAATGTTCAAGCAGATGAGCCGTTTATAGAGCCTGATGTTGTTGAATCTTTAATGGCAAAACTTAAAGAACTTCAAAAAAACAAAGAAGATTTTATTATGGGAAGTTGTTACAATGCTATAAACAACGAAGCTGCACAAGATCCAAACCTAGTCAAAGTTGTCCTTGATGACAATCACAACGCTATATACTTTTCCCGTTCATTAGTACCATACAATCGTAATGGAAGAGCCACATATTTTGGTCACATAGGCATCTACGGATTTAGCAAAAAAAGTCTAAAAGAGTTTTGTAACCTAGATGATGCACCCATAGAGGACATAGAGGGGCTAGAACAACTAAGAGCTATCTATCACGGTAAAAAAATAACCATGGTAAAAGTAGCAAGTACAGGTTTTGGGATAGATACACCAGAAGATCTAGCAAGAGCAGTTGAGATTTTTCTTTAAATAATTATGAATAAATTAGTATATATTCTAATTATTTTTATAATTACTGGCTGTACGACATATTTAACAGTCAAAAACAATAACATTTTAAACCAACAATACATTATTTCACATAAATCACTTATATATAAAGATAAATCAAGGAATGGTCGCTCCATTACAGCCGAACTTTTTTATCCATCATATTTAAATGATAACAAAATCGCTGACGGCAACTTTTCACTTATTATTTTTGCCCATGGTTATCAACAAAGATTTACTAATTATCAATATCTTTATAAAAGACTAATACCAAAAGGCTATATTTTAGCATTTTTGACAACCGAACAAGGACTTATCATAGATATAGACAATTATGCACAAGATATAGTTTTTCTACAAAATAAACTACTAAATTCTAAAACTATTTTATCAAATCATCTAAAACCAACTTCAGCACTTATGGGGCATTCAACAGGAGGTGGTGCTATATATCTTGCTCAGAATATATCACATAGAAGCACTACCATTATATCTATGGCAGCATTAGGAAAAGTCTATTTTCCCATATATGGAACAAACCCCATAGATATAGCACAAAATATAATGATCCCATCTCTATTACTATCTGGTTCACAAGATTGTATAACACCACTAAAAAGTTATCAAAAGCCACTTTATGAAAATCTTCATGGCAAAAAAGAGATATTGATTATAAAGGGTGGTGACCATTGTGGTTTTAGTAATTCTTTAGATTGCCCATTAGCAGAATCATTTATGTGCGGATTGTTTTTTCAAGGTAAAACTATTGATGAAAATTTACAAAAGGATATAACACTAAATAAAATAGTTGAGTGGTTAGATAAATATTTATAAAAATAACTAAGCTAAAAAAGCTTAGTTAAAAAAAACTAGATGTTGTCTCTGATACCTAAATCTGAAACAAGTTTGTTATAAGCATCTTTTTGAGTTCTTTTGAAGTACTTCATAAGACGGCGTCTTTGACCAACTAATTTTAGCAGACCAAGTCTTGAAGCATGATCTTTTTTGAAAGTTTTTAAGTGTTCAGTAAGTTCTGAAATTCTCTCTGTTAATAATGCAATCTGAACTTCACTTGAACCAGTGTCATTTTCATTGCGTCCGTATTTTGCAACAATTTCTTGTTTTTTAGCCGAATCTAAAGCCATAATAGCCTCCTGAATGGTATAATAATCTAACATTTACACTTGTAAGTATGTAAAGTTGAAGTGGAATTTTATCTAAACTTTTCTTTTTTTGCAACATAACTAAAAATTCAACTTCTTTAGATATAATCTACCTTTAAAAATATGAAATAAAAGTATCAATATGTTAATAACTCGTGCCAGTGAATACGCTATACTATCTCTAATTGTTTTGTCTAAAGCTTCCTCTCCTATGGATAGCGAAACTTTATCAAACCAACTCTCTATACCCAAAAGTTTTTTAGCAAAAATACTACAATCTTTAGCTAAAAATGAGATCTTAAAATCCTACAAAGGTGTAAATGGTGGATTTATGTTACTTAAAGAGCCAAAAGATATAAATATGCTTAAAGTGATGTCGTCCGTTGAGGGAAAAGCTCCAACTGTTTTTGATTGTTCACCATCCATAACATCTTGTCCATCTGATAAAGCTACTCTATGCTCTCTGTGGCCATTTTTAAATAAACTTCAATATAAAATTGATATATTTTTAGCTGAATTAACTTTAGCTGATATTTTAGAAGAATAGAGATAGGATTTTTTTTGGCAAAAAAGCTTACAGTTAGACAACAGATTGGTACAACTCTAAACTTTCTTCTTGGACAAAAAGATTTAAGTGTTGTTATATTTGTAATGGCTATATTAGCCATTATCATTGTACCACTCCCTTCAACTGTACTTGATATTTTACTCACTGTTTCAATGGCATTGGCAGTTTTAATCTTGCTCATATCTTTATATGTTCCAAAACCAACAGATTTAACAACTTTTCCAACTCTCATACTCATCCTTACACTGTTTAGACTTTCACTAAACATTGCTACAACAAGGATGATTTTAAGTAACGGACAAAATGGTCCAGAGGCTGTTAGTAGTATCATTACCAGTTTTGGAGACTTTGTTGTGGGTGGAAATTTTGTCATAGGTATTATAGTTTTTTCCATACTTGTTCTTATAAACTTTATGGTTATTACAAAAGGTTCTACAAGGGTTGCAGAGGTTGCTGCTCGTTTTACACTTGACTCCATGCCCGGTAAGCAAATGGCAGTTGATGCCGACTTAAATGCTGGACTTATAGATGATGCACAGGCAAAACAACGCCGTGCAGAGATACTTCAAGATGCAAACTTTTATGGGGCTATGGATGGTTCAAGTAAGTTTGTAAAAGGGGATGCTGTTGCAGGTATCATCATCACCCTTATAAACATTATCGGTGGATTTCTTATTGGTGTATTTCAACACGACATGAGCGTTAGTGATAGTGCCGCAACTTTTACACTTTTAACGATTGGTGATGGTTTGGTTAGTCAAATTCCTGCTCTTATCATCTCAACTGCTACAGGTATTATGATTACCCGATCTTCTGGTGATGGCGATAATTTTGCAGAGGGTACCATAAACCAGATGATAGGAAATGCAAAAATCATGATGATCGTTGGGTTTATCATGATACTTTTTGCTCTCGTACCTGGTCTTCCTACTGCTTCTATGGGGCTTGTTGGTCTCCTTTTTGGACTACTTGGTTGGTCTATATATAAATACGAAAGAGGTGAGTTAACCATACTTGATGTAAACAACATCTTAAGTAAAAAAGAGTTAGAAGAACAAGAGAAAGAAAAAGTAGCTAAAAAACCACAAAAAACTAATGAGGAAATAGCAAAAGAGGAGCAGTCTGCTTTAGAGGATATACTAAAAGTTGAGATGCTTGAACTTACTTTAGGCTATCAATTAATTCGCCTAGCAGACAGTATACAGGGTGGAGATTTACTAGAGCGTATCCGTTCCATGAGAAGAAAAATAGCTGCAGATTATGGGTTTTTAATTCCACAAGTAAGAATCAGAGACAATCTTCATCTACAACCTCATCAATACCAAATCTTATTAAAAGGTATCTCTATTGGTGAAGGTACAATCATGCCTGATAAATTTTTAGCTATGGAC
>Ga0256845_1001678_pt1 | contig 17325 bp, 14 predicted proteins | sample RiftiametaG_FD_189101 | JGI IMG/M metagenome (GOLD analysis project Ga0256845, IMG submission 189101) | Tube worm associated microbial communities from hydrothermal vent at the East Pacific Rise, Pacific Ocean - Riftia | ecosystem: Host-associated > Annelida > Integument > Unclassified ...
CATGAGCCAAAAAACACCGACCAGAATCATCGCTGCACCCTCGGAGGGTCCGACGTCCGAGAACATCATCATGCCGGCGGTGAGCAGGCCCGCCTTCATCATCGCCCACGAGCCGCCGCGGGAAACGATGTAGACCCAACCGAGCAAAAACCAGCCCACAAGGCTCGCCACAAAGCCGATGGGACCGGCGAAGGACAGCACGCTCACGATAGCCACCCCCGCGAGCGCGCCCGCGATCAGCATCGCGAAGATCCGCCCAAAGTTCAGGCTGACAATTCCCCCGCAGATCGCGATCGTGCACCACTGGATCACAGACCGCACGTAGGGGCCAAGTTCTGGATCCAGGGTGAGATCGGCGAGCTCGCTCTGATAGGCGAGGCCGGTGATCAGCGGGAAAAGGAACGCTGCGATGATCCCCCGAGCAAAGGGACGCACCTTCGGGGCCGACGCGGAGTTTGTCTTTGGCTCACTCGCGACGACCTTTTGATCCATCTCGGCGAGTAGCTTCTCGAATTCTCCACTGTCGTCGTTGTCGTCGTCATCCTCGACGCTATCAAAAATGCTGTCGCCGCCCGAGTCGACGTCGTCATCGTCGTCATCGTCGTCGTCGTCGTCGTGCACGTCCGCCATCACCTCGGAAAAGGACCTGCTCACGGTCCGTACCGGGAAGGCCTTGGCCGGGGCTTGCGGACCCGCGGAGCTGCTCGGTGGCGGTGGCGGTAGAGGTGGCGAAGAGGACAGGCTCCGCGAAAAGCTCGACGCCTGCGTAGCCGCGCCGACTTCGTAGCTCGGCCGCGCCGAGAGCGAGTCGCTGAAGCTCAACCGCTTGCGAGCGGGAGGGGGCTGCCGCTTCGGCCGAATCTCCGCAGCCTCGCCGCCGGCCGCTTCGACCGCACGGGCGAGCGCCGTGGCGCCGCGCTGATCAAGTCCCAAAAAGCGGTACAACCGGCCGAGAACCAGCACCCGAACCTCGAAGAGGTCATCGGTGCTAAAGCTCGGTTTGACCTCAATGCCCGTGGCCGCTGAGGTGACAAATTCGGAGTGCACGCCCCACTCGCCGTAACGAGCGCAGAGGAAGTAGCAGCTGCCACCAACGATGATCAAATACCCGGAATAGAGCTGGCTCTCGGTGGCGAAGATCTCGCGTACGCGAATCTCCTGGCCGAGATGGGCCCCCAAGGCGTCTTGAACCGCAGCTCGCTCATCACTCGCAGTCACCCGCAGATCGTCGCTCATTCGCCGCCGGCAACAAAGCACTCTCTCGCCCTGGCACAGGAGCGCTTGTGGTCGACGCCGCGCTAAAGCTCGTGCGCCAGCGCCGGAGCCCAAAAAGCACCGCGAGATAACTGCCACCGCCGCCAAAAACGATCAGGAGCGCGCTGCCAACAGCAAAGGGGCCCAAGATCTCGCCAAAGAGCTGCCACCAGCCGGCGACATCCAGGACCTCTAGCTCCGAGAGGCTCGGCGGTTCTCGGCCAAAGAGGCGCAAGCCGAGCCAAAGTTCGGCGAAGTAGATGAAAGGAATGGTGAGCGGATTGACAACCGCCGTGCCGAGGTAGGTGGAGACCGGGTTTAGGCGGAGCACCGGAACCAGCGCCATGGCGGCAAGCATTCCCGCAACCGGGATCGGCACCAGCGACAGACCGAGACCGATCGCAAAACCAGCGGCGATCCCCTTAGGCGAGCCGTGAAGCGCAAGGAGGCTGTTGAGCCAGGCCCGAAAGCGACGCACGACGCCAGTGTAGAACGAGGACCTGGGGAAGCGTCAGCTGTCCGCAAACGCGTCGATGAGCCCCAGCGTGAAAATCACCGAGAGCAGCTCGCGCTCGTCGGTGTCCCACTCGCCGAGCATCTGCTCCAGGCTCTGCAAGCCGTCAAAGCGCTGCAACCACATGCCCTCGGTCGGCAGCAGGCCCAGGCCGTCGATCAGCGACTCAGCGCTCCCAGGTGAGCGCAACTTAGGCCTCCGGCTGCGCTCACCTACCGCCGCCCAGAGCTCACTCAGCGGGATCCGGTGACGGGCGGCGCCCATGATGATCACCGCGGTCGGCGAGCCGAGCGTAACCGCCTCGTCGCAGAGATCCTCCGCATCAAACGCCCACTCGCCATCGACCCAGAGGAACATCGAATCAAACATGTGCAGGAGATGCTCCTGCAGGGCCTCGTCAAGCGCGCTCTGGGAGATCAACTTGGCCTCGACGAGGACCTCGCCGCTGCGCCTTGAGCCCTTATTGGCGATCAACTCCTGCGCGGCCTCGAACTGCGCGCGGCTGAGAAGACCTCGCTGTAGGAGACGGTCGGTCAGGCGATCATCGCTGAGGTTGGAACGAGCGAAGACCGGCTGGCCCTCGGTGAACCACACGCATTTTTGCGTGCCGCCGTTCTGTACTTTGAGACAGCCATTGGCATTGACCGTAGTCAACGCCCAGAGCAGCTCTGACAGCCGCGTATCCCGGAGTTGACCGGAGGTCCCTGGCATTCCGGGGAGCGGCGTCTGGCTCTGCTCGTCAAGCACAATCGGCACCGTGATGCATCGCGCACGACCTCTTGCGAACGTGCAAAGAACTCATACACGATCCGCGGGCGATACGAGCGACGAAAACGTTTGCTCGCCAACAGTCTGATCACATCGAGTTCGCTATGCGGATATCCCGCGCACATTTTCTCAACCTCGAATCGATCGGCCAAAAACACTCATTCCGGCCCTTTTGGGGCATCAAAATGACAATGCGCACAATGCGCCAGGCATTCAAAAAGCCCACCCTTCCGGCCATCCGCAACGTTGCAGGCGCGGGGCCGACCGCCATCGACGTGCAGCCGAACCCAGACCCATCCCTCGACCCAACCTCGATCTCAAGCGGGAGCACATGCCCTCAAAACGAGACAACCATCGAACTCCGTCGGACAAATCGACCGACGCCGATCCTGCTCTGCGCCGAGGATCGAGCCCCGGTCGCCCTCGTGCGCGGACGCTCATGGCTTCTCGGGACCTCGCGTGCCGCCGATCTCCACCTCAACGACCCGACCTGCTCGGGCCGCCACGCCCGGATCTCCTGGGAGGGCGAGGGCTGGATCATCGAGGATTTAGGCTCGACCAACGGCACCTACGTCGACGGTGTGCGCGTCCGTCAAGCATGGCTGCGCGCCCACACCAACCTGCGCTTGGGTCGTTGGCGCGGTCATCTGATCGCCGCCCACGGGCCTAAAAAATCACCCGAACTCGCGGGCATGTACGGGCGCTCGCCCGCCTTCCGCCGCCTCATCGATACGCTCCGCCGCTTCGGGCCGCTGCCCACCACAGTGCTGCTCAAAGGCCCCACCGGCTCCGGCAAGGAGCTTGCGGCTCGCGCTCTCCACCAGCTCAGCCCCCGCAAAAACGGGCCCTTCATCGCCATCAACTGCGGTTCCCTGCCCGAAGCACTCTGTTCAAGCGAACTCTTTGGTCACGTGCGCGGGGCCTTTACCGGTGCTCTGCGAGCCCACGACGGCGCCTTCCTCCGGGCCCGCGGGGGCACTCTCTTCCTCGACGAAATCGGCGAGTTGAGCCCGCAGATCCAAGCCACGCTCCTACGGGTCCTCGAGACCCGCACAGTCGTGCCGCTCGGTGCAGAGAAGGAGGTCAGCCTCGATCTCCGGGTGATCGCCGCAACCCACAGGCCTCTCCTCCGATGGATCGCCGAGGGCCGCTTCCGCGAGGATCTCTACCACCGCCTAGGCGTGCTCACCCTCGATCTGCCGGCACTCCGCGAACGCCAGAGCGACATCCCGCTGCTCATCGAGCGCTTCTCCGCAACCATAGAAAGCGAACTCTCGCGCCCGGTAGTTCTCACAGACGAGGCGATCGAGGCCGCCACGCACTACCCCTGGCCGGGCAACATTCGCCAGCTCCGAAACGCCCTGCTGCGAGCTGCCGTCGCCCAAGACGGACCGATCACCGCCGCCGATCTGCTGCCTCCCACAACCGCAGGAGCGACACGCTGTGATCGCGAGAGCCTGGCCGTGCCCCGCGGGACCTATGCGCAGATGACCCACAGCCTCCTCGATCAGGTGATCCGCGAGGCTGGTTCGATCCGCAAGGCCGCGCGGGTGCTGGGCATCCCGCGCTCGACCCTGGGCGCCTGGGTGCGCCGCGGCAGCTCCCGCGGTGGCGGACATCCCCGGGCGATCGACGCCACCGACAACGCCCCGGAGGATCAGCGAATGTAAATCCCGTACCGCCAGCTGCCCTCGCTGACCTCGACGGTATTGCCGGCGAGCCCAGGCTCAACGTCGACGCTCCAGTTGGCCCAGGGACCCGCCGGAGTGGCGTGACGATCGTAGCCCCAGAGCACGCTTTGATCGCCAATGCCCGCTCCAAGGCCTATCTGCGGCCAGTACTCGGGATCTCCGGTGAAGACCTCGATCTGCGCACCGCTCGGGATCACATCGAATACGCCCATCGAGGTCGCGCCCTCGCAGGGGCCGTCGACCACACAAAGGCCCTCTAGGCCCTGATCACGCGTGAGCATCCCGTAGCGGGTTGGGTCGTCGGCTGCGGCGGGCTGCCAGGCGAAGAGCACCTCGTGATAGAGGCTGAGATCGAGGCCGCCGCTGTGCACTGCTGTGCTCTCGTGCGAGGGATCGACCGCTTCGATCGGCGCGATCAAAGCGATCGCAGACTCAAACTTCGCGGCTTCGGCAAAGGACCCTGGGGCATCGCCGCGGCTAAAAATCGACGTCCAACCACCGCCCTCGAGGCTCATCTCGCAATACACAGCGACCGGCTCGGCCGGTCCGTCGGCATCGGGATCGACGATGTAGATCCCATCACCGGCATCGAGCCCGAGCTCGCGCACGTCCAAGCAATGACGCGGGCTCTGACAGATATCGTCGCCGCAGACCCCCGAGAGACAGTCTGTCGGCACCTCGCAGGGCTCTCCTTCTTGGCAGCCGAGACAGTCGCCACCACAGTCCATCGCGACCTCCGAGCCGTTTTGCAGGCCGTCATCACAGCGAGCCGCGACGCACTCCGAGGTGCAATGATCGTCTTCGAGGAGGTTGCCGTCATCGCAGGGCTCGACGCCGAGATGCACGTAACCGTCACCGCAGATCGCCACCTCGCAGTCTTCTAGGCAGGCGTCGCTGTTGTCGAGATCGCCGTCGTCACAGGCCTCCCCGGGATCGACAATGCCATCACCGCAAAACCCCTCTCCTTCGCCAGAGCCTCCGGTCGTCGTGCCCGTGCTGCTGCTGCCCTCCGTCTCGCCGCCCGTCGTCTCACCGCCCGTCGTCGACGTCGTCTCGTCGGTCTCCCCCGCGCTCGCGCTCTCACCTCCGCTGTCGCCAAAATGATCGTTCGACAGGTTCACCACGCAGGCGCTGAGCAGCACCGACAAAACACCGACCCCGTACAGGGAGTTGCAACCGTCATCGCTTCGCATCGATCTCACCTCACCCGCCCAGGTAGAAGGCCTTCGGAAGGCCAGCGGCGCAGCGCAGGAGGCACTGACGACCGCGGGGCGGGCACTCGTGATAACCGAAGCCCTATCCCTGGATCAGATCACCCGCGATCCACCGAAGCCTGGTGTATGGTCTGCGCCGACGCAGGGGGTGGCTAGAGAGCCTGAGAAGAGACCCCTCGAACCTGATCCGGCTAGCACCGGCGGAGGAATGCGACCATGAGCGAACCCAACGAATCCACAAGCAAGCGCCGCCTCGACATCGCCAGCGACGACATCGAATCCGTCCGCACCCTGCCACCACTCGGCGACAGCTTCCCAAACTCGGCCAAGGTGACAACCGGCGATCTCGAGGTCCCCTTCCGGCGCATCGAACTCGGCGGCGGTGAGTCCCCGATCCAGGTCTACGATACCACCGGGCCCCAGGGCCTGGACCCCCGCAAGGGCCTGCCAAAGCGCCGCCAGGCCTGGATCGACCGCCGCCAAGCCAACAGCGACGGCAACCTCTCGCAGATGCACTTCGCCCGCCAAGGAGTCATCACCGAGGAGATGCACTTCTGCGCGATCCGGGAGAACGTCGAGCCCGAGTTTGTGCGCTCCGAGGTCGCCTGCGGCCGCGCGATCATCCCCGCAAACATCCGCCACCCAGAGCTCGAGCCGATGATCATCGGCCGCAATTTCTTGGTCAAGATCAACGCCAATATCGGCAACTCTGCGGTCTCCTCGTCGATCGAGGAGGAGGTCGAGAAGCTGCAGTGGGCGACCCGCTGGGGGGCCGATGCGGTGATGGACCTGTCGACCGGCGACAACATCCATCGAACCCGCGAGTGGATCATCCGCAACTCACCGGTGCCGATCGGCACTGTGCCGATCTACCAGGCCCTCGAAAAAGTCAAAGGCAAGGTCGAGGACCTCAACATCGATGTCTTTATGGAGACCCTCGAGGAGCAGGCCGAACAGGGCGTCGACTACTTCACGATCCACTCCGGAGTGCTCCTGCGCTACATCCCACTGACCGCCAAGCGGGTCACCGGCATCGTCTCGCGCGGCGGCTCCATCCTCGCCAAGTGGTGCATGCACTACCACCGCGAGAACTTCCTCTACACCGAGTTCGAGCGAATTTGCGAACTCATGAAGAAGTACGACATCTCCTTCTCGCTCGGTGACGGTCTGCGACCGGGCTCGATCGCCGACGCCAACGACGAGGCCCAGTTCGCCGAGTTGCGCACTCTCGGCGAACTCACCAAGACCGCCTGGAAACACGACGTACAGGTGATGATCGAGGGCCCCGGACACGTGCCGATGCACAAAATCCAAGAGAACATGGACGAGCAGCTAAAGCTCTGCCACGAGGCGCCCTTCTACACGCTCGGGCCGCTGACCATCGACATCGCGCCGGGCTACGACCACATCACCTCGGGCATCGGCGCGGCGATGATCGGCTCCTTCGGCTGCGCGATGCTCTGCTACGTCACGCCCAAAGAGCACCTGGGCCTCCCCAACAAAGAGGACGTCAAGACCGGCGTCATCACCTACAAGATCGCCGCCCACGCGGCCGACCTCGCCAAGGGGCATCCGGGGGCCCAAGCACGCGATGACGCTCTCAGCAAGGCCCGCTTTGAGTTCCGCTGGCACGACCAGTTTAACCTCTCGCTCGACCCCGATACAGCCCGCGAGTTCCACGACGAAACGCTGCCCGCCGAACCGGCGAAGGAGGCCCACTTTTGTTCGATGTGCGGGCCCCACTTCTGCTCGATGAAGCTCAGCCAAGATGTCCGCGACTACGTGGCCCAGGGAGAGATCAAGCGCGGCATGGCCGAGAAAGCCGCCGAGTTCCGGGAGGGCGGTGGCAACCTCTACGTCAACCGGGATGAGAGCGCCGCCGAGTAGCCGAGTAGGTCCACAGGACGTCAAAGAGCGCCGTCGCGACAACCGCGATGGCGCTCTCTTTGATCGGCCCTGCGAGCGCTGACTCGTGAGGCCCGCTACCAGCAGAAATTCAGGTTCTCGTTGTTGATGCTGACCGCCTCGCAGGTCATACCGATCGGGCAATCAGCGTCGGCGTTGCAGTCGATCGCGCAGTAATTCACGGCCGGAATACAGACGACGTTGCCGTCGCTCTTGGGCGCCGGCACGCAATCAGCCGCGCTGTTGCACTCTTTTGAGCAAAAGCCGTCGAGCACCACCATATCGCCGTCTTGGAGCAGCAAGCAGAGGTCCGGGCACATGTTGTTCTCGTCGTCGCAATCCGAGTAAATACCGCTGCCTGGCTGTGGATCGTTCATGTCTCCGCCCGACGACGAACTCGAACTCGAACTTGAACTCGAACTTGAACTTGAGCTCGAACTCGAACTCGTCGACGGATCCGTTGTCGACGGATCCGTCGTCGACGTCGTCGGGTCTGTCGTTGTTGTCGTCGTCGCGTCCGTAGGATCCGTCGTCGACGTCGAGTCCGTTGTTGATGCCGTGACATCGCCGGTGCTCGTCGAGTCGTCACTCGTCGATCCGCTCGATGACTCCGAACTCTCGCCTGAAGACACAGAGCCTGAACTCTCGCTAGCTCCGGATTGCGACACCGAGACCGACATGTTGTAGCCCCCAGAGAACCCCGTAGTCATCGGTTCGCTGTCAGTTCCACAGCCTGCGAAAGAGAGCCCCAGGGCGAGAACCCCAACGATATGCGCCCAGCGACGATTCGACATTGAGTACCCCATTACGTGTATGTCGGATACGGTAGCACGTCATGCGACGTTGGCCCACAAAATCGCTATACAATGCAGAGCCGCGGCTTTCGTGCATGCTCAAGGGTCATCTGTAGAATCGCTCAACCTATCCAAAAGGTCAGTTTTGCAGATGTACCCGTGAGGACGTCAGCAGCTCGGTTCTTGGCCAGTCTCGATACCGACGCAGCAGCTGAGCATGTGCCCGAGCAGGGCCACGACGGCGGTCTCGACCCGCAACGGACGCGGACCAAGACTGATGGTCTCAGCGCCGCAATCACGAAGAGCCGTGACCTCCGACTCGATAAACCCACCCTCGGGTCCCACCACCAAGACAAGCTCTGAGGAGCCACTATTGGCAACGATGTCCGCGGGCCAATGCGGGCTCGGTCCGACATCTGCGAGCAAAGTGCGGCCTGACGCTCGAAGCATCGGCCAACGCTCGCGCAGGAAGGTTGAAAACTGCGGCCACGCCTCGAACACCGGCATGATCGTATCCTTGCCCTGCTCGAGCCCAAGGATAAAGCGCTCGCGCAACGCCTCGGGGCGCAACGCCTTTGAGGTCCAGTACGAACGTTCGACACGGGCCGCCCCAATCGCGACGAAGCGCTTGACCCCCATCGCACTGCCCTGCTCGATCACTTTTTTTAGGGTTGGTGGTCGCGGCAAGGCAAATACAAGCGTCACCGGCAGGGGCCGCGGCGGCGCCTCAGTGCACACAACCTCGAGCTCCAGCAGCGACTCGCTAAGCGCGATGATTCGACCGACCCCAACACCGCCGTCGATGCGACCGACACGGAGCGTATCGCCGATTGTCGCCCGATGAATCTCCCGCACATGCCGCAGCCGACGACCCCGCACATGCGCCCGATCGTCATCGACAAAATCTTCGCCCTCGAGGAGGAGGAGGTTCACGGCCGGCGAGGGTAGCAGATGCCACCCGCCGCCCGAAGCCTGCCGCTAGCGCCTCTTTGGAGCGCCTACTACCGAGGGCACCCCGGACTGCGGTGTCGACCGATACTCGTTGAGCCGGTACTGGATCTTGCGCGGCGAGATGCCGAGGATCTTCGCAGCCTTGCTGGTGCTACCGCCGACATGCTCCAACGTCCGCAGGATCGCGTAACGCTCGAGTTCCCTGAGCGAAGCACCTGGCACCGCCGGCATGTGCTCGTCGTCGTGGGTCTCTGACATCAGCTCCCGGGGCAGATCCCGCGGCTCGATCTCACTCGATCGCGCGAGCACAACGGCGCGCTCGATGCAGTTCTCGAGCTGGCGGATGTTGCCGGGCCACTCGAAATTCAGGAGCACCCCGAGAGCACGCTCATTGAGGCCTGAAACTTTTTTGCCCGCAGCATCGGCGTAGATCTGCAGGAAATGCGAGGCGAGCAACGGAATGTCATCACGGCGCTCACGTAGCGTCGGCATGCGCAAGGTGACGACGTTGAGCTTGTAAAAGAGATCCTCGCGGAAGCGACCCTCGCGGACCAAAACCTCGAGATCTCCCTTGCTCGCCGTGATCACCCGCGCATCACTCGTCTGCTTGTCTACCCCCCCGACGGGCGTGTAGGCGCGCTCTTGGAGGAAATTAAGGAGCTTGGCCTGGAGCCCCGGGGAGAGCTCGGCGATCTCATCGAGGAAGAGCGTGCCCTCCTTCGCCACCGCGATGGCACCCTCGTGCAGCTCTGCGCCCTCGACGTATCCAAAAATCTCGCGCTCGAGCTCGTGCTCATCGCGGGCCCCGCATTGCACGACAACAAAGGCCGCCTCGCTGCGATCGCTCCAGCGATGAAGCAGCGCCGCAGTGTAGCGCTTGCCGGTGCCTGTTTGACCGCGCAGCAGCACCGCGACCGGGGACGCGGCGACCTGGCGAACAACCTTTAAAAGCTCGCGCAAGGGCTTGCTCTGACCGATGACACCGGATGGCTCGGCCTCTCGCTCACGCAGCGCATCGCGGAGAGCAGAGGCCTCTCGCTGGAGAGCACGATGCTTGAGTACGCGTTTCAGGATCATCAGCAGTTGGGGGAAGTGGATCGGCTTTGACAAGTAATCGTCGGCACCGAGACGGATCGCCTCGACCGCCCCCTCGACCGAGCCAAACGCCGTCATCACGATCACGGCCGTCTCCGGGCAGTTCTCGCGGATCTTTGCCATCAGCTCGATGCCGCCCAGGGCCGGCATCTTGACGTCGGTGATCAACACATCCGGCGTCCAGCCGTCCGTCTTGCCGAGCGCCTTAAAGCCATCCGCGGCGGTTTGGACCTCGTAGCCCTCATCCCGAAGCATTTCTCCAAGCGCGGAGCGGGCGGCAGGCTCATCGTCAGCGATCAGAATTCGAACTGTGGACTCATTCGGCTGCGGGACCATCGTCCAGCTCCTTCTCGGTAATGCTGCTCGGACAGGAGCGGCTCTGATGGTTTGCCACGGTGACGAAGCGTGCCACTGCGCAAATTATGCGACCGAGGAGCTATGCCCAGGTCAGCCGGCCGCCCCCCTTGAGGCCACCAAATCCGCGGTATTCGGCTGCTTAGCCGGCCCTATCATCATTGCGGACTCGGAAGAGGGGGATTTATGGGACGGAGATCTTGGTTATTCGCGCTTTGCGCGGCGGCAGCCTGTTCGGGCGATGACACAGCATCTGGGGGCACCGCTACGGACGCCAGCTCAACCACGATGATGCAGGAGACCGGCACCAGCGGCACGACCGAGGCGCCCATGGTCACCGAGACCGGCGGCGGCACAGGCACCGCAGGCGAGACCACCGGCACGACGGGCACCAGCACAGGAACCGGCGGAGAGCCGACCTGTGGCGACGGCACCGTCGACCCCGGCGAAGAGTGCGACGACGGTGCCGCCAACGGACCCGGCAACGCGTGCAAGAGCGACTGCACCCCAAACACCTGTGGTGATGGCGACCTAGGCCCCGACGAGCAGTGCGATGCGGGATCCGACAATTCGAATGAAGGGCTGTGTAAAAATGATTGCACGAGCGCCGAATGCGGTGATGGGTTCTTGCAACCGGGCGAGGGATGCGACGACGGCAACGCAGTCGACGATGACGAATGCACCAACCAGTGCAAACTCGTCAGCTGCGGCGACGGCGAGGTCCAGGCTGGTGAGCAATGCGACGACGGCAACGTCGACAACACCGATGGCTGCACCGAGACCTGCCTGCTGCCGCTATGCGGCGATGGATACCTCCAGATCGAGGTCGGCGAGGGCTGCGACAACGGCAATGAAAATGACGACAATGCGGATTGCACAAGCCTGTGCAAAGCGGCCGTTTGCGGTGATGCCTTCGTGCACAACAGCGGCAGTGGCACCGAGCAATGCGATGACGGCAACGATCTCGACTTCGACGCCTGCTCCAATATCTGCATCAGTCCGACCTGTGACGACGGGCTGAAGAACGACACCGAGAGCGATGTCGACTGCGGTGGCCTAGCCTGTGCTCCCTGCGACGCAGGCTTGGGTTGTGTCGACGACGGCGACTGTGAGTCGCTGCTCTGTGAGGGCGGAACCTGCACCTGGCCGCGCAGCTGCGCGAAGATCCTCGAGAAGAATGCCGAGGCGTCCTCGGGGACCTATACGATCGACGCCGACGGTGACGGACCCGCACCTCCCTTCGCCGTAGTCTGCGATATGGACACCCAGGGCGGCGGCTGGACGATGATCGCCAACCTGCACAGTAACCGCATCCCGCAGTCGATCAACCGCGACAAGCGCTTTTTTACGGGCGCTTGGAAGCAGCTCCTGGACGGCAACCAGGTCGTCTCTAACGACGCGATCACGCTCGCCGATGACAGCTTCGGAATGCACGACGCCACCGACCTGATCGCCGACTCCGTAGACATCCGCTACTCCTGTAAGGACGAAACGCGAGACCTCGCCGCCGACGCAATTTGGACGCCGACGATGGCCGAATGGAGCTCGCTTCTAGAGACGATGATCTACAGCTCCGATGCCAAAACAATCTCGATCGCGACCAACGGCGGACCCTACGGCAATGTGCAGGCCTATCCGACCGCCGCTAACAAGCACACCTACGGCTGTTGGCATATCTGCGGCAGCTGTGGCCCCTCGAAGCAAAATCTCTCATTCCAGCTCGGGCTCTGCCACAACTCTCCGGCCCAGGGAGACAACGGCACAAGCAATACCAACCACGTCGCGATCGGCTACCACGACGGCTATCAGGCCCTGCGCCTCGAGTGCACCGCCGATACCCCCAACAGTACGCCGATCCTCAACGGTACCTGGCGTGCGTGGGTGCGCTGAGCTGCACGGGCGCATGACGAAGGGGCCGTGTCGCTAACGACAACGGCCCCCCTGCCCGACTCTTGGCCAACCCCTTTAGGCCGAATCTTCGCCGGTGGTTGAAGCACCGGTCTCCCCACCACTACCCGTACCACCGCTGCCGCCGCTATCTCCGTCGCCACCGCTCGTCGTCTCGCCGGCCAACTCCGCGGTATTTTCCTGGTCCGAAGGCTCGCCTTCACCAGCGGCCTCGCCCGATTCTCCACCGGCCTCGCCCGCAGCATCTGATGTGTCTGAAGGGTCAGGCAAGGGAGCGACCGCCGCATCAACCTGAGTCGTGTCCGGCGGCGAGGGCAGCTCGGCAGTGTTGCGAGCCGTGCTCTCAGCGTCCCCCTCGTCCCGTGGATCGACCTGTACCGGCGTCGGCTTCTTTGCCTTCTTTTTGGGCGTCTTCTTCTTTGTCTTCTTCTTCTTTTTCTTGCCCTTGGCGGCCTTCTTACGAGCCCTCGACCGCGCCTTTTCGCGGCGGGCACGTTTTCGTTCTTCGCGTGACTTGCTCTTGATGCCCATGAACTCCGGCCGGGCGACGGTGCCGCGGAGCTTAAAGCCCATCCAATCCTCCTCGGGCGGATCGAGGAAGGTCTTCTTTGAGCGGGTCTGGACCATCAACCTCAGGGGCTCGGAGGCACTCTGCAGCTCCTCGGTGAGCAACACTTTGATGTCAAACTCGAAGGCCGACTTGGCGAAGGGATCGCGCAGGTTCATCGAGCCCAAGAGTTTGAACTTGAGATCGTCGCTCGAGGTCTCGATGCCCTCGGTTTTGGCCGCCCCATCCTCGACGTTGAGGCGACCTTTGAGGTTACCAAAGTCGATCTCGGGCAGGGTAATGCCCTTGGCCATAATGCCCTTCTTGACCCCTGGGATGAAGAGCAGGGTCTCGCCATCACCGACCCGGCAGCGCGCACAGGAGATGTCGATAGTGCCGAGCGCCTTGGTAAATTTGTCCTTCTCGAGGGTGAGATCGACGTGCAGTCCAAAGAGCCCGCGCACAGGAGCATTCACCGCTTGCTGGAGCTTGGGCACGTCGTAGAGCGGCAATTCGTCGATGTCGAGCTTGATCACCGACTCGGCGTCGTCGCGCTGATACATCGCCGTGATCGTGCCCTCTTCGATCACCGCCTCAACATCGACACGCAGGGTGCCGAAAAGCAGGCGCACGAGCGAGACATCGACCTCGACCTCTTCGACAAAGAAGTTCCGCGGGATCTGGCCCGCCCGCGACGCCTCAAAGGTCCAGGTGACGTTGTGTAGCGAGGCGCCACCAAAGGGTGAGATCGAGACATCCTCGACATCGACGATGTAACCCCGCGCCTTTGCCTCATGCGAAATCCGCCAGGCGATCGCCCGAGTCGGCAGGCTCATCCAGACGAAGAGGATGAACAGGATGAGCGTGAGGCCAACGTACCCGGCGATTCTTCGGACCTTGCGCAGAATCCTTCGGAGGCTGGTCGTATTCCAATTCATGAGTCGTCCGCCTCGCGCTTCTCGTCCTCATTCTCAGTTTTCACCATCTCCCAGGTCGCCAACTCGATCTCGACATTGAGCCGATCCTCGAGGTCGGAGGGCGAACGCACCTTCATGCGCTCGGTGTAGACGATGTGCCCGGGCTGCGCCTCGACCTTGTGGAGAAAGTGGGTCATCTCCTCGATCGTGACGCTGCGCAGCTCGAAGGAGTAGACCCGCTTGACCAGGCCTTCGCCTAGATCGAGGGGCGGCATCTCCTCCTCTTGGGTCGTCGTCTTCTCGCCGAGCGTGGCCTTGGTCGCCTCCTCGAGGAGGATCGCAAACTCAATCGGTTCGTTCGAGATCATCGACTCGCGATCGGCCTTCTCTTTGAGCTTCTCTTCGTACACTGCGCCGCGTGTCTGCATCAGCCTGATGCCCCGACGGAGCTCGGCGATGCGATCCTCGGACTCCGTAAACGAGTCGCTACGGAGAAGAAAGAGGATGCCTATCGCCATGCAAAAGAAGACGAGCAGAAGGATCGCCAAGAGGTTGCGCTCGCGCGGGCTCAGCCGCGACCAGAAGCCCGCAAGGGCGCCGACAGGAGCGGTCATGCGTCCTCCTCTAGGGGGTCAAAGAGACAGTTGTGTTCGATCGACATCTCGAAGACCTTGCGATCGTTGCTATCCCGAGCCTTGCCCTCCTGGACATTGGAGACGCAGGAGATCATTTGAAAACGCCGCTTGAGCCGCGACTGCGCCGAGAGCCGGGTTGCAGAGGCCGTTAGATCGATCTTTCGCAGCCGAACCTCGAACGCGACAAAAACCAGATCATCCTCCCAGTTGATGCCCGCGTTGGAGTCGCTCACCAGCGCCGGTGTTGACGTCGAGGTCGCACCGTCGGTGCTTACCGTCGCTCCGGGCGGTGCACTAGGGCTCAGGGCCGACGCACCGTCGGCGGTCAGCGTCCCGCTACTCGCACCGGCCGCTGCTGCTGCTGCTGCCGCTGCTGCCTCCTCGGGGGAGCCCGGCAGAGGCGGAGGCGGAGGTCTCTCGCCGCTCGGAGCCGCCGCCCTGAAGAGCGCCGTCATCACATCGAGAGACGAACGCGTCTGGACCTGCGATGTCACATCGCGACCCTCGACCCGCCGCAGCCGTGTCTCGAGTTCGGTGACATCGAGGATCTCCTCGCCAAAGACGTTCGAGGTGGCCTCGGCGAGTTCGTTGGCATAGACCTCCTCCTCGATCTCGTAGGCCTGCAACTTGGCGACGGTATCGAGGGCGCCAAAGGCGAGAATCGCGAGGCCCATCACAGCGAAGGTAGAGGCTTTGTCGACGAGCCAGCTCCCCTCGCCCGCGCCCGAAGTCGCGTCGGAATAGAGCTGGATCAACGGCCGCCTTGCGGCTGCGATCGCAGCCCCCAAAGCCGCAGTTGCCCGTGACCAATCACGGCCCTCAACCTTTTTGAGGGTCGAACTCTCCCGCGGCATCGCGGCCTCGACAGGGACGCCCGTCTGCTCGCCGATGTACTCGAGAAAGCCGCTGAGCGCAGCTGCCCCGCCGGCGATCCGAAGCACGGTCACCTCGCAACCTAGTTCGGAGCGGAGCCAAAGCCGGGTGTGCTCGATCTCGCGGATGAGCGGCTCTAGGGCCTTGGCCACCACCGCAGCCAGACGCGCCTGCTCGGCGTCCAGCTCGGCCCCCTCGTGCGGAAGAATGCCCCGCGCGTGTTTCATCGCCTCGGCCTCTTCGGGCTTTATCGAATAGGCCCGAGCGATGGCGCGGGTGACATGATGCCCCCCACGTCGCAGCGAACGCGCAGCCACCGGGCCCTTGGGCCCCAGAGCCACGAGTTCGCTGTTGCGATGGCCGACGTCGACGACCAGGGCGACCGGTACCCGGCCCTCAGCCGCCGCCGGATCGGTGACCGGCGCCGGCATGTCGAGCACTTGACCCAGGGCCAGGGGCGGCACGGTGACCGTCTTGACGTCGATCTTTGCCGCCTTGAGACCGTCGCTGACCCTTCTGTTGACCTCTTTGCGGACCGCGGCGACCAGCGCTTGGCCGACGTTCTTGGTACCCGTGACCACCAGGTGATCGATGTCGAGATCCTCGACGGGCACCGGGAACTGACCATCGACCTCAAAGCTGATCGCCTGGGCGATCCGTCGCGCATCCCCGAAGGGGAAGCGGAGTACGCGGTACGAACCAACCCCACCCGGCAGGACGACGCCCACAGGATAATGGCTCCAACCGCGGCGTTTTAAAACGGAGACCGCGACCTCGATCGCGGCCTCGATCGAGTCGTCGCCATCGGGCCCCAGAACCACCGCCTCTTCGTGCACGTCGAGAACCTGCATGGTCCGCAAGCCCGCGCTGATGAGCACCACCTTCACTCCGTGGGTGCCGAGATCCAAGCCGATAAATTTTTGGGCCATCTGTCCCCCTTAGTCCTCGCGGTAGTAGAGCCACGCGCCCTTGCCCTTGGATTGCGAGCGGGCGTATTGCATGTCGTAGATCGCGGTTAGGCGCCGCTTGACCGCGCCGACCTCGGTGATGACCTCGACCCGGTAAATGCGCTCAGGATCGACACCTGCGACGTCATTGATGCCGCCCCAGCTCTCGCCTTTTTTGTTCTTGCCGCCCTTGATACGGACCGACATGCCCTCGGGAATCCGCGGCAGGTTTGGGTCTCGCTCCCCATCTGAGCCGCCGAGCATTGCCAGCGGCGAGATGAATTGGTCGGGTTTCTTGACCAACTCGGCGAACTCCTTGGCGTCTTTGAACAGGGCCATCTGCCGGTATTCGACCACATAGCGGGCGAGTGGCATTGTCTTGAGCAGGAAGTTCTCGCCCTCGGTACGCCAGCGATCGTCGTCGGTCACCGAGTGGCGCAGCACCAGCGCCAACTGATCCGCGCTCGCAAAGTTGAGGTTGACCTTGCACTTGCCCGAGTCGCCGTAGACGGTAAGGCTGTCGCCAAACGCGAGCATCAGATCGTCGTCGACGCCCTGGACAAGCTGCAACTCGTCGACCGTATCCAGGCGGGAGTCACGGGCACGGTAGGGGTCGTAGAGCTGGCTGTAGCGGTAGCTCTCGTTTGCCGAGGAGTTGCCCAGCTTGACCATATCGAAGCGCTTGGTGTCCTCGTCGATGTAGTCGACGATCGCCCCAAGTACCTTGGAGCGGGTGTACCGCTGGCCGTCGGACTTCTCCTCCTCGAAGAGGGGATTGAAGAGCGTCGGCAGGAGCATCGCCTCGAGGGTCTCGGCAACTCGCGCCTTGGGATTGTTGACACCCTCCCCCTCCGAGCCGAGACAGTTGACGTTGACCTTGCCACTCTCGGCCTCGAGACGGACCTCGAAGGTGCCGTACTCGACGCCCAGGTCACTGAAGATCGAGGTATCAAAGCCG
>Ga0256845_1001680_pt1 | contig 17320 bp, 17 predicted proteins | sample RiftiametaG_FD_189101 | JGI IMG/M metagenome (GOLD analysis project Ga0256845, IMG submission 189101) | Tube worm associated microbial communities from hydrothermal vent at the East Pacific Rise, Pacific Ocean - Riftia | ecosystem: Host-associated > Annelida > Integument > Unclassified ...
TCACCATCTACTGCAATTTCATTGATACTGCCCAGCGCATTTATTGCTTCCTGTCTGGAATCTGATTTAAGATTGTAGTGAATTGTCATTGGCTTAAGCAATTCCTGATCGGTGTTTTGCATGATGGGCATTTTCCTGGGAGCTCCATGTATATTCGCCCAGAGCTGAGGCCCGGCTGGCCAGTCTTTTTTCAGGTATTTCGCCCATGTTTTTGACTTGCCATAATACTCTTTCCTGGCTCTTAACGAATCAATAACATAGTCCAGTTCCATTCTTGGAATTTCAAGAGTGAGCCCAGTCATCAGGTTTTCTCCTCTGCACTGAGCGAATCTAAAAAAGAAAACACTCCATTTTGTGAGTTGTTCGGTAGCTGACTTCTCTGTAATCGTAAGTGTTTTGCGCGAGAGAAGATCATATACCTCAAAGTGACTTCCTCGAACTATTGAAGTAACTTCATACAGTGAGTAACTGGCATCACGGAAACTCTCCAGATACTCCAAAGCTGCCGGATGAAGAGTTTCCCGGTGATCTTCAAGAAAATTGTCAATAAGAGAAGTGCCGTTGTCAAATCTGTAATCGCTTAATGCTGAATCAACCTCATTCTGAAAAACTGCTTCAGGAGCTCTTCTGATAAAATCATTTACAGCTTCTTTTCCGTGATCCTCGGTTAGCTCTTCAAAATACAGTGCATTCACTTTTTTGCGAATTCCTTCATCTTCATTTTCCAGAATTTTATTTAATTCTTCATGAACAGATCTAATGGATTCTCTTGCAATAGCATAAGTTCTTTTTTCTGTTTTCCAGCAGCAGTTTTTGTATTTACGACCGGAACCACAGGGGCATTTTGATAGAAGATGAGTTTTGGGAGTAAGCATTTGTGCCTCCAGGCTGTTTTTACTGCGATACGAATTCAACACACTGGGAAGTTGTTTGAAACGGAGGGACGAATATGAACAGATCAAGATTATTTTTCAATAGTACTGATTGACACCGATGCATATACAGGCAATATTCAATACGCATGCAGCGAATGTGCACCTTGTGCCCTGACCGGCCAGTGAAGGCATCCTGTGCTTGCATTACCCCGCACATATTTGTGGTAAGTTGCAAAGGAGGCGTCCTGTGAGGATTGTTCATTTACCGGTGGTATTGCTGCTCGCAGTATCAGTTATTGATGCATATGCCGAAGATGTGCTTGTACGGCTCACCAATCTTACCGATTGCTCGGTTGAGTCTGTTCTTTCCGATGGTTACGATATTGCTTCAGTTAATTCTATGGAAGGCAGTGTTGATATTGTTGTCGACAGGCAGTATCTGCATTCTCTTGATGGCATGGCTGCAGACATGAAAATTCTTCCGGAGTCATGGTTGAGGCTGCTGCCGGAGAATGCCGATAACGCAGGCTATTACTACAGCCCTGAAGAGAATTGGGCATTCTGGACGAATCTTGCGGCTACCTATCCCAACCTTGTTCACAGCCCGGTGACCATAGGGAAATCGTACGAGAACCGAGATATTTATTCCATCAGAATAACCAGTCAGTCAGGCCTGTCGAAAAAGCCGGCAATTTTCTTTAACTCACTGATACATGCCAGAGAACCTGCGGCAAACTCGGTAATTATTGATTTCGGGCGCTGGCTGGCAAGCGAGTACGGCAGTGACACAATGGCCACATACATTCTTGATAACGCCGAGATATATCTGGTTCCAATAGTGAATCCTGATGGATATGCTGCCAACATGCCGTCCGGGGGAGACAGACGCAAAAACATGAATTTCTCAGTTCCTGTGGCATCAGACGGTATAGACCTTAACAGAAATTTTGGATACAGATGGGGGTTTGATGACGCAGGGTCGAGCCCAGACCCTTATTCTGATTCCTACAGAGGTTCTGCAGCCTTCTCGGAGAAGGAAACACAGGTTATCCGCAGTTTTACAAATTCCATTAATCCCATAGGTTCAATGCACTACCACTCTTACGGAGGAATGGTAATATACTCGTGGAATTACGAGAATCAGCCAACACCGCATCAGAGTACATTTCAGAGCTGGGCCGCAGCCATGACTGCTCAGAACAACTACACTTACGGCAGGTGCGGAGAGCTTATGTATCCGGCTAACGGTGACGCATGTGACTGGTCTTACGATAACTCTGAACACCAAACATGTTTGTCGTACGGGGCCGAGGTTAACGACAGTGGATTCTGGGGCAGCCAGAACGATTCAACTGCCATCGCAGCCTTCTGCGCAGAGTGTAGGTTTATGAACAGGGTTCTCTGTATGAATCTTCTCACCCAGACCGGAATAGAAGATAACAACTCCGAAGGATTGGAAAATCTGACTATAACGGGTTTGTATCCCAATCCTGTTGAAGGCAGCGTGTATTTTTCTTCAGAGATTTCTTCCGGTGCAGCGTATGTAACTGTTTTTGACCTGTTTGGTCGTAAGGTAGATGGATTTCATGTCAGCAGTTCTGGGAACGAAGCATGCAGAATGAGCTGGGAAGTTCCAGAGAACATGCCCAACGGAGTGTACTCTCTGGTTGTTGAATCCGGCGGCAGAATGGCTAGTACCCGTTTTACAGTACTCAGATAGCAGATGGGCTCCTACAGAAGATGAAGGGGGAGACCGCTTAGAAGAGGGTACAGAGAGTCCGGAGTTCCAGAATCGGGAGCCAGGGCTGAAAACTCCATTAGTAGCTCACAGAAGTTGTCACTGCTCCAAAGTAGTATTTCATCGGGAGCCGCCTCAAGCCCAATTTCTGCAAAAAACTGCCCGAGAGCAGCAGGGGAAGCTGCTGTAAGAGTGTCTTGCAGCACGGTTAGTGTTGAATCCATGTCTGCCGGCGGGGCTGCAAAATACCCCGCCAGAATTGCGAGAAGAACCATCAACTATTCAATTCCAAAAGAGATGGAAACATTCAGGGTGATAGAGGAATTTCCCGGAGAAATTGGCGGGGCATCGTAGTAGGAATCGTCACCCATGCCGCCGTAACCGTAGCTGTCGTAGCCACCGTAGTAGTCGATCCACTCGCTGATGCTGTTAGGTTCTCCAACGGAAACTCCCAGGCCTTCCGCGAGCTGTTCTGCTGTTTTTCTTGCGTCTGCTATGGCAAGCTCTCTGGCTTCAGCAAGAAGCTCATCTCTGTTGCTAATGGTGAAGTCGACACCGTTAATAGATGTTGCGCCACCGTTAACAAGAGCTGCAAGCACATCTCCGGCCCGATTGATATCTCTTACTTTTGCAGTGAATGAATGTGTGAGGTGAAAGGTGTTGCCTCCAGTGTACTCGTAGGTGTTGTAGTCGTACTCTTCTTCCATATACAAGCTGTAGCCTGTGGTCTCTATGTCGACTTCTGCAACACCTGCTTCAACTGCCGCATCGATTGCTCTTTCAGCAAGCCCTGCCGCTTCGTCTACAGCTGTTTCGGCATCTGCATCGGAAACATCTATGCTGAAGCCTATAACAGCCATATCGGCCGCACCGGTTGCCGTACCCACTCCTGTAACACTGATCGATGGCGGGTATGCAGCACCGGCCATATTCTGTGTTCCTGTGTTTCCGCACGCCGCGAACAGCAATAATACTGTTCCTGTTAACAAAACATTGCGCATCTGAAGCACCTCACTCTCCGATAATTTTAACCATTACCCTTTTTCTTCTGCGGCCGTCAAATTCCCCGTAGAAGATCTGTTCCCATGGACCCATATCAAGTTTTCCCCCGGTAACGGCAACTACAACTTCTCTGCCCATTATCTGTCTCTTGTGGTGGGCGTCACCGTTGTCTTCGCCTGTAAGGTTGTGCCTATACAGCGAAGGATCGTGGGGAGCCAGTTTTTCCAGCCACCGCCGGTAGTCGCTGTGAAGCCCGGGTTCGTCATCATTGATGAACACGCTGGCAGTGATGTGCATGGCGTTTACAAGACACAGCCCTTCCTGTATACCGCTGGAAATCAGTTCTTCTTCCACATCCGGGGTGATGTTAATAAAACCAACACGCTCCGGAGTGTTGAACCAAAGATATTGTGTGTGCGATTTCACTTCAACCTCCTCCGGAAGATTATAAAACAAAAAACAGGCAGAAGGGGTACAGGCTCAGCTGACTGTGTACACCGAACAGCACAGAGGGTTAAGAGTTACTTCAATTGAGCTGCTGAAGCCGTGACCGGGGATAGGCTCAGATACTTTTGTTTCGGTGAAGGGAAGTGTGCTGTTGAATACAAGGCTCCACACACCTTCTGCGGGTACGCCGATTCTGTAATTCTTCCGGAGAACAGGTGTCATATTGAATACACAAAGAAGAGGATTCAGCCCTTCTGTTCTTCTTAAAAATGAAACCACCGTGGAATCTGTGTCGGAAAAATCCACCCACTGGAATCCGTCTTTCGTACAGTCACTTCTGAAAAGCTGAGGGTGCTCAAGGTAAAAACGGTTCAGTGAAGACACAAACTCTCTCATCTCAGTTCCGCCTTCAGGAAGGCTGATCGAGTGATTCCATTCTGTATCCTGGGCTCTTTCTCCACCCATGAAGAGCAGCTGCTTACCGGGGAAAAACCACTGAAGGCATACAAGAAGTCTGAGGTTGGCATGCTTCTCTTCCGGGCTTCCCGGCATTTTGTTCAGCAGTGAACCTTTTCCGTGAACAACCTCGTCGTGGGAAAGGGGAAGGATGTAGTTCTCGCTCCAGGCGTACACAGCGCTGAATGTGATCTTGTTCAGCATGTGTTTTCTGTACACAGGATCAGCTCTGAAGAACTCAAGGGTATCGTTCATCCAGCCCATGTTCCATTTGAAGTGGAAACCCAGCCCGCCTTTGTCCGGCGGTGTTGTAACACCAGACCAGTCTGTGCTTTCCTCGGCAATCATCATGGTATCGGGAAACATAGTTCCCGCGTAGTGGTTCAGTTCTTTCAGAAACTCAACGGCTTCAAGGTTTTCGCGTCCACCGTATCTGTTGGGTATCCACTGACCATCTTTCCGTGAATAGTCCAGATACAGCATTGAAGCTACTGCATCCACTCTGATCCCGTCTGCATGGAATGTGTCCAGCCACTGCAGGGCACTGGCGTAAAGGAAATTCCTTACTTCATTTCTTCCGTAGTTGAAAATCAGCGTGTTCCAATCGGGATGGTACCCTTTTCTGGGATCTTCGTGTTCGTAGAGGCAGGTTCCGTCAAACTTCGCAAGCGCCCACCGGTCTGCAGGGAAGTGCGCCGGGGGCCAGTCGACAATTACACCGAGACCTGCCCTGTGGCAGCTGTCTACAAACCCGCAGAATTCCCGGGGTGTTCCCATCCTGCTTGTTGGTGCCAGAAAGCCGGTAACCTGATAACCCCATGACTGATCCAGCGGGTGTTCCATAACCGGGAGAAGCTCTATGTGTGTGAATCCCAGGTCTTTTACATAAGGAATGAGCCACTGTGCAAGTTCACTCCAGGAGTTGAAGTCATTACCCTTTCTGGTCCATGAAGAGGCATGCAGCTCGTAGATGGAAAGCGGGGATGCGAAAGTGTTGCTGCTGTTTCTCTGTGTCATCCATTCTTCATCCGACCAGGTGTAAGAGAATGGATCCTCCACAACCGAGGAATTGCCGGGTCTTTTTTCAAAACAGACAGCGTATGGATCAGACTTCTCAAGTTTTCTGCCGTCTTTTGCTGTGATCATGTACCGGTAGTAATCACCACAGGAGACACCTGGAATAAACAGCTCCCAGACTCCGCCTGCTCCCAGTGTTCTCATGGGGTGTCGGGCGGTGTTCCAGTTGTTAAAAGAGCCCGTAACACTTACGGCAAGGGCGTTGGGTGCCCAGACTGTGAACAGTGTTCCTGTGGTTTCACCTACTTTCCAGATTCTTCCACCCATTTTTCTGTGGAGTTCCAGATGCTTACCGCTGTTAAAAAGGTGCAGATCCATCTCGCCAAACTGCGGAAGAAAAGAGTAGGGATCAGCAGTCTGCCAGTATGAACCGTCTTTCAGCGTGATCTTCAGCTGATAAGAGAAGAATCCCTGTGGTTTCGGGGATATCCAGACGAAGAAGCCCCGGTGGTCGATAATCTTCATATTCCGGACATCTGAGGCTGTGACCAACTGTATAGAGACTGCTTCAGGGCAGAAAGCTCTTACACAAACACCGCCTGTTGATCTTACATGGTGCATTCCCAGTATTGAATGGGGGTTTGATACCGGTCCGTTGATAACACTATCTATCTCCAGCTCGGTGAAATTGTGTTCCATGAACAGATTACATCATTATCTTCAGAGCAAGCCCGAGCAGCAAAAGGTAACCCAGAGAGTCGGTACATGCAGTGAGAAGGATGTTGCTTCCAAGAGCAGGGTCTCTGCCAAGTGCGCGGAGGAGAAGAGGTATTCCTGCGCCCAACAGACCGGCAAAAGCCATGTTGGCCACTATGGAAACGAAGATTACAATTCCCAGAGACATTGCATGGACGGAATCGCTGGCTGTAAAGTATGCAACTGATGCCGCTACAGTACCTGCCACCAGCCCCAGAAGAGTACCAAGGGCAGATTCCTTGAATAGAGCCTTTCTCGCACTCGTGAAATCAAGTTCACCCAGGGCGATACCCCTTGTTATAACGACCAGCGACTGGTTGCCTATGTTGCCTCCCATACCAGCCACCACAGGCATAAAAGCAGCCAGTGTGGCAAACTGTGCTATTGTTCCTTCAAAGGCGCGAACGACTGTTGAGGCAATAAACGCAGTTACAAGATTTACCAGTATCCATGGAAAACGTTGTTTGAAAGCTGTGGGAACAGGTGTAAAAATGCTGTCATCTTCTGAAAGACCGGCCATGCGGTACATGTCTTCCGTGGCTTCCTTTTCCATAACATCGAACAGGGCATCTCCCGGTATAACACCAAGCAGATGATGGTTGTCATCAACCACAGGAACAGCCATGATGTCGTACTTGCGTGCTATTACTGCGGCGTCTTCACTGTCGCTGTTCGCATCAACTGTAAAGGGGTCTTCTACCATCAGTTCGCGGATGGAAGTGTCTTGAGGGCAGGTGACCAGCCTTCTTAGTGGAACCACACCCATAAGCCTGTTGTCTTCATCTGCCACGTACACATAGAATGGCACATCCACAGATTCACTCTGATTTCTTATCTGTTCAACGGCTTCAGTAGCTGTGAACTCCGGCTTAACTACCATGTAGCTGGATGCCATGAGCTGACCGGCACTGTCTTCCGGATAGATCATCAGCTGTTCTATGCGGTATCGGCTGGTGTCGGGCAGAAGTTTCAGAATTTTTTCATACCTGTCTTCTGCGATCTGAGAGAGAAACTGCAGCGCATCCCTGGGGTCCTGACGCTTAAGAATTCTTGCAATGCTGTTGTCGTCAATGTCTTCCAGTACCTCTGTAAGCAGAGAATCCGGAAGCTCTGCCAGAACATCGCCAGCCTTCAGCTGGCTGAACAGCAGACCTACAAGCATTCTGGTTTCCGCAGGCGTAAGGTTTACGGAGAAAAGGTCTGCGATATCTGCAGGGTGTATTTTGCTGATCGCAACAGCAGCCCGACCTGTGGCTTTCTGGGCCAGCAATTTGCGTATGTAGTTCATCTGGGTTGGCGTAATTGCCACGGCGACCTCCCTCCGTAACCTGTCTGTCCGGTTGATTTAAGATACTAAGCTAAACAATGCCGATCTGTTGTCAACCGCACGATATCCTGTGCTACGCAGAATTTATTCCGGTTTGCAGAGACCGAAATTGTATGCGAGGGTACCGAGCAACGGAAGAGGCTCCACTTTGCCGGAGAATCCATTGATAAGGCCAATGACGCAAAGAACAAAAACAAACAGTCCTACAATGCTGTCCACAAAAAATGGAGTTCCCGGCAGGAATCTTACAAGAAAGAGGATCACCAGCAGGAGAGACTGCTGGGCATGAAACATTGTATAGCGGTTTTCTCTGCCTGCAATAATAGCGATCAGAAACCCGATAATGCCCAGATAAGATATCCCGGCCATTGTTTTGCCGCTTTCAATCTCTGACGAATCTATGTTAAATACTGGTGTCATCTATTTTTCCCTTCAAAAAAAGGGGGCGATCAATGCCGCCCCCTGAACAGTGTATCCGCTAACTATTCAACGTCGGGAGAGCCAGGCTCGGCTGGCGGCTCAGGAGCTGAAGTTGTTCCATCTTCTGCAGGTTTGAGAAGGCCAAACTTGAAGGCATAGTTACCAACAACAGGAAGAGGTTTGATTTCTCCCTTGAAACCGTTGAGAAGCCCGATGATAAAGAGAACCAAAGCACCAATAGCAACGATCCACCCAATTACCGGGATAGGTGCCACAAGCATGCAGATAACGAGGATCAGGCTCTGCTGAGCGTGATACATAACGTACTTGTTCTCTTTGCTGGTAAGGAAAGCAATGAGGAAACCGATAATACCGAAATAGGCAATTCCGCCCATGGTTTTTCCTTCATCGATCTCAGCTTGCGTAATGTTAAACTCGTTAGTCATCAATAACTCCCTCCGTATATGAAACGTTAACAAACAGTACCCTCAGGCACAGAGCAACATTCTTTAATGAGAATCTCATGTCAAGCTCGCCACTTGCAGTGCTTCCCGCCAGTCTGCATTATATTCCATGTGTACTGGAGGTGACAAGTGAGCGATAGCGTGACAAAACAGAACGGGGATATGCTTTCTGTGGTTCCGATATTTCATTTTGTGCTGGGTGGTTTTCAGATGCTCTTTTCTCTGATTGGCCTTGTGTATGTGGCTGTGGGGGCAATGATGGCTTCCGGTGTGATGGAATCAACAAAGGGAAATCCGCCTCCACCTGAGCTTGGCTGGATATTCGGCGCGTTTGGTGTTGTTTTTATCCTTGTTTTTATCACCATTGGTTTTCTCACCATCAGGGCGGGTATTAATATCAGACTGCAGAGAAAACACACCTTCTGTATGGTGATTGACTCTATTCTGTGTTTGATGGTGCCGTTTGGAACCATCGTTGGTGTTCTGGGTTTAGTCCTGTTGACTAAATCGGAAACTGCAGAGAAATTCGAGGGGCATGGAAGGAGCGCATAGTTGAGCACGAATACTGTTTCTGAAAAACGAAGCGAGAAGCGCTACGGCGGTAAGATGGAGGTTGTTATCGGCACTCACGGAATGCCGGGCCGTCCGGTTACTGCCATTAATATCAGTGCTTCAGGGCTTTACTGTATTTGTGATGAACCACTGGGAGATTTGACCAGGGTCGATGTCTCTGTGAATATGGCTGATAATCAGGTTGTGGCGAGAGCGGTTGTTATCAGAGAAGAGGAACTTCCTGATGGTAAGTGGGGTATAGGTTTATTCTTCACGAGAATAAGATTTGAAGACAGACAGTTTTTCGCCAGGTATGTCAACGGGGAGTGATCTTTTGAAAAAAAACATGGTTTTCATCATCCTGACAGCATTTCTGTCCGGGTCTGCCAGTGCAAGCAAATATGCCGGTGAGTTCATGTATGTCGGCGCAGGAGCCCGTGCTCTGGCACTGGGAAGTGCTTATTCTGCAGTAGCAGACGATATTACGGCCGGTTACTGGAATCCTGCGGGCCTTGTGCACAGCACAGGCAGATCTCTTGCTTTTATGCATTCAGAGAGGTTCGGCGGTCTTATCTCGTACGACTATCTGGCCTATTCACAGCAGTACGGCGGAGATGTGTACGCAGCCAGTCTTTTCAGAACGGATGCAGGAAGAATCGCAGACACAAGCGATCTGCAGTGGTACGACACTGGCAGCGACGGAGTTTTCGGGGAAGATGGTACCGGGGCTCCAGGAGACAGCGGTAACGATGACTACGATGCCGGCAGTAATCCCTCCGGTACAGAGGGTAACGGCAAGTGGGATCCCGGTGAAGAGCTTATTTACGACCAGGGACGAATTACCTGGAGCAGCGCTGCAGACAACGCCCTTTACCTGTCATGGGGAAGGGTACTTGGTGAAAATCTCTCTGTCGGTGCTACTTCAAAGATTATATACAGAAAACTTATGGACTACAGTGCCTGGGGTGTCGGATTTGATGTGGCAGCCAGATGGAATGCCACAGATGCTTTTGCCGTAGGCTTGAATATGCAGGACGTTTTTGGAACTTACATGTTCTGGAATACAGGTGTCAGCGAAAGTGTTTCGCCAACCGCAAAGCTCGGGGCATCCTTCACCTGGCCTGTTTCAAGATTTCACTCGGTTTTTACATTTTCAGCAGATGGAGATTTCCGGTTTGAGGGAAGAGAGTTTGCCTCTCAGTACAGCATTCCCGAGGCTGGTATAAGTCTCGATACACACATAGGTACCGAGCTTCTCATCAAGGATACTGTGGGCTTGCGTATTGGTTCCTGTGAGGGGAACATGACTGCCGGATTAGGGTTTACCGTGAGTTTCAGCGGGCATCCTGTTTCCATTGATTATGCCTGGGTAACCCACGACAGACTCGACAGTACGCACCGCATTTCTGTGGGAGTCGGCCTCTAACTCCGCCTATGGGCTATGCCAGAGAAATTCTTCGTAAAGGGGTTCATTTCGGGTCTCTGATTATTCCTGCCGCTACTGTTTTCGTGCCGAAAAGGGAAATGGTATTTGCTCTAGCTGCTCTTGCTCTGGGAATGCTTGTGGTGGACATTATCAGATCCCGCAATAGGGTTTTTCGCAAATTCTTCCTGGGACTTTTCGGCAAAGTTTTGAGGGGAAAAGAACAGGAAGGCGGGATGACGGCCTCAACGGTGCTTGTGGCCAGTGCCGCTCTTACTGTCTACCTGTTTAGAACTGAAATTGCAGTCTCTGCCCTGGTGTTCCTCTCTGTGGGCGATTCTTTCGCAGCTCTTGTTGGTAAGAAATTCGGCAGAACAGTGCTTGTTTCCGGCAGAACTCTTGAGGGCAGCTTGGCTGCTCTTTTAAGCTGTCTGCTGTTTTCCATGCCTCTGCTCCAGATTTCTGCTGCAAGGGGGTGGTCCCTTTCGCCAGCAGGGCTTGCCGCAGGTGCTGTTGCGGCAACACTGGCAGAGCTTTTTGAAATACCTCTGGATGACAACCTCAGAATACCTGTACTGGCAGGTATGGTAATGGAACTGGTTATTCCGGGATGACATACTACATCGAGATTTACGGTTGTCAGATGAATGTTCACGACGGTGAGATTCTCTCCGGTATAATGCAGTCAGCCGGCCACACAGCTGTAGAAGATGTACATGCTGCAGACGCTGTGTTTGTGGTTACCTGCGCAGTGCGTGAGCACGCAGAAACAAGAGCACTTGGAAGAATAACCCACCTTGCAGGAATACCGGAAAGGAAACCTGTAATGGTGCTGTGCGGATGTGTTGCCCAGGAGCACGGTGAAGAACTACTGAAGAAGATAAAACTGCTTGATCTGGTTGTGGGCCCCGATGTGTATCATTGCCTTCCTGAACTGCTTCAGGAAAGAAAAAGAATTGCAGTTACCGATCAGGGCTCTGAAGACTACGAGCAGGTTACAGCTGTAAGAGAGCAGTTTCCGAGATCGTTTGTAACGGTTATGCGCGGTTGCAACAACTACTGTACTTACTGCATTGTTCCCAGGGTCAGAGGCAGGGAAAGAAGCAGGCGGGCAGAACTGATCCTTAAAGAAGTGAAGAGTCTGGTTGATAATGGCTACAGAGAGGTTACTCTTCTGGGGCAGAATGTTAATTCGTATTCCTTCGATGGCATGAGATTTCCGGAGCTGCTTAAAAGGGTGTCTGACGCAGCTGGAGACAGTTGCAGGGTCAGGTTTGTTACCAGTAATCCACGTGATCTTACTGAAGGTCTTGCATCTGTAATGGCTTCAAGGAAAAATATCTGCAATCAGTTTCATTTGCCGGCACAATCAGGCAATGACAGGGTTCTAAAGGCGATGCACAGGGGATACACCAGACAGATTTATCTGGAAAAGGTGGTTATGCTGAAGGAACTGATGCCTGATATTGTTCTTTCAACAGACATGATTGCCGGGTTTCCAAGTGAAACAGCTGAGGAGTTCGGGGATTCAGTGTCTCTTCTGAAGGAAGTCAGGTATGACTACGCGTTTCTGTTCAGGTACAGTGAAAGAACCGGTACAGCAGCACTGAACATTGAACCTTCTGTGCCTGTGGAAGAACGATTGAGAAGGCTTTCAATTCTTCAGGAACTTCAGACTGAAATTACACTGGAGAAGTCAAAAGAAATCATCGGCAGAGAAATGCCAGTTCTGGTTACCGGCCCGGCAAGACGGGAAGGGCAAACGGCTTCAAGAACAATGGGAAACAGGCTTGTTATTCTTCAGTCTCAGAACTTTTCCCCAGGTGATCTTGTGCCTGTAACTATTGTCAAAGCAGATGGATACACACATTTCGGAGAGCCAGTAGCAGACTCTTCATGATCAGTTTTCAATTTCCGTAAGCATCTCGGACACAGATTTCCCGGTTTTTTCCAATCGTTCTCGCAGTGTTTTTATTAGCAGCCCTGCTCTCTTTACCTTTAGTTCCAGTTCATCAACAGGGCAATCGTCCCGGCTCACCCAGTCAACGATGCCTTCCAGTTCGGTAAGCATCTGCGAATAGGTCAATTCTTCAGTCATCTGCTATCTCCTTCACAACCGCTGTTAGAGAACCGCTGTTCATGGATATTCTGATAGTCTGGTTTTCTTCCACTTCTTTTGCGCTGTGCAGAGGTAATCCGTCTGTGTTGCGAACCACTGCCCAGCCCAGTTTCATCATCTTCACAGGATCACGCATTTCTACTTGTTTCTCGGCCTCAGTTATCTGTACAGAAAGGTTGTGAAGTTTTTCTGTGACCGAAATGCTCAGTCTTGATGCAAGTTTGTGCAGCTCATCGGATTTTCTTGATGGAAGAGTGGTAAGATGAACTGTAAGACTGGAAACAAGGTTGCTTATTCGCATGGACTCCATTCGGATTCTGGGTGAAACACTGGAGACCAGCGAGTGTTTCAGTACCGAAACGGCATCGTCAAACCTGGCCACTGCATCAACAAGGATCGAGGCTGCGTGGGTAGGAGTTTTTGCTCTGGTGTGTGCGGCGTAATCAGGCAGTGTAGTATCAATTTCATGGCCAATGGCTGCAACAACAGGCCAGGGGAGCTGCGCAATGGTTCTAGCAATCCTTTCGTCATTGAACCATGCGAGATCTGTTGCGGATCCTCCTCCTCTTGTTAGAACTACAACATCAGGAGCAGCTGGGTTCGTTACAAGCCTGTTGAAGGCAGCACACACAGATTCTGACGTGGAAGACCCCTGCATGCTTGCGTACGCAGCGAATACCCAGAACGGGTAACCTGATTCATCCAGGGTTTTAAGAAAATCTGTTTCAGCTGCTGAACCTTTTGAAGTAACCAGACCAATTCTAAGAGGAACCAATGGAAACGGCAGCGTACCGTTCTCGGCCAGTACACCCTCTTTTGAAAGTCCGGCAACCAGCCTCTGCAGGTTTACAGCTGCAGTATCGCCTGCGAACTGCGAATCAAATCCCTTCACAATGAGCTGAAAACGGCCTGACCTGTCGTAGAAGTTCACAGAAACCAGAATTCTCACCTCAGTGTTGTCTGACAACTGGAACAGTTTTCCCTGTCTACCTGTTTCAATGGATATTCTGGAACGATCTCCGGCGAAAAGGGCGCAATCCACCACGGCATCCGGTTGTTCGCCAGGACTGGAAGGATCGGCAAGTTGAAAATAGGAATGCCCTCGACCGGAAACCCTTCTTAAACCGGAAACAATGCCTCTTATCCACAGTGGATCTGGAAACTCCGCCAACAGAACACTTTTTACAGACCGGTTTAGTTCAAGGACTGTAATATCTGATTGCATCACTGAATTTTCAGAGTAAACTGTCCACCGTTTCCGCCGGTATCGTGTACCACCACATAAACAAGTGAGGATTCCGATGCGGGAAGGGTCAGAGATTCGTTTCCAGGTTCTACACCGCTGACTATGGCAAATTCCAGGGCATAGACGAAATCCTCGCCATAGGGAAGGCTCATAAACTGATCGAAGTCCATTTCATTTGAGGTTGTAACCACATCGAAGTTAGTGTTACCGTCGACAGATTCAAGAGTGATCCAGTATACAGTTTCGTGATCCAAAGAAACTGTGTAAACCGCAGTCGCACCCCGATCCATGGTATCGGTAACATCCAACAGGGGAGAGGCAGCCGTAAGCACCGCCAGAATCGCAAAGACTGAAATCATATTTTCTCCATTTCCTTATGCAGGAAAATGGTGAAGAACCACTCCAAGGTCAACTGTGATTTTCAGCACCTTACAGTATGCTGATTCCCATAAGGTGTAAGTCTCCACAATAAGGGCAAATATGATGAGATTAATCAAGTTGCGGATTCCAGTCCCATAAATTGGGTCTGTTTTTCATTTTTGATTGGAATGTCGGTTTACTGTATAATTAAAATCGAAGTAGCGACAGAATCAGCTTTGGTGATGTTCATTCTGAGCCAGAACGGGTAACGCAGTTGTACGCATAAATGATGCCGGCAGAGAAGCTATACGGGGTTGTGGGTTGCCTGTAAAGTCACCACAAGAAGAGAAGATACCGGTGTTTAATGGCACTTGATAACCATGCTGTGGGGGGTTCCATTCATAAGCAAATTGGAGTATTATCTGCTGTCAAACACACGAAAGGAACGGTTACATGGGTGAAGACAGCCTCGGCAAAAGAACTTCAATTGCCGTAAAAGATGCATCAGGACTGGTATTTCCACTTGGATCCATTGACGGAGAGCCTATTCCTCCGTGGGTATCGGAAGGCAGGGAAGTTTATCGCAGGGGGTTGATTCTGGCTCTCGATCTTGCCGTAAAGAGAGTGTATCCTCACTGGAAGTTGTGGGTTGAACATTCAATTTCCCTGGGTTACAGGTGCCGGATAGAAGGTATGAAGCCGGGGTCTGAGTCGGAAGTCTGCACCAGGCTTGGAGAAGAGCTTCAGAAAATTTCTGATGAAGCTCTTCCCATACAGCATCGCAAACTTGCTTCCGGAGAAGCATTAGGTCTTGTGGGAGAGCACTCCCTGCTTCCCAGGTGGCATATTGGGAAAGAGCCTTACCGGGCGAATGTTCTTGAAGATTCATGGGCTTTTGCAATGGGGCCCACAGTTCCAGACACATCATGGCTTACATCCTGGGAACTCAGACCGTCCAAGGGAAGTTTTCTTCTGAGGTTTCCTGGCAGTAAAACATGGCCCGAAATAGTTCCATGGGTTGCCAACCCTTCACTGTCAAAAGAACTGGATCTGGAAGAAAAACACATATCACGAATGAAAGTTCACACTGTTGATCTGCTTAACAGGAGGATTCGGGAAGACGGCGGAAGACAGGTGGTAATGATGAGTCATTTTTACCAGAACAGACGAATCGTTCAGATAGTAAGCAGACTCGGCGATGAGTTTCCCGCTAAAAGGATAGTTATGATTGCAGGCCCATCCTGCAGTGGAAAAACTACATTTACAAGAATGCTTGCAACCTATCTTCGTGCAGAGGGGTTCGGAACGCGGATGATAAGTGTAGACAACTATTTCAGAAACCGCTCTGAAACTCCCAGGAACAAAGACGGAAGCTACGACTTTGAATGTCTCGGAGCTCTAAACACAGAGCTTTTCGGCGAGCATGTAAAAAAACTGGTTGACGGAGAGACTGTCAGGCTGCCTGTTTTCAATTTCCACACAGGTGAAAGGGAAGACGGTGTTAATCCCATGACTCTGGGCAGCAACGAGTTCCTTCTTATTGAAGGGATACACGGGCTGAATGACAGCCTGACACCAGGTGTGGATGTTGCTTCGAAGTTCAAAATCTATATCAGTGCACTTACCACACTGAACATCGACCGCCTTACAAGGATGTCTACATCAGACGGCAGGCTTTTAAGAAGAATAGTAAGAGACAGCACCAGAAGGGGATATTCGGCAACCGATACTATTTTGGGGTGGCCAAGTGTCAGACGGGGCGAAAGAAAAAACATATTTCCATTCCAGGAGCAGGCAGACATGATGTTCAATTCTGCGCTTCCGTACGAACTTCCTGTACTGAAACCCTATCTTGTACCTCTGCTGGAAGATGTAGAAGAGGGATCACAGGCATTCCGGGATTCAGACAGGCTGCTGCGTCTTCTTGATTGCGTGGAACCCATCAGTGAAGCTGTAGTACCCAGATTGAGTATTTTAAGGGAATTCATAAACGGTCTTCTGCTTGATTGGAGCGAATAATGCACATACTTATGATACTGTTCGCCATGTACAGCCCCAGGTTCAACCCTATGATCCTTACAAGACCTCTGTCTCCTGGGCTTCAGCCTCTCTACCAGGAGTTTGATCTGGAGCCCATTGATGTTCAGCACTACGACCTGTCAATAACCATAGACAGAGAGGCAAAAACAATTGATGCTACCGCTGAGGTAATTCTTGTGCCAACCCAGGAAAATCTTACAAGTTTCAGGCTTTTTCTGAGGGATCTTACGGTATCCCAGGTTACAGGGGCCTCTTCGTTCACGCAAGATGGAGATTCTCTGTTCATCACTCTTCCCGGGCCTGCGTCAACTTCCGACACCATTGATCTTGTTATCGACTATGCAGGAAGCCCAGACCACGAACCCTGGGGCGGGTTTCACTTTCATCCTTATGTGACCTACCACATGGGAGTCGGCTTCGTAAGTGATCCATCAATGGGCAAGTATATGTTTCCCTGTCACGACAGACCGTCAGACAAAGCCTCATACGATTTTCACATCACTGTACCCGATTCTCTGTACGCAGTGGCCAATGGAGATTCCGCAGGTGTGAGTGACAACATGGATGGAACTCTTACCTATAGCTGGACCCTTGACCAGCCCATGTCCACATACCTTGCAGCGATCAGTGTGGCTGATTACGCAGTTCTGCACGATTCCACAGATTCAAGGATTTTCTACTACGTGTACTCATGGGATGTTGATGATGCGCTGGCATCGTTTGTTCATGTAGATCAGATGCTTTCAAGGTATGAGAGCCTGTACGGGGCATATCCATGGAACTGCAGATTCAGCTATGTACAAACTCCAATTGGTGATATGGAGCATCTGTCACAGGTGTTCCACGTGGCATCTGCAGTTAACGGCAATACCAACTACGATTGGCTTCTTGCACACGAAATGAGCCACCATTGGTGGGGAGACTGTGTTACAGAGCGGTACTGGACGGAAGTGTGGCTCTCTGAAAGTTTTGCAACTTTCAGCGAGGCTGTTTGGATGGAAAGTTATGGCGAAACCGAATATCTTGACTATGTAACAGATCACATCATGAAGCCCTACCTGAACAGTGGGGAACTTTT
>Ga0256845_1001681_pt1 | contig 17315 bp, 18 predicted proteins | sample RiftiametaG_FD_189101 | JGI IMG/M metagenome (GOLD analysis project Ga0256845, IMG submission 189101) | Tube worm associated microbial communities from hydrothermal vent at the East Pacific Rise, Pacific Ocean - Riftia | ecosystem: Host-associated > Annelida > Integument > Unclassified ...
GCCCACACTGGTGTTGTAGCCGTGCTTAAAGGCGGATTACCCGGAAAAGTTATCGCTTTAAGAGCTGATATCGATGGACTACCTGTTATTGAAACCTCTAATTTACCCTTTGCATCAAAGGTTAAGTCAACCTATGCCGGTCAAAATGTTGGTGTAATGCATGCCTGCGGACACGATACTCACATTGCAATATTAATGGGTGTCGCCGAAGTATTGAGCAAAGTTAAAGATAAAATACCAGGAACGGTAAAGTTCATATTCCAACCCGCTGAAGAAGGCGTTCCAGAAGGTGAAGAAGGTGGTGCTGAAATGATGGTTAAACAGGGGGTTTTAAAATCACCCGATGTTGATGCGATATTTGGCTTACATATTAGTTCTAAAACACCTGTTGGAACCATCGGCTATCGTCCAGGCGGAATTATGGCGAGTGTTGATGACTTTAGAATTCGCGTTTTTGGAAAGCAAGTACATGGTTCTACGCCATGGAATGGAATTGATCCTATTGTCATTTCCGCACAAATCATCAATAGTTTGCAGACGATAGTCTCACGACAAATGCCTTTAACTAAACAAGCAGCGGTTGTAACCATAGGCAGTATTCATGGTGGCGTGCGCTCTAATATTATACCATCAGAAGTTGAAATGATTGGAACCATTCGATCACTAGACACTCAAATGCGTAAAGACTTACATGCGAAAATACGCAAGATTGCAACTCATGTTGCGGCTAGTATGGATGCGAAAGTTGAAGTCACTATTCCTGTCGCTAGTTCTTATCCCGTTACTTATAATACGCCCAAGCTGGTCGAACAAATGCTACCAACCATGGAAAGACTTGCTGGTGAAAATAATGTTAATTTGATAGATGCAGTAACTGGCGCTGAAGATTTTGCATTCTTTGCACAAGAAGTTCCAGGGTTCTACTTCTTTTTGGGTGGAAAGTCTAAAGATGTTTCGATTAAGGACGCTCCTTCTCACCATACACCAGAATTTTATATTGACGAAAGCGGTTTAAAATTGGGTGTCGAAACATTAAGTAATATGGCATTAGATTATTTAAAACAATAACCATCATTTAACAGACCTTAAAACGATTAATTTAAGAGATATTTCATAATGCCAAAAATTGTTATTTACCCCGGCACATTTGATCCAATTACCAATGGTCATGTCGATCTTATAGAAAGAGCAGGAAGACTTTTTGATAAAATCATTGTAGCCGTAGCTATGAGCGAAGGTAAAAGCCCTCTTTTTGATGTCGATAAACGTGTGTCGATAGTTGAAGAGGTTGTCGGCCCTATGAAAAATATTGAAGTGATCGGCTTTAAAGGATTACTGGTTGATTTTGCGAAAGAACATAATGCCGATGCCTTATTACGAGGTCTAAGAGCTGTCTCTGATTTCGAGTACGAATTTCAACTCGCCAATATGAACCGTAGACTATCACCTAATTTAGAAAGTCTATTTTTAACACCTGCTGAGCAGTTTTCATTTATCTCTTCAACATTGGTAAGGGAAATTGCTATGCTTAACGGTGATGTTTCTCAGTTTGTACCTAAAGCGGTTCAACGCGCACTGGCAGAAAAATTTAGCGCCTAAAATTTAACTAGTAAAATCAACCTCTAGAAACACTTCAATGAATGATAAATCACAACCAATTGAATTTGGAAAACAAGATGCATCCTATACTGCTGCTGGAAAAATTGATGGCATTAGAAAACTGGTTGACTCATTTTATACCTACATGGATTGCCTAGATGAGGCAAAAATAATTCGAGCAATGCACCCAACGGATCTAACCGTTTCTATCGATAAACTTGCCTGTTTTCTTTCCGGTTGGTTAGGTGGTCCGAGGCTCTATTCAGAAAAGTATGGCTCTATTAGCATTCCGATGATTCATAAACACTTATCTGTTGCTAGCGCAGAAAGAGATGCCTGGCTGCTGTGTATGAAACATGCAGCAAATGACCAACCTTATCATGAGTCATTTAAGAAATATTTATTAGAGCAATTATTTGTGCCTGCAGAGCGAATTAGGCAAGTGAGTAAATAGTTTGATAAAGTTCACTTCTTCTAATGATTAGAACAGCGATACAATCTGATTCCAGAAGTCTATCGGCATTATCGATTTTGGTCTGACTCGAAACTTATAGTAAAGCAGGTATTTCTTCTGAAAACTCTCAATTTGTTTTAAACAAGTTTTCTGTCACAAACTTTGAAAAATTGCTAATTGATACCAACCAGAAAATATTTATTTATGAACAAGAAGGGAATTTAAGAGGATATATACTTTTAAATTTCCAACCTGAATTGAAATTAACATCTGGTCATTACGAAATTGATAAACTTTATATCCACAAAGAATTTAGAAAACAATCTATTGGTAAAAGCTTAATTTTAGAATCCTTTAAAAAATATGGTAAAGACTGTTGGCTTTATACTTGGGATAAAAATGAATCAGTAAACTTTTATCTTCATTTAGGATTTAAAGATAAAGGAATGTATGAATTTGATATAAATGGAAAAATAGTCAAAAATCGAATATTTCTAATGAAAGGTAATTAGGTTTATATTTTAATATCTTTCCGCATTTCAATCACACTTTTATCAAATCCTATTTTTTCATAGGCTCTTATACCTGATTTATTTTGTGAAAATACCGTTAAATTTAAAACCGTCGCGCCTTTTTCTTTACTCCAAGTGGTTAGTTGATCGATGATTTTTCCATTGATCCCTTTTCCTCTAAAATCAGGAGATACAAACATAAAACCAAGAAAAGAATGAAATTCATGGGCGAGGTAGTTTAGAGATTTTTTTAATTTTGCATAACCAGAAGCGGCTAACTTACCATCAACTTCAGCAACCAATACTTCACTCTCGTCACTTTCAATTAGTTTCTTTAAGTCATAATAATTAAAATGCTCTGTCATCATGTCAGGAACCATAGAACGTTCGTATTCTATGATGCCTTGTTCAAAATTTAATAGAGTCTCCAGATCTTCTAATATTGCTTTTCTAATGATAATATTATTCATTATAATTTTTTAAACAGCCTTTTAAAAGAGAATACTGAGCAAAATAATAACTCACCATAATTAAAATATGCGATGCATCAAACTGAATATAAAACTTATTAACCCCTAAAATCGAATCCGAGATCACAAAACTAATGCCACCTAAAACATACCAAATATTAGATTTAATAGAAAAGAAACTCGCAAAAGCCATAAAAATAAGTATAAACATATATCCAATAACAGGATAAAACAGCACACCTAAATTGGGTAATAAATGGCTCATAACGTAACTACCACCAGCCAATACGACCACAGCTAAACCTGCTTTCGCAGTATTCCACTGCCATCGACCAAAATAAAACAAATAAAATATATGCGCTATAAAGAATGAACCTAAACCAAAAATAAAACCTGATGATCCAAAAAAACCAAAAGTGAAATCACCTACCATCGAAAATGCTAAACCTATGATAAACAGTTTCGAGGACTTCCATTCAAGGTTTTCAATTGCAACATAAATTAGTAAAAGCGTTGGCAACACTTTTAACAACCAACTCAATTGATAAGGTTCATAGCTTGTAGCTACGGTAAATAGCAATGAGAAGAAAAAGAAGAGATACTGCCACACATCTCTTTTTGTTGAAAATAGTTTCTTCATCTACAGATATTTAATCTTATCAAACAATTTAGAGCAAACCTCCCAAGCAGGACCAACCTTTCCATACCCAACAGCCTCACCATCTAATTCAATAACCGGCGCTATTTGCTTTGAGGAACTAGTGATCCAAATTTCATCTGCAGATTTAGCTTCTTCTAAACTAACATTTCTTTCTTCAATAGAATATTCATCGCTAGAATAAATGGCATTGATGACTAAACGTCTAGTAACGCCAGGTAGTATTTGTTTATCTAATATGGGTGTAGCAATTTTATTTCCTTTAATAACAAACACGTTGCACGCACTACATTCGGTTAAATATCCCTCGCCATTAAATAGCAAATTTTCATCTTTTTTATTTTCATACCCACTCTGAAAATGGAGAACGTTCCCTAAAAGAGACGTTGACTTAATATCACAGTGCTTCCAGCGCTTATCTAACGAAGTCAAAACAGAGTAAGTTTTTGCTGTATCAATATTTGGCGCAGTTTCTTTAGCTATTGGCTGAGTCATTATAAAAACAGTGGGACTTACATTGGTTGGAAACTGATGTGCTCGTTTTTTATCTGCTCCACGGCTAACCTGTATATAAACCGCTAATTCATCACCTTCATTTTTAGAAATGATTTGATCAAGAATGCCGCGCCAATCGGTCGGCTCAATTTTAATTTGAATTTTGGAAAGTCCTTCAAGCATTCGTTGAATATGTAAATCAAATCCAACCGGTCGATCTTTAAAATAAGGTATGTACTCGAAAATACTGTCTCCAAACAAAAACCCTCTATCAAGCGGGGATATTTTCGCGTCTTCAATTGGCATAAAATCGCCATTTAAATAGACAATTGACATATTATTCTCCTTGATTAACTTACTATCAAAAATAAAGTGATTTTCTTTAGCTGATTAGATACTCTTTCAACTGGTTGAAGTCTGCATCTAGATTTTTGGATAGAATCTGTTTATTTACACAAACCTCAAGCTCTGGAGGCAAAGGTAAATCCAATTCTAATATTTCATCTACAGAGTCTTTAAACTTTGCAGGATGAGCGGTTCCTAAAAAGATCCCCACTTCATCATCTTTCAACAATTGATTTAAACCAAAATAAGCAACTGACGCATGAGGTTCGCTAATATAACCTTTCACATGCAATGCCTTTAAAGATGATCTAGTTTCATTCTCAGTTGCAGAGCAACCAGATAAATCATCTTTGTTAAACTGTCCTGATTCAATCATATACTCAATACGCGGCCAGTTATTAGGCTCACTGACATCCATTGCATTTGATATTGTTGGAATGGTTTCTTTAGGCTCCCACTTTCCACTAACTAAATATCTAGGAACCGTATCATTCACATTAGTAGTCGCAATAAAACGCTTGATAGGCGCGCCTAAAAGCTTCGCGATAATTCCTGCAGTAAGATTTCCAAAGTTGCCGCTGGGTACAGAAATAACAATATCATTTCGTTTTTTTACTGGTAGTTGTGCGATAGCATCAAAATAGTAACAAACTTGAGCTAACAAACGGCTAATATTAATCGAGTTAGCAGAATTAAGTCCTACCGCTTTAACAAGATCTCGATCATCAAAGCTTTGTTTAACGAGTGCTTGGCAATCATCAAATGTACCATTAATGCTTAGCGTTCGAATATTTCCTCCAAGCGTTGTGAACATTTTCTCCTGTAATACACTTATCTTTCCTTTAGGATATAAAATGACTACTTCTATATTATCTATTCCATAAAAGGCTTGAGCTACTGCAGCTCCGGTATCGCCAGAAGTCGCGGTAAGAATTGTTATCTTTTCACCGTTAGAAAATTCTTGCAAGCAATTTGCCATAAAAGTTGCGCCAAAATCTTTAAATGCTAAAGTAGATCCATGAAAAAGTTCTAAACAATAATTTTGTTCATCGACAGATTTAAGCTTAGATGGGAATGCAAAAGTTTTATCCAGTATTTTTGTTAGTTGTTCATTCGATAAATTTTCACTAACAAAATTAGAAAGAATTTTAAAATTTCTTTCTTTAGTCGGCATAGATAATAGTGACTCGATATCTTCGAGAGGTTTAATTACTTTAGGAAAAAATAAACCTTGGTTATCACCTAGACCCGTTTTTACGGCTGTTGAGAAACTAACAATTTGTTCATTCTTTTTGAGGTTATAATATTTCATTCATTTTCTCTTTAATCGACAGGTTTTAATACACGTTGTTCGTTTAAATGTTGTTAATAAAAATTACACACCACTAAATTATATCAATCTGGCGCCCAGCTGATCAACTTCACAAATTTCGACAATCGATTTAGCTACAATTGCATACTTCTCGCACATGATTATTTTTGCTTGCTTAGCATTCTCTAATGAATCAGTCACCGCAAAAATCGTTGGTCCAGAACCAGAAATTCCAACCGATAAACAGTTAGCTTCCAGTAGTGATTGTTTGACAGAACTAAAGTTTGGTAACAAAGATAAACGATATGGTTCGGCAATGACATCATTTAACAGTGCAAAAGCTTGCGACTTATCCTGCCTGTAACAAGCATCAACAAACCCAGCAATATTTTGGCAAGATCGAACTACATCTGGCATTGAATATGATTTTGGTAGAATTTCTCTAGCCACTCGTGTACTAACTTCAATATCAGGATAAGCAATTACCCAATAACATTCTTCAAAGGTTGGTAGTGATTGACATACCTTTTTACTATCTTCACTTAACATAAGCTGCAAACCACCTAAATAACATGGAGCAACATTATCATAGTGCGGACTTCCGGTAATAACGCCTTCCAATTCGCCCATCATGACTAACAGTTCATCATTTGAAAACGGTTCTGAGTAAAATTTATTTAAAGCAACTAAGGCCGCTACAATTGAGCAAGAACTCGATCCCAAACCACTACTAATAGGAATGTTTTTTTCTAAGACTAAATCTACTTTCACTGATTTTCCATTACGAAAGGCAAAAGCTTTATTAAAATTTACCAACGCTTGCCAAACAATATTATCTTTAAAATCATCTGGAAGAATATGTTGATAACTGCCTTGATGTGAAAGGCTATCTTGATTATTAGCACTAGCTTGAATATGAACAATGTCACCGATCAGGTTTTGATCTTTTTTATATTGTCCACTAGAAATAGGAGTAAGTGCCATTCCTAATGAATCAAAACCAACACTAACATTGCCAATAGAGATAGGTGCAAAAATACTTAATCGTCGTTCGCAAGGTTTAAATTGACTCAAGTCAAATGGGGTGATCATTTTGTTCTTATTACCTTGTATTAAAACAACCTGTCATTGTGAGCATAGCGTGGCAATATTCTGAAGGTGGTTATCAACTTAAACATATAAATGTCCCTAAAAATTGTCACGTCGTTCTTCCTCGCAATGACAGTCTTTAAGTGAATCCTGTTATTTAAAATCATTCTAGATCCCAAACCAACGTTCTTAATAAATCAGCAAATAATCCAGCAGCTGTCACTTCAGACCCTGCGCCATATCCTCTAATCACAAATGGGATTGGATTGTAATATCGAGTATGCATTGCAATAGCATTTTCACCATTTTTTACTGCATATAAAGGGTGATTTACATCAACAGCTTGTATCCCTACTTTACACTTTCCTTCAGCTATCTTAGCAACGTAGCGCAATACTTTATTTTCCGATTCTGCTTGTTTAACTTTTCTATCAATTTCTGCATCAACATTAACCAACTGATTTAGAAACTTTTTTGCATCAACTTCATTGGCTAAAGCCTCAGGTACCACAGACTCCAACTCAATATCATCAAGCTCTAATTTGAATCCCGCTTCCCGAGCAATAATCAGCACTTTTCTAGCAACATCAAGACCACTAAGATCCTCAGCTGGATTCGGCTCAGTATAACCTAATCCTTGCGCCTGTAAAGTGGCTTCGGATAGCGATAACCCTTCGTGTAACAATCCAAATATATACGAAAGAGAACCAGACAATATGCCTTCAAAAACCTCTAACTCGTCACCTGCTCTCAATAAACTTTGAAGATTGTCAATGACAGGTAGTCCAGCACCAACATTAGTTTCATATAAGAAACGACGTTTATTTTGTAATGCTACTTTTCTGAGATGTTGGTAATACTCATAGGATGCTGTGTTAGCCTTTTTGTTAGCCGCGACTAAGTGAAAATTAGCAGCTATGATTTGGTCACTTTGCATCGCAATATCTTGATTACTGGTAACGTCAACAATCACAGGATTTAACAAGTGATTATCTTCAACAAACGCTTTAAGCTGCTCTACAGAAAAACTTTCATTAGATGAGCTTAGGTCATCTCTCCAATCATTACTTAAATCAATCCCTTTTTTACTTAGTAATAGTTTTTTACTACTCGCAATACCATAGACAACAAGATCAATGTTTTTTTTCAAAAGAAAGTCTTGTTGCCGTCTGATTTGCTCTATAAGCTCTGATCCCACCGTTCCACAGCCAACAATAAATGTATCAATACTGGCGCGTTTTACAAATAAATTTCGATGACACACACTCACCGCATCATCTGTTCGGTGTCTTCTAACGACAGCGGAGATACTTCGCTCAGAAGAATCCTGCGCAATCGCAATAATATTGACACCTGCTTGAGATAATGAAGAGAAAAATCTAGCAGCAATGCCTTTTTGCTGTTGCATTTGGTCGCCTACCAATGAAACAACGGACAAATTTTGCATCACTTGAATAGGATCAACTCGCAAATTTTCTAGCTCTAGTTCAAATTCATCCTTTAAACATTCTTCAGCTAAGTTTGCTTGCTCATAAGAGACACATAGACTAATTCGATAAGCTGCAGATGATTGACTAATCAATATGACTTGAACGTTAGCTTTATCAAGTGCCGCAAAGATTCGATTAGTCAGACCAAGTTTGGCTTTCATTCCAGGCCCTGAAATATTAAGCATCGCGACATTGTCCAGACTGGCAATCGCTTTTACTTTAACTTCATTATTCGCTTTTTTTGAAATTAAAGTACCTGGGCGTTCAGGTGCTAATGAGTTTTTTATTAAACAAGGGATATTATTAAGACTTAATGGTGTAATCGTTTTCGGATGCAAAATTTTAGCACCAAAGTAAGAAAGTTCTATTGCTTCATTAAAGGTCATCTGTTTAACTAATTCGGCATCACTCACTAGGCGTGGATCGGCATTGTAAACCCCATCAACATCTGTCCAGATTTCGCAAATTTTTGCATTGACACAAACAGCCAGTATTGCAGCAGAATAGTCTGACCCATTTCGTCCTAAAGTCACGGTATTTCCATTACTTGAAATACCGACAAAACCCGGCATTAATGATATCAATGGAAATGATTTATAATTCTCAGAAAATTTTTCTTTCGAAAGAGGTAAGTTAGCTAGAGTATCGCCCGTTTGATTTTCCGCTACTAGAAATTTTTCAGGCTCTATTAAAGCTATCTTCGTTTTCTTTTGATCGAAAATCCATTTTAGAAGAAGAACACTCAATCGTTCACCAAAAGTTAATATTTGCGCTTGCGTTTGATCAGGGCAATGCCCCAGTAATTTAACACCCTTAATTAATTTGTTAAGGTTTTTAAACTGACTCTCAACTTGTGTGCTTAGTAGAGACTCACCTTTCCCAGAATAAGCTGCTTCAATTTCTTCAGTTATCTTGACAAGACCAAGGTGCAGATTTTCTAATAATTGCTCAGTCTCATTATTTTGGCTGAGTGAATCAACTAACCGAACTAATTGGTTGGTCACCCCCCCTGGAGCTGAAACGACAATCGCAACCGAGCTAGTGGCTTCTTCTTGAAGAGAGCCGTCTTGAAGAGAGTCTTGTTCAGTATTAGATACTTGATCTTCAATAATAGAAACAACAGAGAGTATTTTCTGAGCTGTTTCTAACGATGAACCACCAAATTTTAGAACTTTCATTGTTTTTTACTCATTTTGATATTTTGGAGGTTACTAGCCTCTATTAGTATTTCCACCATCCATGGACATAAAAAAACCCGTGAGTCTTGTGGAGTCACGGGTTTCAAATTTTCTTATCAACCAATGCTCAGGAAGTACTAATACCCGTGCCAGCACTAATAGATGTTGATTCAGAGTTAATAGTCATTGAGACAAGTGTAGCACCTTCAATCGAATTAATGATTGAAGCAGTATTAGCTATTTGAATGATATTGTTAACTCTCATACTTTAACTTTGAACCGAGAATGCTCTTCTGTCAATTCAAATCAAAGACAGAGGTATAGTTTCTGGTTATATACTTTTATATAGAACATCTATCATATCGAGTAGATAGATCATTTAGTTATGTAGCCTTGATTAAAAACCAATAAACAACTAAATTTAGCCCATGCAAACAATTAATTTAACAGCGATTGTGATTCTCGATCTCCTCGGTAGTTCAATGGGGTGATTTTGCGTATTTGTTAAATAATATAAAAATTCTAAAAGCCCCGAAACTTAAACAATTCGGGGTTTTTTTATGTTCATGGAAGAACAGGCAGATTTGTCGCTCTTGCAAAATCTGCACTGCCAACATCCATGTCGGGCGTATTCCGTAAAGAGCCAGAGATGGGTGTACTAGCGAATACCCTAAAATTAAAAACTAATGACTCAACAGCACACAAGTAAGGATAAAACATGATGCCATCACAAAGAAGCAAAACAAACCACCCTCAGAACGATTTCCATAACGGCTTTCATCGATCTTCGCATTACTTTCGTTCGGCTCAGCCTGATTACAATAAGGCAGAAAATGCATCTATAACGGAAGATAGGAAAAAATCCTCAAAAAAGAAAATAATCAATGTTTTCGAATTTGAACCCGTTGGATTTATGAGTCACTGTCGTTGGTAATCGAATAATGAAAAATATACAATCCAGCCAAACATTATTTGATAAAGTTTGGCAACGACATATGGTTAAAGCAGAAACATCTGAAACGCCAGCCATTTTATATATTGATACTCATTTGATCCATGAAGTCACTTCGCCACAGGCATTTCAAATGTTGCGCGATAAAAATTTAAAACTTAAACGTCCTAAACAAACTTTTGCAACTATGGATCATTCAACACCTACGACTAAAGCGGATAAAAACGGAAACTTTTCATTCAATGGGGTAGCAGAAGAAGAGCAAGTCAAACAATTATCGAGTAATTGTAAAGAATTCAATGTTCCTATTTTTGCACTAGGTAATAAAAAACAAGGTATCGTTCATGTTATAGGTCCCGAATTAGGTATTACTCAACCTGGAAAGACCATAGTCTGTGGCGATAGTCACACCAGTACGCATGGTGCATTTGGTGCATTAGCATTTGGTATTGGAACTAGTGAAGTCGGATATGTATTTGCCACTCAAGCATTACCTCAGCGTAAAGCAAAAAGCTTTGGGATTGAGATCAATGGAAAATTGGGGAGAGGCACAACCGCAAAAGATGTGATTTTGCATATTATTCAACAAATAGGGATTGGCGGTGCAACTGGCCATGTAATTGAATATTTCGGTTCAACAATTACTGCAATGTCGATGGATGAGCGGATGACAGTTTGTAATATGTCGATTGAAGCTGGCGCACGAGCAGGAATGATTGCTCCCGACAACACAACTTTTGATTATTTAGAAGGTCGCGAATATTCGCCAATCGGTAAAGACTGGGATAAAGCTAAACAACAATGGTTAGAACTAGCGACCGATCAGGGAGCAACTTTTGACAAACATATCGTCATTGATGTAAAAGATATTTCTCCAATGATCACCTACGGTACCAACCCGCAAATGAGCATTAAAGTTGAGCAACGAATACCGATAAATAATGAAACTCAAGCACTAAATTATATGGGGTTCTTTGAAGAAGAAAAAATGATTGGTAAATCAGTTGACGTTGTTTTTATAGGTAGTTGCACTAATTCACGCATCGGTGATCTTAGAGATGCAGCGAGTCTAATGAAGGATAAAAGTGTTGCTAAAAATGTTCGATGTTTAATTGTTCCAGGCTCTCATTTAATAAAACAACAGGCTGAAGCCGAAGGTTTAGATAGTATTTTTATTGAAGCTGGAGCCGAATGGCGAGAACCGGGTTGCTCCATGTGTCTAGGAATGAATGGTGATATCATCCAGTCAGGTCAAATTTGCGTTAGCACCAGTAACCGAAATTTTGAAGGTCGTCAGGGCAAAGGTGGACGCACTTTATTAGCTAGTCCATTGACTGCGGCGGCGGCTGCAGTGACTGGTAAAATTATCGATCCTCGCACAATAATGAAACAAAAGGCGGTGGCATAATGATCCCTTTCAATAAAATCAATTCTAAACTTTCTGCCATTAATATTGAAAATATTGATACTGATCAAATTATTGGTTCTGACCATTTAAAAATCACCAATAAAGAGGGTTTAGGAAAGCATCTTTTTTCAGATTGGCGTTATGGCGAAGATGGTTCTGAAAATATAAACTTTGTATTAAACGACTCAAACTTAAAAGATTCACAGGTCATTGTTGCCGGTGATAATTTTGGCTGTGGCTCATCTAGAGAGCATGCGCCTTGGGCATTATTAGATTACGGAATTCGAGTCGTGATCAGTAGTTCGATGGCCGATATTTTTTCTAACAACTCAGTCAAAAATGGATTGTTGACCATCCAAATTGATGCCAGTGAAAATCAATATCTGTTAGATAAAAATGGTTTTGATATTGAAGTCGATTTGGAAAAGCAAATCATTCACTGTGATACCAAATTAATCCCTTTTCAAATAGAACCTTTTGCAAAATATTGCTTAATCAATGGTATCGATCAATTGGATTTTTTAATAAATCACAATAACGAAATAGATGCTTACGAGGCACGATTATGAATTACAGCATTACGTGCCTACCCGGAGATGGTATTGGCCCCGAAGTTTCTCAATCGGTTGAACCCGTTTTGAATGCAATCGGACGAAAATACGGTCACGAATTTAACTTAACGTATCACTTAATCGGTGGCGTAGCCATTGATGATAGCGGTAACCCTTTACCAGAAAAAACAATAGAGGCATGCAAAAACTCTGATGCCGTATTCTTGGCGGCAATAGGTGGGCCAAAATGGGATCAATCAGCGGTTAGACCCGAACAAGGTTTATTAAAATTAAGAAGTGAACTAGAAGTCTTTGCCAACCTGCGACCTTTAACTATGTTTCCAAAACTTCAATCAGCTTCACCTTTGAAACCCGAAATTTTAGCAGGTACAGATTTTACCATTGTAAGAGAACTAACCGGTGGTATTTATTTTGGAAAGCGAACAAGAAAATTTCAAAATACTAAAGATGAATTCGCCGCTGATGAATGTAAATATTCGGCCATGGAAATAGAAAGAATCGCAAAAGTGGCTTTTGAACTAGCCATGCAACGGGGAAGAAAAGTAACCTCCGTTGATAAAGCCAACGTATTGGAAACTTCAAAATTATGGCGCCAAGTGGTTACTCGAGTTGGTGAAGAACATTATCCTAAAGTTGAATTAAGTCATCAGTTGGTTGACTCTTGTGCGATGAAACTAATTCAATCACCGTCTGAGTTTGATGTGATATTAACTGAAAACTTATTTGGCGATATATTATCTGATGAAGCCAGTGTGTTATCAGGCTCCATGGGTTTACTAGCCTCATCATCGGTCGGAGAAAAGTATGGTTTATTTGAACCAATACACGGTTCGGCTCCTGATATTGCTGGACAAGGCATTGCAAATCCTTATGCGAGTATTTTAAGCATTGCAATGATGTTGCGATGGTTAAAATTAACTGATGAAGCTATTGCGATAGAAAATGCTGTTTCTAAAGTCATTGATAACGGAATATTAACTTGTGATCTTGATCCTGCAAGTAAAGTAACAACTCGACAATCTATTGACGCTGTTGTAAATGAAATACAAAAACATTAAAAAAATCACCACAGAGAGCATAGAGGGCAATTAAACTTTAATTTTTTAACTCCATGGTGAATTGGTTTAGTTTTTTAGTTTTAGAGAAATAAAATTATGAATACAAAAGATAACGTCATAATATTTGATACCACTTTACGAGATGGCGAGCAAGCATTGCAAGCAAGCCTTAGCTCTCGTGAAAAATTACAAATTGCTTTCGCACTAGAGCGCTTAGGTGTTGATATTATTGAAGCTGGTTTCCCTGTTTCTTCACCAGGTGATTTCAACTCTGTGCAATCTATCGCAAAAGAAATAAAAAATAGTCGGATCGCCGGATTAGCTCGAGTCATAGATAAAGATATTGATGCGGTGGCTGAGGCATTAAAAGTTGCCAAACAATTTCGTATTCACACCTTTGTAGCAACTTCTACGATACATATAGAAAAAAAGTTAAAAAAAGAATTTGGTCAAGTGATCGAGATGGCAACAAGAGCAATTAAACGCGCCAGGAATTATACCGACGATGTGGAATTTTCCTGTGAAGATGCCGGTAGAACACCGATTGATGATTTATGCCGAATGGTCGAACAAGCTATTTTGGCTGGTGCAACCACCATCAATATTCCTGATACCGTGGGTTACACCATTCCCTCGGAATTTGGCTGTATTATTGAAACACTTTTTAACCGTGTACCCAATATAGACCAAGCAATTATTTCTGTACACTGCCATGATGATTTGGGTTTATCCGTTGCCAATTCAATTGCAGCGGTTCAAGCAGGCGCAAGGCAAATAGAATGCACCGTCAATGGCATTGGTGAGCGAGCTGGTAATTGTTCATTAGAAGAAGTAGTTATGATCTTAAATACTCGTGCCGATCAATTGAATTTAAAAACTAATATAATCCCAAAAGAAATCCATAGAACTAGTCAGTTAGTCTCTAATTTATGTAACATGCCCATTCAATCCAATAAAGCGATTGTTGGTGAAAATGCATTTAGCCATTCATCAGGAATACATCAAGATGGTGTTTTAAAAAGTCAAAATACCTACGAAATAATGACACCAGAAACTGTCGGGTTGAATACTAACAAATTAAATTTAACCTCTCGCTCCGGCCGTCATGTCATCCATCATCGCTTACAGGATTTAGGCTACAACAATAATGATTATGACTTAGACAAACTATATGAACGCTTTGTAAGGTTAGCCGATAAAAAAGGGCAAATTTTTGATTATGATTTAGAGGCTTTAGTTTTTTTTACCAACTTGGATGCAGATGATAATTTCTATTCCTTAGAATCTTTAAACGTACAATCTGGTTCAAAAGATACTTCGACGGCAACGGTTGCTATGTATTGTGGTGAGAAGTTAGTCACCGAAGCCGCTATTGGCTATGGTCCAATCAATTCAATTTGTCGATGCATTAGTCGAATAAGCGGTTATGATATCGAAATAAAAGATTTTAAAGTCGCATCAACATCTCAGGGTACAGATGCTCTTGGCCAAGTAAATATTATTGCCGAATACAAGAGTGGCTCAAGCATGAAAATTTTTCATGGTATGGGGCTAGCCACCGATATTATTCGATCTTCAACCTACGCGTTAATCAGAATAACTAACGATATACGTTGTTCTGAAAAAATTATTGAGCTACGGGAAAAGAATATTGCGTCTTAAAATAGAAAAATAGTTTTAAGATGTCGTTCGATATGATTGCTAAACAGTTAAAGGTCTTTTAACATGAGTCAATAGCATTTATAACGAACTAAAATAATGAATAAAGCAACATTTTATATTGTCATCTCTATCTCGACGCTTCTAATAGCCTATTTAATTTTTGGGCAAAATGAAAAAACATCTATTAGTGGGCAGAAAATCCAACAACTTTCAAAAATTTTTGGTGATAAATTTTCTCAAATGCGAGAATCTCAACAGAATAAATCCATCAAAAACCTTCCAACTCAACAGAATGCAAAGATAACAAGTAAATCTGAGGAAGGTGTTACGGTTCAAGCCATATTAGGAATTATTTATAAAAAGCCTACATCGACTTGGTTTATAAAGGCTAAGGACAGTAAGAACAGAATTGAATCTATTTCAGATAAATTCAAGCAGTATTTCTTAACAGATCTTAAATTCGATAATGATCAACAACCTGATTTTAGCCATTTACCTAAAGGTTCAAAAATTGCGAGCACTTCTTCCATGAGATTTGCCACATTTATCATCGATGGTATAGAAGTCTCGGTTATCAATCTCTCAGGTAGCCAAGATATTTTTTCTAATGTGAAACGTTGGATGGGGCAAGTTGGATTAAATGATAGATCGCCAATATCAATGGATTTTTTGGATGATAAAAAGACTATTTTTGTAAAGATGCCAAAATAGCTCATACTAAGATAGCGACTCAATCAAAAATCTAAAAATTACGAGAAGTCGGCACGAGAAAAAACATTAATACCAGTGCAAGTTCAGGTCTTGGCAAAGGTATGGCTTCACGACATATTGACAGATTTACCCAACCGAAATTTATTTGTAGCTCATTTTTTACAAGCGGTCATTCATAGTCATATTATGAAAACTCAGCTAGTCATTTGTTACCTAGATCTCGATAACTTCAAACCAATCAATGGCGTAAACATTTTCTTGAAAGCTTGGCTTCAACATATTTAACAAAAATCAATTGGAATTTTGTTTCAATTAAACAAAATCATGACACAACCATGACAATTCAGGCATTATTAGTAGATAGAATGATTGCTCTTAAATAAAGAAGGAAATTCTAGCAATGAAAATTTATTTTACCACTTTGAAGATTATTGGTTCTGCAGTATTTGTTATACTACTAGCAAATTGTGCTAGTAGTGATCAAGATTCAACCGAACCTGTAAACGATGAAACTAGCATTGTTATTACAGGTTCCCGTATTAAAAGGACTGAGGTTGAAACAAAAACATCTGTAGTTGTAGAGATCCGTCAAAAAGAAATAGAGGAAGCTAATAAAAAACGTGGTTTAGCATTAAGAGCACCTATTACAACGCTGTTAAATATTGAAAAAGATTTACTCTATAAAAGAATAGCTAACAATCCAAACGCATCCAATCAAATATTCAAACGCTACAAAGTAAACCCAACTATTCAAACTATCCATAATCCAGTTTCCACTTTTTCTATGGATGCCGACAATGGATCATACAAATTAGCATCTGCAATGTTAAATCGAAATCAACTTCCCAATCCAGACGGTATCCGTATTGAAGAGTTTATTAACTCAATGAATTACCAATATAATCAATTTACTTAAAGATGCAATGACGACTTTAATCTCTCAACTTAATAAAGACGACCATATTGCTCTAGTGGTTTATAACGACAACGCCAATCTAGTACTCGAACCAACTCCAGTTTCTAACAAACGAAAAATATTCAAAGTCATCAACAACCTGCAAACTGGTGGTAGCACTAACGCAGAAAAAGGTTTAATAAAAGGCTATGAAATTGCGGAAAAAATGTATCAACCCGGATTTAATAATCGCGTTATTCTTACATCTGACGGTATGGCGAATGTCGGCTCGGTATCACCAGAATCGGGTGTAACTCTCGCTCTGATCAAAACGCCGCAAATCGCACGACATTTTTAGGCGGTTCGATCGGTTGAAAATAAAATTCTTTAATCAGTTCCCACGCATTATCTAACTCTTTACTAAGCAGTAATGCACGAAAAGTTAAGATCGCTTG
>Ga0256845_1001682_pt1 | contig 17314 bp, 14 predicted proteins | sample RiftiametaG_FD_189101 | JGI IMG/M metagenome (GOLD analysis project Ga0256845, IMG submission 189101) | Tube worm associated microbial communities from hydrothermal vent at the East Pacific Rise, Pacific Ocean - Riftia | ecosystem: Host-associated > Annelida > Integument > Unclassified ...
TTCATCAATTTACCACTCTCTAACTCATTTACTACCTGGATCTTATAAGCTTCGCTGTAACGGTTTATTGTTTCTTGCATCGCTTGCCTCCTGTTATGACTATCAACATATCACAGGACGAGACAAAAGCAACCATATCCCATCCCCTAAATCCCATATCCAATATTGATGATATTTCATTGAGATTTGTTTTTTAAAGGGAATTGTTTAGAATATAGATGGAATTATGAAAAAACTATATTTTTATTTGATAGTTACAATTATCTGTTTGTTGATCTTTTCACCTCTGTTTTCATCTCCTCCCGATGAGTTTGATTTTTTCTGTTTACGACCGACATATACGATCGGAGTGGGGGATCTGATTATTTCTACAGGATCCGATGTTGTCTTTACCGGAAATGATTCTTTCAGTTCGAGATCTTCTTTCCTGGGAGTAACCGCCGGATTTACACAAAAGTTTAATCTTAATTTAAGTGTGTCATATGTTAATCTCGATCGTCCGGATGGGGTCTCCGACCTTATTTCAAACGACTATCCGTTTGCCGGAGAGGGGAAGGGTCACGGAATTGGATATTTTAAAATCGGAGGGAAGTATATCCTGAAGAAATTGGAAAAGAGTCTTCTTTCCGTAAATGTTTACACTGACATTCCGCTTTCCGGCAGATCGAAGGGAGTTACAACAACAAAAGCGAGATTAGGATTGAATTTATCATATAATACAGAGATATTGCCACAAACTTTTCTTTTAGGTTTCGGAGGATTTAAAAAAAATATTGATCCTGAAGATATTGATCTAACTGATGAATTAAACTATGGTATTGGCATTCGTAAATATTTCAATAAATCTTTTTTTCTGTTTTCTCGTTTCAGCGGGAGCGTTTATTCAAAGACCGTATTAAACGGGATCAAAGGATACATTTTCTCAGTCCTTGGAGCGGGATATGGGTCGGGAAGTGGATTCGGTATCTCGCTGGCTTATAAAAAAATAATTAATTCCGGAGGAGAAAGAAGATCGGGATCCGGGATAGTCGGCTCTCTTTTCTATTTTCCCGGGAAAAGAGCTCCCCGCTGTGTCAAATTAAATTTTTTCTCCATTAAAGGTATGAAAAGCTGTGAAGTCGGTACGGAATCGGAATATTTTTCTAAATTTTCTCCGGATTCTGCATCCGGACCTATTAATTATGAGTGGAATTGTTCGGAAAACGGAGATATTGTAAGAGGAAAATGGTCACCGGGAATAGTTGTCGAGTGGATTTCGGCTGAGAAGAATTCTTTTGTAGAACTGATTATATCAAACGGATGTTCCGTATTAAAAAAACGATTTGATGTAAATATTTCTGAAAAAGAGGATTCCGATAAATAAAATACTTTACATAAAAAATTTAAAGTAGTATATATATTTTAAGTTTGTTACAAGGGAGGGATGAATGAAAAAAATAGTTGTTATAACAGTCTTAACAATGGTTTTTTCTCTCTTTGCCATATGCGAAACGGTAACGGAGACATCAAAAGAGATAAATCTCGGGAAGGTATATTTTCCCAAACCTTTTGTTCATAGCGGAAAAGATTTCGCAAGGGGTGTTTACAGAGTTTTATTGATTTCAAAAGAGGAAATACCCTATTTTAAAGTATCGGACAAGAAAGGTGTTCTTCTTTTTGATGAGATGGCGGTAGTTAAGCCTAATAAGGGTAAATTTAAAAAGTTCAAATACCGTGTAAAAAGAGAGATGTTGAAAGGATATGAATATTTCAGAATTAAAGTTACAAAACCCGATAAGCTTATTATGGGATATTTTCTTATTAAAAAGAAAAATAAAAATCCGAAAAAAGTTCAAACCGAACAGGCGGCTCGTAAAATAGATACGGAGGCAGGGCTTTAAAGTCCTGCCTCTCTAATTATTTTCATCTGAAGTTTCGGTAGATGTTTTATGAGTACCTTCTCCGAAATAGTCTTCTATTTTCAGATGGTCCTCTTCAGAGCAATATTCAACAGGTTCCGTCCCTTTTAAGAATGCTTCGTTGAATGGATATAAACAGATAGGAGAAAACAGTTTTCCGGTTTTTCTATCAATCTTAACCATTATAACACCCGATGGTATTCTGAAATTGTGTGTTTCGGGATATTTTTCTAAATATTTTTCAAAGAAAGAGACAAAAATAGGTGCGGCAGCTCTTGAGCCTGTCTCTCCTTCACCCAAAGATTTCTGAATGCTGTAGCCGACCCAGACACCAACCGTTAAGGTCGGAGTGTATCCTATGAACCATGCATCCGTATAATTGTTTGTAGTTCCGGTTTTGCCACCTATCGGAGCTTTAAGATATCTTGCTCTCCAACCTGATCCGTATTTTACAACACCTTGAAGAAGATAATTCATAATGTAAGCCGTATCCGGCTCGACAGTCTGTTTTCTGTCCGGGAAATTCTCCTGCACAATATTTCCGTATTGATCCAGAATCTTTGTTATATAGAAAGGGTTAACTCTTATTCCGTAGTTGGGAAAGACCGTATATGCGGCAACCATATCTTTTAAGGTTATCTCAAAAGAACCCAATCCTATTGACATAACCGGTAAAAGATTTGAAGTGATACCGAATTTTTTAGCATATTCAACAACTTTGGGTGGTGTTATAGATTCGACAATTCTTGCAGTTACGAGGTTTTTTGATTTTTCAAGTCCCATTCTCATCGTAATTAATCCGATATATTTGCCCGTATGATTTCTGGGTTCGTAAGGTTCCTGAGTCCATCTGTTGTCAAATATCTTAGGTTCATCGGGAATAAGTGTTCCCGGAGTAAAACCGTTCTCAATCGCAGCCGTATAGACTATGGGTTTAATTGTCGAACCTGTCTGCCTCATGGCCTGAGTGGCATTGTTCCATTTGCTCTTGTTAAAGTCATAACCTCCGACCATTGCCCTGATCGCCCCCGTCCTGTTTTCCACCACTAAAATGGCTCCTTCCACATCAGGCTCCTGTTCAAGAGAAAGTGATAACTTTTTATTTTTTTCATCAATATCAATTATTCTAAAGAGACCGACATCGCCTTTTTTTAGAATTCTGGTTAATCTCCACTTTGTCCATCTTGCATTTTTTGCAAGCAGTGTCCCCTTATAATCAAGGATATTGATCGAAGCTTTTTTCCGGTTAATACTCTCTACAATGCCTTCGACCACATCATCTTTTACTATTTTCAACCCCTTCCAGGATTCCGGTTTGAATTTTTTCGGATCCTGTTTGTTTTTTATGATATTGTAATATTTTTTTCTTATCCGCCACCCCATTCTTTTATCGAGGGCTCTTAACCCCTCTTTAAGAGATTTTTCCGCCCAGTTCTGCAATTCACTGTTAAGTGTGGAATATACCTTCAATCCTCCTTCATAGAGAAGTGCATCTCCATAGCTTGATTCGAGATATTTCCGTATGTCCTCGATAAAATAACTTCCTACAGCATATTTTTCGTCGTTGAACGGCTCTTTGGGCAACTCCTCTTTTAAAGCTTTTTCATAATCGTTTTTTGAAATAAATTTGAATGTCAGCAGTTTTTTAAGAATTATATTTCTTCTTTTTTTACAGTTATCCGGTCTTTTGAAAATATTGTAAACTCCGTTCGGACTTGGAATGATAGCCGTTAGCAGAGCTGCTTCCGCCACACTTATCTCTTTTGCGGATTTCCCGAAATAATGTTTTGATGCGGCTTCAACACCATATGCGGGACCTCCGAAAGGAATTTTGTTGCAGTAGAAGGTCAGGATCTGGTCTTTTGAATATTTTTTCTCCAGCTGGATAGAGAGAAGAATCTCTTTTAATTTTCTTGAAAATGTCCTCTTTGTTCTTTCACTGTATAGGAAAAGATTTCTGGCGAGTTGCATTGTTATCGTGCTTCCGCCACCGAGATTTTTTTTGAATATTACACCTGTTACGGCTCTGAAAATACTGGAAAAATTTATCCCCCAGTGTTTTCTGAAATTGATATCTTCGGAGACTATTATTGAGTTTTTTAAAATCTTTGGAATATCCGTGCTTTTCAATATTATTCTCTTCTCTACGGCAAACTCTTTCAACAACTTTTTATTGTTATCATATATCCTTGTCATAACCACAGGCTTGATATCTTCGAGGTTTGTTATCTGCGGCATTCCTTTTTGATAGACCAGAAGAATTCCGACGATAGCACCGATAAGTATTGTAATGAGAACGCTTATTGAAAAAAGAAATATTTTAATGTTTTTTAGAAAAAACTCTTTCATAATGACTCTTAGTATAGCACAAAGAGATAGAGATAAAAAGAATATAAGTGTGTTCCGGCGGTCTTTTTTTTAAGAAAGAATGATTGAAGTTTTCGGTAGAATTTGCTTGCATTTGAGCGAAATTAATAATAGAATAAACCTTAACAGGAGGAATGATGGCAGCTAAAGGTTATGTCGAAATTGATATTGAAGGATGTAAGGGATGCGGGCTGTGTGTTGCGAATTGTCCGACCAACACCCTTGATCTGAAGATGAATGATACTAATAGTTATGGTTATCATTATTCTTTTATGGCCTATCCGGAAAAATGTATTGCTTGTCAGAATTGTGCATTAATGTGCCCTGATGCGGTAATAACTGTTTACAAGAAAAAGGCGTAATTTTTCAGGAGGAGAAATTGAGTGAAATTAAATTTATGAAAGGAAATGAAGCTCTGGCGGAAGCGGCGATCAGGGCGGGGCTCCAGGGTTATTTCGGTTATCCGATAACTCCTCAGTCTGAGGTGGTTGAATATCTGGCGGTCAAAGAACCCGAGCATAATTATGTTCTTGTTCAGGCTGAAAGCGAGGTTGCATCCATTAACATGGTCTATGGCGGAGCAGCTGCCGGAGCAAGAGTTATGACGACGACATCTTCTCCCGGGTTTTCATTGATGCAGGAGGGTGTTTCATATATAGCGTGTGCCGAATTGCCTTGTGTTATTGCAAATGTAGTTAGAGGCGGTCCGGGGCTCGGGACTATCCAGCCGGGGCAGGGAGATTATTTCCAGGCCGTAAAGGGTGGTGGTCACGGAGATTACAGATTAATTGTTCTTGCTCCGAATTCCGTTCAGGAAATGGTTGATATGACGATTGATGCGTTTGAGCTTGCCGATAAATATAGAATTCCGGTTCTGATATTGTCTGATGGAGCCATAGGACAGATGATGGAAAAAGTTGTACTTCCGGATCCTATTCAGTATAAACCGGATAAGCCGTGGGCTACAACCGGTAAGACTCCGGATAGAGAGAGAAATATTATCACTTCATTATACATACAACCTGACGATATGGAGAGAAAGAATCATGAGCTTCAGGAAAAATATGATACTATCAAGAAGAATGAAGTTGATTATGAAGAGTATAGAACGGAAGATGCTGAAATTATTGCCGTTGCATACGGGGTTGTTTCAAGAGCTACGAAAAAAGTTGTTGATCTTGCGAGAAAGGACGGAATAAAACTCGGTCTTCTCAGACCTAAATTATTGTGGCCCTATCCTGAAGCGATCCTTTCGGATCTTGCCGATGAGGAGAGAGTGAAATTTTTTATGTCAATTGAGATGAGTTCGGGACAGATGGTCGAAGATGTAAGATTATCGGTTAACGGCAGGAAACCCGTATATTTCTATGGAAGGATGGGCGGGTCTATCCCTGATCCGGAGGAGATACTCAAAGCTATCATTGAAAAGAAGAAACTTCTTGAGGGAGACAAAAAATGAGAGAAGGATATGAAGTAATATATAAAAGACCGAAAACTCTTCTAAATAAGAGGATGCATTATTGTCCCGGTTGTATTCACGGAACAACGCATAAAGTTATGATGGAGATCGTTGAAGAGATGGATATTCAACATAGAACGGTTGGAGTTTGTCCGGTGGGATGTTCGGTATTTGCATATGATTATATGGATGTTGATATGCAGGAAGCCGCTCACGGAAGAGCTGCCGCTGTTGCAACCGCAATTAAGAGGATGTTACCCGATAGGATAGTTTTTTCATATCAGGGAGACGGTGATCTTGCGGCAATCGGGACAGCGGAAACTATTCATGCTTGTAACAGGGGTGAGAATATTACATTTATCTTTATAAATAATGAAATATACGGAATGACCGGAGGACAGATGGCTCCGACAACTCTTGATAAGATGAAAACTACGACATCACCATATGGAAGAGATGCAGCTACAATGGGAATGCCGTTAAAAATGACCGAAATTGTATCTCAGTTTGACGGGGTTGTTTATGCGGAAAGAGTAAGTTTCAACACGCCTGCAAATGTTAGAAAAGCTAAAAAAGCGATAAAAAAGGCTTTTGAAATTCAGGAAAAAAAGATAGGAACTACTTTTATCGAAGTTGTATCAAATTGTCCGTCCGGATGGAAATGTACACCGGTAGAGTCAATGGAGTGGATCAAGGAAAAAGCTTTGTCTTACTACCCGCTCGGTGTCTTTAAAGAGCCGGAGAAATAGGAGAAAAAATATGCTAAATGAGATGATTTTTGCAGGATTTGGAGGCCAGGGTGTTTTGTCAATGGGGAAGCTGATAGCATACGCAGCAATGAAAGAGGGCAAAGAGGTTAGTTGGATGCCTTCATATGGTCCTGAGATGCGGGGCGGAACTGCAAATTGTATTGTAAATATAAGTGATCAACCCATATCTTCTCCTATCGTTACGAAATATGATGTTGTTGTTGCTTTAAACCTCCCTTCCTTAAATAAATTTGAACCGAAAGCAAAAAAGAATGGAATTCTGATCTGGGAAAGCAGTACTATTAAGGAACCCCCGACAAGAACGGATATAAGGATTTTTCCCATTCCGGCTATTGATCTTGCGAATAAAGAACTGAAAAATGTTAAAGTTATGAATATGCTTATTCTCGGAGCACTTGTCAAATTGAATAACATTGTAAAAACCGAATCTCTTATTATTGCTTTAAAAGAGACACTTCCTGAAAGACATCATAAACTGATCCCGCTGAATGAAGAGGCGATTGCTCTCGGGATGAGTCAGGTTTAGAAGATCCCGATATCAGGGTAAAACCGATAATATTGATCTTTTAAGTATCTCAATAATAAGCAGTATGAAAAATCCTGCAAAGATAAAATAGCTGAACAGCTCATGTCTGTTGTAGAGTCTTCGTGTTTGTATATCTGATTTTTCCCATTTGTTGATTTCAGAAAATATTTTATTAAGAGATTCTTTTCCCGTAGCTCTGAAATAGATCCCTCCGGTGCTGTTTGATATTTCTCTCAGAATATTTTCATCTATCTCGACTTCAACCATTATCGTTCTTTTTCTTCCCATTGAATCTGAAATGGGGAAAGGAGCCTGGCCTCTTTTGCCCACGCCGATTGTATAAACTTTAATTCCGAAATCTTTTGCAATCTTTGCCGCATCCTTCGGAGTGATTTCTCCTCTGTTGTTAATTCCGTCGGTTAGAAGAATAATTATTTTTGTTCTACTTTTCGAGCTTTTAATACGGTTTACGGATGTTGCAAGAGCCATACCCAGGGCGGTTCCGTCCTCGAGTTCGCCGATTTTGGTGCTGTTCAAATATGATTCGAGAAGGTCATAATCTAATGTTAGAGGACATTTTGTGTATGCACTACCCGCAAAGATAACAAGACCTATACGATCCGATTTTCTTTTTTTTATAAATTTTTTAATAACTTCTTTGGCTACTTCAAGACGATTCATCGGCTGAAAGTCCAATGAAGCCATTGAACCGGATGTATCAAGCGTGATAAGAATATCAATACCTTTTTTATGTTCAATATCAAAATAATTTAGGATTTGAGGACGGGATAGAGCTACTATAAATAGAAAAAGAGGGATCATTTTTAAATATTTTAAATTTTTTATAATAAAATATTTAATTGAATTTGTTTTGCCGGGTAATAATTTGTTTGATGAGAAAAGAATAAATTTTTTCCCTCTTTTATCAAGAAAAATTTTCCACATTATTAGTGCGGGAATAAACAGAAGAAGTAAAAGAGCGGATTTATTTGCTATTTGAAACATTTCCAACCTCTTCACGGATCTTTTCAAGTTTTTCTCTCTCTTTTAAAGTTTCAATGATAAAGTCTATATCGTCTTTCACGTTTGTCATCTCACTTTCGGAGGGAATATGTTTCGCAAATTTAACAAGGTCGGAAGTGTAGAAGATCTTTTCAAACTTACTCCGTATTTTCCGGTCGTTCTCCTCTGTTTTCATTGCCTTGTTAATCTCAAACGAAGTCATCTCCTCTGCGTTGAAATTATAGTAGAGAGTTAGAAATCTTTTATAAATAAGAGAAAACTTTATAAAAAATCTTTTATATTTTTTTTTGTCTTTAGGTGTATCTGCAAAGAGGGTCTTTATTCGGTTCTCAAATTCATCAAGAGGTGGAATTTGAATATAGTTTTCGGGAATAAATCTTTTTTTACGCTTTAGTTTTCTGAAAATCAGGAGACCGGTAAAGAGAATGATCATTAAAAAAAACAGATATTTTAATATAAAAAAAGGGTTACCGTTTATTTCAATGGGATCTTTCGGCGGTAGAATATCTTTCTCTTTTCCAGTCAAAGAGGAGATTATCTTTATTGAGACGGAGTTTGATTCTCTCGTTTCAACTTTATGCCCGTTTTTTCTCAAAACAGCTATTACGGGACCGACCTTGAAAACTCCTGTTTTAAAAAAAGATATAAAAAAATTTTTTTCAAATATCGAAAAATTTTTATCAATATTTTTTACTGTTTTTGTCTCCGATATCAGTTCAAATTTTCCCGGAGAAAATTTGAATTTAATATCATCGATCTCTCCGGAAGTTTTAATTATTATTTTGACTTTAATTCTGTCCCCGATTGATCCTGTCGGATCAGGTGTGGAGAGCGATATTTGTGTTTGCGGGAAAATAATAAGAGTGAAAATAAATAGAGGAAGAACTATTCCCGCTAACTTTTTCATCTTCTGAATTTCCGCCTTCTTTTTATGAAAAAATCGAAGAGAGGTTTATCATAATCTTTCTCTCCGGAAATTCTGATTTCATCAATATTAAATTTCTTAAAAATATTTTCAAGAGTTGTGCGGTTTATTGCCTGCCTCTCCTTGAATTGTCTGTTTATATCTTTTGATGAAAAATCGACAAAAAAATCTTCACCGGTTTCGGCATCTCTCATAATAAAAAGTCCTTTTCCCGGGATTGATTCTTCTCTGATATCAGAAATATTGATTGAGACCAGATCATGTTTTTTTGCCGATATTTTAAGTGCCTGAGAAAGGTTGTTATCAATGAAGTCCGAAATGAGAAAAACTATTGCTCTCTTTTTAATAAGTCCGTTAATATAATTCAAACCGTTTTCTATTGAAGTTCCTTTGGAAGCGGGTGTAAATCCGAGTATTTCTCTGATAATTCTAAGGATATGTTTCCTTCCCTTTTTCGGAGGGATGAACAGTTCAACATCATCTGTAAATATCAGAAGTCCCACTTTATCCTTATTCAGGCTTGCGGTAAAAGCGATAATTGCGGATATTTCCGCAGCGATCTCTTTTTTGCTTTTTTTCCCTGAGAAAAAATTGAGTGATGCAGAAAGATCGACGGCAAGAATTACAGTCAATTCTCTCTCTTCTACGAACTGCTTTATGTAGAGTTTCCCCATTCTTGACGATACATTCCAGTCGATGAATCTGACATCATCTCCGGGAATATATTCTCGTACTTCGGAAAACTCCATCCCTCTTCCCTTGAATGCCGAATGGTATTCCCCTGCAAAGATCTCATTTGAGCTCTTTTTTGAGATCAGTTCTATTTTTCTTATCTTTTTTAATATTTCTTCGGTAATCATTTTGATATTAATTTCAGACTATCTCTATTATTATCTTTGATAAAACAGTGACAACAATATTGACCGGAAAAGCAAAGCGGATATTCCATGTGCTTTTTTCATTTTCGCCGAATTGTAAATAAGAATTTTTTATTTCAGCCGGTTTTTTTGCGTTCAGCTCAATTCCTTCAACTTTCGAAAAATTTAGAATTGTATTCTTTGATCTCCGACTGATGCACTCAATTTTAAAATCCGTTCCCGATACATTCTGGATATAGATAATATCAACATCAAAAATTTTTTCCTGCATTTCACTTTACTCCGTTTTATATAATTATAGTATAGAGAGTATCTCATTTCAAATTAAAGGTTTCGATATATCGGTTGACTTTCAATTTGTTTTTTAATTTATTATAATGGTTCCGAAAGGTTAGAGAGAGGTTGCTTATGGGAGAAGGCGAAAGCTATTTTATTTCTTGTTGGAATTGTAGTGCCTCTTTCAATGCTATGGAATCAACTTTTTGCAGTCATTCCGACCCGACTCCGTTATGTCCTTACTGTTTTAAATGTTCTTGTGATGCACCGGTCAATATAAGAAAAGAGATAGAAAAGAATGCACCGGTTAATTTTTTGCTTAAGAAAAAGAGAGCTATGGTCGGTGGTGATAAAAAATTGGGGGAGATCCTGTTTAATTCAGGTAAAATAAATGAGGAAGAGCTTTCCGAGGCAATAAGAAAACACCGGACTTCAGAAAAAAGAATGGGAGAGGTTTTTGTTGAGATGGGAGTTCTTGAGAAGGATGAGCTGGAGTTGTATCTTGTGGAACAGAGATCAAAAGAGGAGATAGAACTATCAAATTTTATCCCGGATCTGGATCTTGTAGAAAAGATCGGATTGGATCTGTGTTTAAAAAGAAATATTATTCCTATTGAATACATAGAGATCGATGATAAGAAAGTTTTAAAAATTGTTATTTCATCTCCGGATGTTTTTACCCTTATTAAAAGAAACGGTGATTTGAGCGAATATATGGTCACTCCATGCTATTCCGATGAAGAATCCGTTAATAATGTGATGAAAAAGATAAAGCAATATGCAGAAGTCAGAGAACTTATAATTCTGGAATAGGTTAGTTGTAGATATTGCCTAAAAGAGATTTAATTATATAGAGTGCTGCCTGTTTATGCTTCCCGTCATTTCGTATAGGCGGACCTACACATGAAGGACATCCGTTTGAGCATGGACATTTTTCAATCATATTTAAAAGATTTTCAAGTATTTCAACACCCTTTTCGTAAAGAATCTCGGAAAAACCGATGCCGTTCGGATAGTTGTCATAGATAAAAATATTAGGTTCAAAACTTGCCAAGACACCTGAAGAATCTTCATTAAATATTTTTTTTGTCATTCCTCTGCTTATTGAAGATTTAGTTATGTTATCTTCAACCGAAACACCGAGATCTTTAACATCACACATGAGGATGGAAGCGGCAAGATATCTGATGAGGAATGCCATTCCGGTTATCGCTTCAATTTTATCCTCACTGTCTATCTCTATAGAATCAAGAAGGTTTTTTCTGATAGTTAACCAGAAAGCGGTTGAATGCATTTCATTCTGGGGTAGCTGGAGGTCACCGGCTCCTACATTCTCGTTTGTAAAAAATTTTAATTTTTTAAATCCTACAACTTGTGAAAAAATATGAACATCACCGATGGAAAATATATATTTGTCATTTTCGGTTGAATCGAAAATATCAAGTATCTTTGTCTTTGTATAAGTAATTGCATCGGTATAATAATCGGAGTTTGACTCTTTTACAAAGGCTTTTCTGTTGTCAAAATCAAGTTTTTCAACCACATATTGTTCTCCTTCGAGGATATAGACGGCTTTTTCGTGAAGCGTCTCAAGTGCAGACGAAAAGTCAACCTTTGCTATTATCTTTTCTTCCCGTGTCGTATCAACGACAACAAAATTATCCGATGAAATTCTGTTTATGCTTACTGCATCAGCGGGGTATCCCTCCTCTGTCCAGAACCATTTTTCTCCTTTGGAGATAAGAATCTTATGTTCTTCAAGATAATTAAGTATCTCTTTTAGACCTTCATTACCGAATGTTTCACCCTTTTGGAACGGGAGTTCAAATGCAGCACATTTTATCTGATCAATAAGAATTGAAAGATTGTCGGGGTTGATCCTGCCCGATTCCGGTGATTTTCCGGTAAAATATTCCGGATGATTGACAATATACTGATTTATCGGCGAGGAGGATGAAACAATGATCCCCAAAGATTTTGAAGTTCTCCTTCCAGCCCTTCCGATCCTTTGCCATGTTGAGGATATTGTTCCCGGATATGAGGCGAGCACTACCGCATCCAGAGATCCGATATCGATCCCGAGCTCAAGTGCATTTGTGGATACAACACCTTTGATAGTGCCTTCTTTAAGTCCTTTTTCAATCTCTCTTCTTTTTTTCGGGAGATAGCCTCCTCTGTATCCTCTTATCATTCCGACACGATTTATATTTTTTTCAAAGTCATTTTTTAGGTATTTGACGAGAATTTCCGTTATAAGCCGGGCATTTGCAAAGGTAATAACGGACAATCCGTTCTTAAGAAGAATACCGGTCACCTCTCTTGCAAGTGAAATGTAGGATCTTCTGATGCCGAGTCTTTTGTTTACAACCGGAGGATTGATAAATATAAGATATTTTTCTCCGTGCGGTGCACCGCTCTTATCTATAAGTTTTACTTTTTCCCCTGTTATTTTTTGAGCAAGTTCGTCCGGATTTGAAATGGTGGCGGAAGACATTATGAATAGAGGTTTTGAGCCGTAAAATTCACATATTCTTTTTAATCTTCTTATTATGTTGCTCATATGCGAACCGAACACACCTGTATAGTAGTGAAGTTCGTCTATTATCACATATTTAAGATTTTCAAACAGATTTATCCATTTTGTGTGGTGTGGCAGTATCCCGGAATGAAGCATATAGGGATTGGATATTACTATCTGTGCCTGTTTTCTTATTGCCTTTCTCATAGTCCGAGGTGTATCACCGTCATAAGTGAAAAGTCCGAGTTTGTCTCCGAGGAGTTTGTTGAGTTCAAACAGTTCGTGGAGTTGATCCTGAGCGAGTGCTTTTGTTGGAAAGAGATAGAGAGATTTTGAATTTTTATCTCTTATGAGCGAATCGAGAGTTACGGAGTTATAGACGAGGGTCTTCCCCGATGCGGTCGGAGTTGAAACGACAACATTATTACCATTTAGAATTTCCCTGATAGCCGAGCTCTGATGAGAAAATAATTTTTCAATTCCCTTTTTCTTAAAAATTTCAACTATCTCTTCCGATAAATTCTCCGGAAATTCGGAAAATTCGCCGCCGAATTTATCTATTTTAATGATCTTTGCGGTTGTTAAACTGTTTCTTGTGAGATTTCTAAGATCGTCGACGGCTCTCTCGACTTGCAGATCCTTATCTATGGACATGGATAAAAAATATCATAGTGAACAACCCCGGTCAAGAAGGAATAACGTTTTAAAAAGAATAGAATATATTAATAAAAAAATGAAATTATAAAATTGCTTTTTCAAGTTTTTCCTTTCTTTTTTCCCAGTCAGGTAATATTTGGGATAGTAATTTATAAAATTTACTACCATGATCCGGGGATATCAAATGACATAATTCATGAACAATTACATAGTCAATACAATAAACCGGAGTTTTAATTATCTCTAAATTTAATGTGATTTTGTGATTTCTCGAAAAACTCCCCCATCTTTTTTTCATTTTTTTTATTTTAATTTCAGGAGTAAATTTTTGGAAAATATTATATTTTTGTAGATATAATTCCAATCTGCTTTGGATAATTATAAGTGCATGATGTCGATACCAAGTTTCTAATTCTTTCTGTATATATAAGGGATTCTTTTTGTCATTTACGGAAATAAAAAAAAATCCACCAATCAATTTAACCTGACAATTATTCCCCTGAGATATTTTTAACCGATATTGTTTACCTAAATATAAATGAGTTTCTCCACTCTTGTAGAGTCGTTTCTCAGGTAAAGGGTGGAATTTATCAAAATAATTTAACTGTTTTTGTATCCAGATAGATTTTTTTATTAAATATTTCAATATCTCTTTTTCTGATTTTTCTTCCGGAGCTTTGATTTCTATTTTTTTTGTTGGTAATACTGAAATTTTTAAGGTTTTTCTTTTTTCATATTTTAGTTTGACTTTAAATGCAAAGTCTCCATTCTCAATTTTCATATACTTAGTTTTAGTCATTATATTTACTTTAATGTTTGTAAATTATGCTCTGCGAATTTTAGCCACATTAATACATTTCTCTAAAATATCATCTATACTATTTAAAGAAATTTCCCAGTTTTGTTCTTCTTTGAGTTTGAATAATAAATCTTCGATTCCGTTTTTCATTTTGTTTTGAACGTCTTGATTGTATATCCATCTTACAATTCTTTTTTTCTCAATTAAATCATCTACATTTAAAGCGAGTGATGAGATCAATTTTTCCCAGTTTTTTTCATTTTTGAATCTATAAAGTGATTCCTTTAAAATCCCGAAATAGGCTCTTGCGACATCTCTTCCGTTTAGAATTTCCGGAATATTGTCTCCAGTCCTATTTAGGATTGAATTCATTATTTCAATTACTTTTTTTAGATATTCTTTTTCCTGAATTCGTTTGTTATAATAATCTGAAATTACATCCTTTAACATTTCAGAGAATTTTTTATAAAAAGCCGGATCCTCCTCCATCCTTTCATAAATAGATTTTTGAGTTCTGTGTGCTATAGTATCTGCTTTCGAGGATACACTGGACAGTTTCTCCACTTCTGTTTCAAATGCTTCCTTATCAAAAATATTTACAAGAGGTGTGATTTGTTCTATATTTTTTGCTTTCACATGTGTGTTTAATAATTTTTGTATTTTGGGTTCATATTCTCCGAAATCAACCGTTTCCGCATATCTTCTGCGTACAGATGACCTCAGTTTTATGAAAAACTTTAAATCCTTTTGGTATTTTTCAATTGTATTATCCGGAATACTTTCTATAAATTTTAAACTTGAAAATGCAATTGATAAAACTCTGGAAAAATTAGAAAGTCGTTCGTAAAATTTTTGTCTTTTCAAATCATTTGAGAGTAATATTTCAAACTCTTCTTCATCATTTATATTTTTAATTTCCTTAAAAGTATCCCAAAGTAAAGAATGCTTTTGAGGGAGATCTGATATCGGTTCTGATATATCCATGAACAATTTATTGATATCATCCATATCAAATTCGGATAGTGAATTATAGAGATCAAAAGCTTTGTCAAGGTCTTCAAGCACTCCTCTGTAATCAATAATATATCCGAAATCTTTTCCTTCGTATAATCTATTAACACGAGCTATTGCCTGAAGTAAGGTATGGTCTTTCAGTTTTCTCGTTAGATAGAGAATTGTATTTCTCGGGGCATCAAAACCGGTTAAAAGTTTACTTACAACAATTAATATTTCAGGATTTTCTCCGTGTTTAAATGAATTGATTATTTGTTTGTTGTATTCCTTTTCATTACCGAATTTTTCCATCATAGACTTCCAAAATTTCTGGACTTCTAATTTGTTTTCCTTATATAAATCTTCTTCACCCTCTCTTTCGTCAGGTCCGGAAATGATTATTTCAGAACTTACCATTCCATATTCATCAAGATATTTTTTATACATTAGTGCTTCTGCTTTATCCTGAGCAACTAACTGTCCTTTAAATCCGGTTCTTTTCCAATTATCTCTGAAGTGTTCACTTATATCCCAAGCTATTAGTGCAATTTTTTGTTCTGTTTTATTTATTTGATCTGTTGTTGAAAACTTTTTTTTTAGGTCTGCTGTCTGTTTTATGGTTAATTCTGAAGTTATTCTTTTAAACCACGAATCAATTGAAGTAGAATCTACAGATTGGATGACATGTCTCCCTTCATAAAGAAGTGGTACAACAGCTTTATCCTCCACAGCTCTTTCAATTGAATATTTATCAATAATTCCTCCAAATCTTGAAATAGTATCTTTGTTTTTTTTTAAGATTGGCGTTCCGGTAAATGCTATATAGCATGCTTTAGGGAGAACTTTCTTCATTTTCACATGAAGAGGACCGTATTGAGTTCTGTGCCCTTCATCTACCAATACAAAAATATTAGGATTATCAATTTTAATGGAGTGTTTGCTTACAAGATTCTCAAATTTATTAATAATCGTTGTAATGATTTTTTGTTTTCCACCTTGTAATATATCTGCTAAATGACGTCCTGTTCTTGCTTTAACAAGTTCTTTCCCGCAACTGGAGAAAGTTCCGTAAATCTGATCATCAAGATCAACTCGATCTGTCACGAGAATAATTTTATAATTATCAAGTCCAGCCATCAATGATAAAGATTTTGCTAAAAAGACCATAGTAATGGATTTGCCACTACCCTGAGTATGCCAAACAACCCCGCCTTGTCTTTTTCCTTCAGAGTCCTGATTTATTATTCTGGAAATAATTTTTTTTACGCTGAAATATTGCTGGTAACGAGCTATTTTCTTTTCACCGAAATCAAATAGAATGAATTTGTATGTTAAATCCAAAAGTCTTTCCGGACGGCAAAGTCGATATAAAAGTTTGTCCTGTTCATATAATCTACGTTTTGAGGATATGCTTTGAACTATCCCTTTTTCAAAATAGTTATCTCTATTTTTATAGATTTTTTCCAGAACTTCCTCATCTAAAGGTTGATTGCAAAGTTCAGGTATTTTTGATATATTGTCGTTATCCTCCTTCCAGTTAGACCAGAACTTTAATGGAGTTCCGGTAGTTCCGTATTTTCCTCCGTCTTTCCAAATTGATATCAACACTTGAGAGTAAAGGAAAAGTTTTGGGATTTCATCTTCCTTTTGATTTCGAATTTGTTGCGAAATTGATTCTTTCTCAGGGTCCTTTATGTTTGGAGATTTGCATTCAATGATACAAAATGGAATTCCGTTCACAAATAGAACGATATCAGGACGCCTTGAATCATTTCTCCCGCTTCTCTCAACTTTATATTCCTCCGTTATGTGATAGACATTTTTTTTTGGGTTATTCCAATCAATGTAATTAATAGTGAAGCTTTTAGAATCCCCGTTTATAGATTGTTGAAGACTTTTCCCTAAACTAAGTATGTCAAAGATTTTTTCATTTGTCCTTATAAGTCCGTCAAAATTTATCTCTTTTAAACTTTGAACGGCACTATGAATGTTACCTTCGGAAAAAGGATATTTTTCTCCTTTAAAGTTGATTTGATTGTTCTTTCTTAGCCAATCAACAAGTATATCTTCAAGCAGAACATTTGAAGGACGATTACCTCTTAATTTAAGTGCTTCATCTATAGAAAGATATTTGTATCCCATGTTAATCAAAAGTTGAAGAGCAGGAAGCTTTGATAAAACGTCCTCGTTGAATTCAGGTGATGATTCCATTATTTCTCCTTTTT
>Ga0256845_1001683_pt1 | contig 17308 bp, 16 predicted proteins | sample RiftiametaG_FD_189101 | JGI IMG/M metagenome (GOLD analysis project Ga0256845, IMG submission 189101) | Tube worm associated microbial communities from hydrothermal vent at the East Pacific Rise, Pacific Ocean - Riftia | ecosystem: Host-associated > Annelida > Integument > Unclassified ...
CTTGTTTGTTGCGATGTCTATTTTGAAAAAGAAACCTAAAAAGATTTTAGTTTCACTGGTTATTCTACTATTTTTTAGCCAACAATTGTCTGCCAAAACTTTTCATATTTTACTATCGGCAGAAGATGGTGCACCTTCTGCCGAAGTTATGGTCAGTAAAACCTCTACTTCACCTGCTCCATTTCTGTATTCATTGAGTGTTCCATTTAATAAAACAATTGAATTGACTGAGCTTACCGCCCTTTTAACTAAGCAGTTATCCTCTTGAAACTTACTGCAAAAATTGTTGAAATCAATCTTATCCGCTAACACAATGAGAAAATCTTATGAAAAACATTCTAACATCTCTATTTTTACTTTTGATCAATTATATCTGTGTTGCAGGGACACCGCCTGCTACTGCGATTATTCCTAATCATATTACTGTTGGAACCGAAGTTTTTATTGGTTATGACCCAGGTCTTTTTCCGTGTATAGAATCATTGCCAAATTTTCAGGGTTTATTAGATTATATTGAAACAGATGAGAATAATAATATTGAAATAACAGTTTCTGGCTTTGGTCAGTTTCCCTGTTTTGGTTTCCCTACGCCAATAGGACAGTTTGAGTTTTTTAGTTTAGGGGTGTTGCCTGTTGGTGTTTATTCTATTCAGATGTTTTGGGCTGATCCAGCCACACCTTTACCTGTTCCACCTAATTTAAACCAGAGCCTTATTGGTACAATTATAAACTTTGAAGTTTTTGCTCCTACTGTTGTTCCTGCATCAAACCTTTATTCATTGGGTCTATTGGTATTGGCTGTCTTGTTTGTTACGATGTCTATTTTAAAAAAGAAACCTAAAAAGATTTTAGTTTCACTGGTTATTCTCTGAGTATTTTTAATAATTGAATCAATCTTATCATTATCCAGAAAAAATCAAACCTTTATGAAATTTAGAGAGCTTATGTGATTAAAGTCAGTTATTTCACTTAGGGGGTTTTTGATTTTCTTTCATCCTTGCTCTTAACTTGTGGATGATAAAATCAATATGAAAACCATTTTTATCATCCACACTTTCATGGATTTTTTTTACGTCACTGGCAGTGAACTCTTTTGGCTCTTGAGTAGTTTTTACATTTTTTTCTTTCATTATTTTTCTTAATATAGTAATTTTAATAGGTAATATGCATTTTATCAGGCTGAAATCTGTTAGTATGATAACATAGGTACCATGGTACATGTAATTTTTATATCGCAACTTATTAAACTAAAGAAAAATTAACAATGGAAAATAAATTTGATTTAAAAAAACTACCTGAAAAATTTTATGATGGCCTAAGTCAACTATTCCATAAATTAGGGATTAATGGTAATGACGTAATAGATGATTTTATACATTCCTATATAAATTATGCTTACAAACAATCAAAAAAAAGAACTGATATTTATTCATCCACTGGATTTGGTCGGAAATTTGTAAACAATTATTTTAATAATATTAAATTAAAATCAAAACCGCAAATTGCAAAAAATCACGAAACACTTATTAGTGCATTACAAGCGTTATTTAATAGCTCTAAAACTGGTGCAATAAATATAAGGGGAAAGGAAAACTCTTTTAATTCAGCTTTCAATATTGTAAGACAACCCTACAATAACATATCAGCCCAGGCCATGTTAAACAAGCTTATCAGAGTCGGGATTCTAGAAAAATCCGATGATAAACGCATAAAACTCGTTACCACTTTACCGACTAAAGGTCTGAACGAACCAGAAGATATTATTAGGCTGCTAACAGATAATATGAACCGTTTATGTCATACCCTTTTACACAATATGAGTATAAAGGAAAATGATGACGGATTAACTCAATCCTCGTACTGGTCTAATTCCATAGACCCAATGCATTATGAATCATGCAAAATATTATTACGAGAAGAAATAAGGAGATGTATAAAAAACTGCTCAGTTATTCTTGATGAGTTTGAAAAAAAAGGACTTTCCAAAGAGGCTGCTGAAACCAAAAATATAGAATTTGGAGTATCAGCATTTATATTTAAAAATCCAAAATAAGCAAAACACTTATGAAAACAACAAAATTAACGATTTTTTAATACTAATAAGCCCGATAGTTATACCTGGTGGGGATGACGGAACTGGTAACAAATCACAATACATTTAATATGTAAAGAAGTTAAAAAAACTCAATAATGCCATTATATAAAGATGATGCTTTTGTCAAAAAAAGTATCATCTTCTTTTTTGTTTCATAAACTCAAAAAAATTATCTGCTGTTAATTCTGTTTTAGTTAAATCTGGTTGTTCATAAAGAAAGACAAATAGGTTTTTCAATAAGTGCTGTCTTGTTTCATCATCCAGTATCTTAATGATCTTTGATTCAATAAAATCAGCATAGGCCACTACGCCTTTTTCAAACAAGTCAAAATTGACTCTTATGGCCTCAAGTCCAGTATTTTCTCTGTCCACATCAAACCACCCAAGACCTAAGTCGAGGTTTTCTTCAATCTTGTTTGAATATTGAGAATTGAAATAAGGCTTGTGTTTTACATTCTTCAATTGCGAAAATTCAGCTGGACTAATACCAGTAACCGCACAAAAGTTTCTGATGGTGTAAGGGCGTTTTTGACCCATTTCAGTTTGGTTGTATTCATCTTCATAATGTTTATATAAGCGCAACAGGTTGTTTCTTCTGATATCTGATATTGTTGTCATCTTTTTTTGTGTCATTTTTCTTCCTATAGTTAGCAAACTTAAGCGGTTCAATAAATATTTATCGGAAAATGAATAAATATTTATTACTTTATAATAAAGCATTTATTATTGCCAAATACAAGGTATAATAGCGATTATAAGCATATAAACGCACAAAATCACTTTACATTAATTTATTTTGACAGTAATCTTCTTTACGATTGCTACACAGGTTTAGTCAAAGCCTCAACCGCAATCTTTTTAGTGGGATGCACAATTTTAAATTGTGCGTATTAAATCAGCAGTGCGAACAGGCACTGCTGGTTTTTTAAACCATTTACACCAAACTTAATATATCAGCTAAAGTAAAGAGGGCGACTAATAGAAATATATTTTTTTTAAATAGACTTAAATGTACTATCATGATAGTGTTTTAAATGAATTATATTAAGAGAAAATCCCATGAAGAAACTAATTATAGTACTAATATTAATTTTTAAAACAACCTTTGTGTTAGCTCAAACATTTGAGCCACCCGTTATAATAGACCCACCAAATCCTATGGTAGGGGATACAATTCGTATTGGCTTAATTACAGAATTTTTCCCACCATGTTTATTATTGCCTGAAAATAACTTACAAGGAGATAGTTTTTTATTTGAATCAAATGGAAATCATTTTGATTTAACAGTCGTTACTAATTTTCTACCAATTTGCAACCCCTTACCATTTTCCCCTAGAGAATATTATGAATTGGGACAACTAGTAGAAGGTAACTATTCCATTCAAACTTATTGGATAGACCCATTCACTGCACTTCCAGTGCCTAATGGTTCTATTTCTACAATGTACGGCAATTTAGTAAATTTTTCTGTTTCAAAACCTAAAGTAATTGATTCAACTTCAAATTTTGGATTAATTATTTTATCAATTTTAATTTTAATCTCCCTCATTTTTAATAAAAAAAGAAATGACTTTATATAGGAAATAATCCCATGAAAAAAATATTTATAATCATTACAATTATATTTCCACAATTCGTTTCAGCATCTACATTTTATGTTGAATTATCAAAGGACGAAAATACACCAACTCCTCAACAAATAGTTCAAGAATCATTACTTTCAACACCTCCTCCGCAATATACTTTAAATGCTTTCAATACTGCCACACCTACAAAAGTAGAGTATCTTATTAAAATAAGAGCAACGGGGAATTTAAAAACCATTATGGATAATAGTCCAAATTGGACACAATCAAGATTACAGCAGTTTTTAAGTTTAACATACTCAAATAGTATTGATTCTTCTACAATTCAGTTATCACTTAATAATGATACTGATATTAGAACAGCATATCAAATTGATGAATCAATTAAACCTGAATTATCTGTACCAATAGCAAACCCTACATCAGAAACAATAAAATACATACCCAAGAAAAGTGACTTATCCATCAACATGAACAGTGCAGATATAGTATCGGCATGGGAATTATCTGAAGGGATGGGATACGTTGGAATTGCTGACACAGGTCTTCAGTCAGACCACCCAAATTTAAGAGCATTTGATGGTCTAGGTAATTACACAGGAGGAAACATACTGGATGGATTTTATCATATTGATTTTGGAGAAACTTATGATGGTATTTTGGATTTTAACGTAGATGAACTAGAGCCAGTTCCTGCAATTGATGATTTCGCAGACTGTGATAGTACAGATGGCATTGTTGGAAATATGTTAGCAGTTTCGTCATTCGTTGGTCATGGTACACATGTCTCTGGTCTAATTGGTGCAAGAGGAGGTTTAGCCCCTGGAATTTGCAAGAATTGTGGTATTTCTATGATGAAATTCTATGGAGCAAAATCAGGTGCTTGTAATGAGCGTGGCGGCACATACTATCTGTTTGCTGAATTTACTTTTGATAATTTTTATAACACATGGGCTACTCTTTCAAATATAGGTGTGGGAACAATAAACTTGAGTGCTGGTTTAGGTTATAGTACTCCTAATATTTGTGAATTAGCCCCTGACCGTATTGAGTGTCTCTTAATTAAATCCATTGATGATAAGCAAATACTTCTTACTGGTGCTGCTGGAAATCATAGAACAAATTTACAGTATCCTGCAAGTGATTCACGAGTTGCTTCTGCTGGAGGATTTGATGAATCTAATGCTTTTTGGAATGAATCCCCAAATGGCGTGGATAATACGGATAGTTCAATTAATGCGAATTGCCCTCAATACCCTGCAAATTCAGGATTTTCAATCTCATTAGGTTTGGAATGTGGGTCAAACTTTAGTTTTTCAGCTGTAAATCATAAAACGGATGTGGTTACTCAGGCTAGAAATGTATTTTCAATATTTTATAAAAATCAAGAATGGAATCCATTCTTACCACAATCTTGTACTGATGCTTTTGATGGAAATCCAAATGATGGTTATGGTTTATGTACAGGTACATCTATGTCAGCTCCACAAACAACTGCAATTTTTCAACTTATGCGTTCTACAAATCCTTTATTGCCAAATGGAACATCAGACCCTATTAACCTAATTGGTTTAAGGAATATTTTAAATGCCACAGCCGAACGGTCTTTAAATGGGTTAGGACATAGCGATTATTTTGGTTATGGTGAACCCAGTGCTAGAAAATCATTAGAAGTGATTTTAGGCAAATCAAACAATACTTTAATGAAGACAAGGTTAACACCAATGTTTGCAATAACATCAATGAGTGCAAATAATAATTTTTATTCTCCATTCCCACAAGTTGCAACAGCATTTTTATTGAACAATGGAGTTGAATATATTTCTGATATAAGCAAACCATTAGTAAATGAATATACTGAATTTTGGTACGATACTATCAATTTAACTTTACCTGCTCCAAGAGCAGAGTTTTATGTTTTTACCACTAACAATAACCCGTTTACAGGGACTAAAGACTTAATACCATTAAGGCGTATGGAAAAAACTCCAAATGGAACCAGTAATAGAAATGATACTTATGCCGTTTCAACTGCTGAAATAGAAAGCTTTCATAATGACAGCTACAACTATGCTGGTATTGAAGGTTATATTTTACCCACTTGCACGCCCATGCCAGGTTGTATTCCAAATGGGGCGATTCCTTTGTACCGTGATGAAGCCGATAATTTGAACCATAAATTGGTACCAACATTTACGGCACCAGCTACTTCAACATTGTTGGGATATGTTTATCTTAATCAGGATACTGATGGTGATGGTTTAATCGATGGTCAGGAAATAATCTTGGGCACAAATATCAATGTTCAAGATACCGATGGTGATACAGTGCCTGATGGTGTAGAATATCCAGCAGCGGGTGTGCCTTATAGTGACCCATTGATTAGTGACATTATTTTTAAAGATGGATTTGAATAATTGAAAAATAGATATTTCAAAATTGGTTTAAGAAAAAGCAAAAGACAGCTTTATTGTCTTGTGCTTTTTCTGTTTTGTTTTAACAGTGCAATGGCTGGTACTTTTTACGTGCAAATTAATGCCGATGGAGGCATCACTGCAGTTGATACTATTGTAGAGCAAGGCAATCAAAATCCAACACCTGTCAATTTTTTAATGGATACATTAACAGCCTATCCACCTGAATCTGTTAGGTATTTATTAGCCATTAGACCCGTTGGAAATTTACTAGACCAAATCAATCAGAATCCAGATTGGGAGCAAGCACAACTCTATAGAACCATAATAATTGAATATCCGTTTGCTATGGATGCGACTCCTATTTTACCATCTTTTCAAAGCGACAATTTAGTTGAGAATGTTAATTATATTTCTGCAGTTTTAAACACTATTGTTTTTGAATCCGAATCACTGGCTTCCAACGCTAATGCTTTTGTCAATATTGCGATGAATTCTGATTGTGAAGAGCTTGGTTTTCCTGGTGTCAATATTCAGGGTTTAACTCACAATGTAAATATTATTAATAATGTGATTGAGCTTGAGGTAATTATGGCAGTGTCCCCACCTACCACAACCATATGCCCTTATCAAACTACTGATTTAACTCCTTATGATTTGGGTGTTTTAACAAGTGGGAATTATACTTTAAAGATTTATAAGGTGTATGGCGACCCTGCGTTTCCTATTGAAGAAAATCAAAGAATTTATGTGGGAGAAAGAGATTTTTTGGTTTTGGGACCCTTGGGTACAATGCAATCTGTTCCGATAAATGGTATTTTTGGCTTATTGCTAATGGTTATTTTAATATTACTTATATCAAAAATTTCATTCCAAAGAAAATTTAATCCATCATAAAAAAACTTTTAGTAACTCTCAAAGGTTTTCAAACATATCAAACGGCACAATCTCATCTACTTCAACGAAGTAGATCATTGGTATTGTGGATGGCTCTGGTTTATTAAGGTCTATTTTCTTCTATTAATCAAAAACTCAACGACTATGAACTGAAAGTCCTTTCTCAATCTCACAAATGCACACTACTATCCAGTTAAATATATGAAATTTGTAAGGAGGGTTTACCCGAATGGTACTTACTTAAGAGCTAAGCTACTGTAATATATGTGTATTTTTAACAGAAACTGCTAACCTTTGGGTAGTTGGATTTATCCAACCTCTTTGTAAAACCTCTGGTTTTATTGGTAGGATAAATCCTACTACCCATATGAGTTTCTTTTTCATAAAAAAATATTTTAAACCAAAAAGAACTCGAATGGGTAGTTGACTTCAGTCAACCAATAAAACCGTAGGTTTTAAAACATGTTGACTAAACAGACTGTGAAAGTCAACTACCCAAAGGTTCTTTGCCTATTGTAACATGCGTTATATAACAACAACTTCTATATACACCCTATCAAGAAAATACCTTTGAGCACATAGCCCTAAATCTAGTAAATACCCTTAATCTCCAACTGAGTCAAGTACAGACGCATTTCAAATTCGAGCTGGTGATAATCGGGTAACATGTGTTGGCACAGTTGATAAAAGGCTTTGTCGTGTTGTTTTTCTTTTAAGTGGGCCAGTTCATGAACCACTATCATATTTAAAAACTCTTCAGGTGCCTGCTTAAATACCGCAGCGACTCGCAGTTCGTTTTTGACTTTAACTTTTCCACCTTGGATACGTGGCACATAACTGTGCAAGCCCAGGGCATTATTAATCACATGGATTTTACCGTCATAAATAATTTTGCTTAGTGGAGGTGATTTTTTCATGTATCTGTTTTTGAGAGCCATAACATAATTACGCAAGTCTTTATCATTGCCAATTGAATGTGGTTTGGGATATTTCTTCAGTAAAAACCCCGCCAAGCTGTCTTGTTCGATCATCGCTTGGATTTGTTGTTGGAGGCTTTGGGGATAGCCACTGATGTATTTTAAATTGGATTTCATATTTTTGCTATTTTACTTAATTATCTTGATTGCATAAAGAGTTTTAACTTTCAATTGTGCTTATTCACTTGATTTAAAAAGTTAAGTACGCATAAATAGTCTCATGACAAAATATATTAAAAACCAATCATCCATTGATGCCTTAGAACCCGAACAATACCGTGTCACTCAGGAAAACGGTACCGAACATCCTGGCACTGGCAAATATTTAGACAATACAGAACCTGGTATTTACGTCGATATCGTTTCTGGTGAGCCTTTGTTTGTTTCGGCTGATAAATTTGACTCTGGCTGTGGCTGGCCGAGTTTTAGTCAGCCTGTCAAGGATACCTTTATCAATGAAATTAAAGATTCGACATTGGGCATGGTTCGTACCGAGGTTCGTTCGCAAAATGGTGACAGTCATTTGGGTCATGTTTTTGAAGATGGACCTAGTGAAACAGGAGGATTGCGTTATTGCATTAATTCTGCTTCATTAAAATTTATCCACATTGATAATATGGCATCAGAAGGTTATCAACAATACATTGATCAAGTTGAGGGAAAGAAAATAATGGCACAAGAAAAAGCGATTTTGGCTGGTGGGTGTTTTTGGGGAATGCAAGATTTAATCCGCAAACTCGATGGTGTGATATCAACCCGTGTGGGATATACCGGCGGTGAGGTAGAACATGCCACTTATCAAAACCATGACGGCCATGCCGAAGCATTGGAAATTGTTTTCGATAATGATGTCATCAGTTATCGAAATATTCTTTCGCTTTTTTTCCAAATCCATGACCCATCGACATTAGATCGTCAAGGCAATGATAGCGGCACATCTTATCGTTCGGAAATTTTTTATACCAACAATGGGCAAAAAACTATGGCGCTAAAAACCATAGCTGATGTCAATGCCTCAGGATTGTGGCCAGCACCTGCTGTCACAAGAGTAACGGCTGCATCTGCATTTTGGCAAGCCGAAACTGAACACCAAGATTATTTGCAGCGAATTCCCAATGGTTATACTTGCCATTTTCCTCGCCCTGATTGGGTGTTAGAAGAGTCATAGAAAATGGTAAAGAGCTTTGCATAACTGGTGCGAAGAGTAAAAATTGATTAAATTCCAATCCTTATTCTAAATCTTCTTCGGCATCATAGTCAAAAGCACCTAAAAGGGTTAAGTATGTATCTTTGTTGATTCCTGTAACACGGCTGCTGTATTCATACTCATATAACAAAACAACCCAAGTGATTTCCACTAGATCCTTCTTTTTTGCTTTGCCCATCAAGACATCAATAAATGAATCGGCATATGAACATGCTGCCACTGCTTTTTTCAAATCAACCGTTCCTGTCATCGCTCCATTGGTTTCGATATAATCGGGTGAAAAATAGCGGATTTTGAAATTGTTTGACCAGCTGTTTTTAGCGCGGGTATTGTTTTTATAAAATGTTTCTTCAAAATACTCATCCGGAATTTCAGCATAAGGATGTTGTGAAACCCACACTGATACTTTGTTTTTTTTCTTAAAAAGGAATCCTTTAGCCTCTTTGCTTAGTTTTGTTTTGGTTTTGGTTTTAATTTTCGTTTTCATTAATTATGTTTGCCCAAGTTACTATATTCTACAATCCTGCCTTGTATTTTTTCTATAAGCTCATCGTCCTTGTCTTCTTCGTTTTGTAATTTTTCCAAAATCGTTTTATAAGTTGTGAGTATTAATACTTTGTCATCTTCTTTGAGATAAATTTTTACTAGCTCCTGCCATGCCGCAACTGTCCTGTTTTTCATCGGATGATTGATGTCTTCATACATTCTTGTGGCCGCTAACAATTTCTCTTTTGCTTTTTTTAATTCACCTTGTAAATGATAAATTTTGCCTAAATCAGTTAAATAATCAGCGATTAAATAATGTTTCTGACCATGAAGAGTTGGCAAGATTGTCAAAACCTCTATTAACGCAATTTCTGCCCCATCAAAATCATCATTAATACTTAAAATAGCGGCTCTATTGGCTAATGTCATGGCGTAATCTTGGGTAAGCTTTCCTGTGGATTGTTGGTAGATTTGCAATGCTTTTCCATTGAGTTCAATACATTTATCCATATTGCCTGCTTTATAATAAATGATAGATAAATTATCATAGGACAAAGCCAAATCTGGATGATTTTCACCCAATAATTTTTGCCTTATTTTTACCGTAGCTTCGCCAACATCTAGAGCCTCATCATACTTCCCCATATCTCCTAATATATTGGTCAAATTCCCTAATATAGCTGAATGAATTTGGAGATTCTCAGTATCTAATGATTCTAATATTGATAAAGCTTTTCTAGTTGAAATTTCTGATTTTTCAAGATCTTCTAATCGCCAGTAGGCCAACCCCATTGAATTATAAATTTGTACTATGCTGCTTCCATAATCTTTAGTGTTTTTATTGTAATAATCTAGGAGTTCTTGATAAATTGTTAGTGCTACTTCAAAATTTCCTTTCCTTGATTGGAAGACACCTAGGTTAAATTTACTATCAAAATATAAGGAGTTTTCTGTTAAATTATTTTCTTCCGCAATAACAAGTGTTTTTTGTAACAATTTATCTGCAACATCAAAATGGCTTGTTTCAAATTCCAATAGGGCTTTATGACCCAACAAACCCATTTCAAGTTCTGGGTCTTTTAGTTGCTTAGATTTAAATATTGTTTCTGCTTCTTCGTATTGTATTCTTGATGAAGAATACAATGCCAGCTGCCTGTATACAGTGCCAATGATAATTTTCAATTTTACTAATGCATAAGGCTGATCTGCTAGTTCTTGATTGATTCTGTTGGCTCCATCATCCAGCATTTGTCTGGCAGTTATGGTTTCTCCATTGGTTGTATACGGGTTTGAGACTTTAAATAAACTCTCTAAAAATTCGGTAACTTGTTCTGATTGCTGTTTTGCTTTCTCTGCCTCAACTCTGGCAATATCAGCTTGTAATTTTTGCTGTTTTAAATCATAGGTATATTTACTAAAGCCAAGTACAGCAATTAAAATTATTGCAGATATCAACAATTGCCGAATTCTTCTTTTCGGCTTGTTTATTATTTTCTCCAACATCTCTGCCCCATCAATTGCTGTGGGTCTTGAGGCTGGGTTGGGAGATTTCATCCGGTTTATTAATTGTGCTAAATCTTTTGGGGTATTTAAAAGAGGCTCTGATATTCCTTTTTGTGCCCTCTCAAAAAGTTTATCTTTTGAAATCCCTTTTGGATGGGCTTTGTGACCTGAAAATAATTCATGAAAGATAATCCCTAATGAATATATATCCGATGCGGTTCTGATTTCTTCTCCTTTGGCCTGCTCTGGAGACATATAGCCCAATGTCCCAAGTATGGTACCAGGATTTGTTGTATTTATATTTGTGGATGAATTAAACTCCTGACTACCCTCTGTATCACCCTTGTTGTTTTGAATATGTTTTAATGAGGCAGAAATTCCAAAATCAAGTAGTTTTACACCACCAGAGGAAGCAATGATGATATTGTCAGGCTTAATATCTCGGTGCACAATGTCCTCTTTGTGGGCGACGATTAATCCTGCAAATAAAGCTTTGGCTATTTTTAATTTTTGCTGATAGGAATAATCATGCAATTGAATTTTGTTTAAAGTTACACCTTCTATATACTCTAGTATTAAAAAATCTATGTCTCCAATTTCTAATATATTGTATATCTTACAAATATTTGCATGATCCAATTTAGACAAAATTAAAGCTTCACGTCTAAACCGGTCTCTGGCAATATGATTGAGTCTATAAACACCGCGGATGGTTTTAACTGCGACTTTTCTTTGTAATTGTTTGTCTTCTCCCAAATAAACTTCGCCCATACCTCCTTTACCCAACAGTTTAACCAAGTCAATGTCGCCAATTGATTGTCCTACCAAATCTTGTTCTGCCGTAATCGGTTGCAGGATATTTCCTAAATCGGGGTTATCAATTAAAAAGGTTGTACGGGTTTCTGAATCTGATAACAATTTGACCACTTGTTCAACAATATTTGCTGGCTCTTTGACTGAATTAAGAAAATCAAAAGCATCCACTGTTGCCATGGTTACAACTTTACGAAAAAGCGTGTTTATTTGTTCATTAGTATTTTGCTCGTTTTTAGTACTCATTGTTCTCAAAATAACCTATTATGTATTTGTATTTTAACTCAAAAATCAACCAAGTGACAAAAAAAATTGCCATAATAGGTGCAGGAACTGCAGGCTTAGCCTCTGCTATATTTCTTTCAAAGCTTAACCTAAGTTGTGATTTATATGAAGAAGTGGCCAAACCCCAAGCTGTGGGTGCTGGTTTATTGTTACAACCTCTGGGTTTAAATGTCTTAGACAAACTCAATTTGCTGCCAGAGGTATTATCCAATGGTTCTGCTGTTCAATCTTTGTTTGGGATGAACAATAAATCGAAAGTTATTATGGATTTTAAATACACTGATTTATACTCAGGTTTATTTGGTGTTGGTATTCACCGTGGATCGCTTTTTGAGACTTTGTATAAAAAAGCGATACAAGCCCTTAACAAGGTTTATTTGGGACACAAAGTCATCAGTATAAGTCAAGACACAAATTCTGCACAGCTTGTCACCGACCAAGGTTTGTCTCAAAATTACGACATGATTATTGTTGCCAATGGTACATGGTCATCACTAAGCAAAACACTAAATATTAAAGTAAAACATAACCCCTATCCATGGGGTGCTTTGTGGAAAATATTTAATAACCCAGATCAGTTTTCTCAATCTACCCTTAGTCAAAGGTACATCAGATGCCATACCATGGCAGGCATGCTGCCCTCTGGCATCAATCCAAACTCTGGCAATCCTTGTATCAGCTTTTTTTGGAGTTTAAAAAATGATTGCTATAATGACTGGAGAAACAATGACATCAGTCGATGGAAAAATAATGCGATTAAATTGTGGCCACAAATAGCACCCTTTATAGAACAAATAAACAGTCATGATGATTTAACTTTTGTCCGTTATGCAGATACGATTATGAACAAATGGCATGATAATAAAATAGTGGTTATGGGCGATGCGGCTCACGCCATGAGTCCTCAATTGGGACAGGGAGTCAATATGGCATTGGTTGATGCTTGGCAGTTATATGATTCCTTACAGAAATATTCACAGATAGAAAGTGCCTTAAAAAATTATACCAAAGCCCGAAAGAAACACCTCAGATTTTACCAACATGCCAGTCGTTTGTTAACACCGTTTTTTCAATCTAACAGCAAAACAGCTGCTATATTTAGAGATTTAATTTTTCCACCTATGCGCTATATTCCAATAGCCAAAAGACATGCATTGACCACTTTATTTGGAGTCAAGACTTCTATATTTAACAACAAATCTAACGTTGACCTAGTGAATTTATCGAAAAAACTACTGAGACCAGATACAAATAAGACACTATAATGTCTATTTGTTGATATATTTGATTAATTTGGATACAATGGTATCCAACATGGAATCACTTACACTAACCAACGCCAGCGATGTTCAGCTTGCACTAACTAAAACCATAAGGCGACTGCGCGAACAACAAAAACTATCCAGAGCATCCCTGTCAGAACGCTCTGGCGTCCCTGCTGCAACCATTAAAAAATTTGAATTGTCCCAACAAATATCATTAAGACAATTTTTATTATTATGGCAGAGCGTGGATGATTTAGAAAAATTAATGAATTTAACCAAGCAAGATAAGTTCCAACCGCAAACTATTCAAGATGTTTTGGATCATGAGTGATTTTATACCCATAAAAAAAATAAGGGTTCACCGCCGATTGAGTAATGGGAAAAAAGTAGACGTTGGTCAATTGGCACAAAACAAGTTATCAGTTTATTTTCAATACGATGAGGGCTACTTGGCTAATTTTCACAGTTTGTCGCCCTTTAAACTGCCATTCAATCACAATTTAATCAAAGCACCAAAGACTCCTCACAACCACTTACATGGGGTTTTTGCAGATTCTCTGCCCGATGGCTGGGGACTGTTACTAATGGATAGAGTTTTTCGACAAAACAATATTCAAACTTCACAAATTACGGCATTAGATAGGTTGGCTTATATGGGCAATAATTGCATGGGTGCTTTGAGCTACTCGCCAGTTTCTGAAATCAAACCAAGAGATATATCAGGTACGATTAAATTGGAACAATTGGGTAAAGATGCGGTGAATGTATTTGAAGGAAACAGTCATAAAGTACTACCTGCGCTTGCTAACATCGGTTCTCCAGGTGGTGCACGACCTAAGGCACAAATTTATATTAACCCGTTAATCCCAACACAAATGACAACCACGTCACTGGCAGGATACGAACCATGGTTGGTAAAATTCACCTCACCAACTTTGTTGTTGGGCCATGAAGAAGGATTGTGTGAAGCCGCCTATCTAACCATAGCACACTCCATTGGCATAAAGGTCCCTGAATGGAAAATCTTAAATATGAATGGTGACAACCAACAATCAAACTGGCTAGCAATGCGTCGTTATGACTGCGAACAATCAGGAGATTTTCTTGGGCGTTATCATACCCATTCATTGTGTGGATTATTAGATGCTGATTTTCGACAACCTGCGCTAGATTATGAAGACATCATCCGCGCAAGCCAGGTGTTATGCAAATCACCTGCTGTGGGAAAAGATTTTTTTAAACGAGCCATTTTTAACCTCTTTACTTTAAACCAAGATGACCACAGTAAAAATTGGGAATTTATTCAACATGATGATGGCAAATGGTTCCCCGCCCCATTTTTTGACATAACTTTTAGTCCCACACCTCATAATGAACACAGCACAGCTTATGTTGGCTATGGTAAAACTCCCAGTTTAAAAGCCATTCAAAAATTGGCTTCATTAGCCAGTTATAAAAACTGGATTGATGCTCAAACTGTTATAAAAGAAATCATTGACGCAATAAATAACTGGGATACAATCGCCAGCAAATTAAGCATATCAAAAACCACCAGAGATATGATATCAAAACAATTAAAACAAACTCAATTGGACAATAAGAGTTTGTTAAGATACCTCTGATAAGTTTATTTTGATTTGATTCGCTGCAGTATTTTAGCTCTGGCTTCACTTAGTATTGAAGTTTTATCCAGGTTATTAACAATGTCTTTGGCCACCTGTTTGGGGCCTTGTTTTCCCCAAGATTTTCCACGAATAAAATATTGCTCGGCAATTTTCCCAACCAAATAAGTGGCATAATAAGCCAATGCTCCTTGAGCACCTGCGGTTATTGTGGTTGATAAGCCTGCACTGACTGTTTTTAATGCGGATGACAATAAATTGACGCCCCAAACAGCACCCATCAATGCCGCAATTTGTGCCATAATGGTGATACTCAACTTGGTGGCTTCTTTACCTACAATTGGCAATCCATAGACTTGGGACAGCTTTCGTATCATGGCAACATCCAATCCTGCAGCTATTAACAAATCAGCCACTGGCACTGGATTGAAGGCCACACCAATTCCTTTGGCAATGCTGTAAGTCGTGACCACTTTTTCTGCTGCAGATGAGCGTAATTTAGTAATTTTGGTGGCAATTTTCTCACTGATTTCTCCAGCAAATAGACTGGCGTTTAATGCTGTTAGGGTTTTGCCATCTTGTTCCAAAATATCCCAGATCCTTTGTTTGACTTGTGATACATCGATTTCTACATTAATTTTTTGGCGAGTTTCTTTGCCATTTCTGTCATGCTTAATTAAGACTTGTGGCAGAGGTGCCGCACTTGTGAATACAATGTTATCTCGAATAATAATACCTTTGGTTTTTTCAAGCAAAGACTGATTTAATTCCTCCAATTCATCATCGGTATATAAATCCGCTTTATTGAGCACCAATAAAATCTGTGTATTGGGCTGAGCAATCAATTGTAGTTGTTGCAACTGTGATTGGGTTAAATCTCCATCGATAACAAATAAGATAATGTCTGCAATTTCTGCGGCATTGTGCGCCATTTTTTCTCGTTGCTCTCCTGCCACTTCATCGGTACCTGGTGTATCAATAACCACCATGGATTGATCATTGTATTCGTTCCAATTTGAACTCTTTTGAGTTTTTGTTTCACCGTGCAATGGGCTGGTGCTAAAAGCGTGCTTTCCTAGTAAGGCATTTAACAAAGATGATTTGCCTGAACTGACTTTTCCAAAGGCAACAATATGCACTTGTTGATTTTCTAACTTATCAACCAGTTGTTGTACCTGCTGGTATTCATCATTGAGTTGCATGCGCACTGTAGCTGGAATGTGCTCATCATTAAGCAATTCCTTAAGACTATCTAATGTCCTATCAGTGACATCAGATTTCAAAGACTTATTGTCTTTATCGGTCGATTTTAAGCGCCATTTTCGCCAAATCTTTTGCCAGCGTTTGCGTAGGTCCAAGTAAGTTTTCCTCAAATTTTTTGTTTGTTGCTTGAGCATCAAGCTTGCCTAATGTCGATACGGATTCTAACACGGCATTGCCCAATGCATTAAATATCATGCCATACGAAACAGCATGGGTGACACCACCTACTGCCGTTCCAATACCAGGAAAAGCCTTAAGTGCATTGCCCGCTACAGCCAGGATTAATGAAAGTGATGTTTTAAGCTTCCCTCCAGTCATGCGTATGACTTGGTCAATTTCCATCTGTTTGGGTGATATGTGGTAGATGGCACAAATATTCTGCACCATTTTTGTGGCTAATGTTCCTTGTATAACTAAATCCGAACCAGGAGCCACTGATGCCATGGCTCCAAAAACTGCTTTTTTGGTATAACTCTTAATCGTTTCTTCACCTTTATCCTGATTAAATTTATCCTCTGCATTATTAAGCTTGTTTTGCGCCAACATTAACATGGATGCATCACGAAAACGGTTTAAAATCTCTGGATTGTTTGCCACCACTTTTTCAATAGAATCTAATAATGGCTGTATATTTGACTTCCTTATCTGAACTTTTTTATGTTGCTTGCCATTTGCATCTTGATAAATAACCGTCTCCATTCCACCTGTAGAAATCAAGGCGATGGGATATTTCTTCTGGGTTTTGTTCTCTAATGCAGCTACTATCTGTGCTTGTTCATCAACGGCATATCGATCAGATTTATTTAACGCGATGACCATCGGTTTTTTGCTGTTCTTTAATTTAGAAATGATCCGCATTTCTGTTTGAGTCAAATCTGAATCTGAAAGAAACAC
>Ga0256845_1001684_pt1 | contig 17303 bp, 12 predicted proteins | sample RiftiametaG_FD_189101 | JGI IMG/M metagenome (GOLD analysis project Ga0256845, IMG submission 189101) | Tube worm associated microbial communities from hydrothermal vent at the East Pacific Rise, Pacific Ocean - Riftia | ecosystem: Host-associated > Annelida > Integument > Unclassified ...
AAAGAATTTGTTTTTTTAAATAGTTGCATTTTTTTGCTCCTTCGCTTTTTGGATATTGTTTGCTAATGGCATTACAAATAGCCAAAGCTTCTTTATTTTGAAAGTGATATTTTTCATTTATTTCTGGACGATAAGTAGCTGCTTGTTGATAATGTATTTGGGCAATTTCATAAGCATACAAACCTTCATTTTCGTTGTTTTTGTATTGTTTTTGCGAATTTTGAAGAGTTTGAAAATACACCTTTTCTTTATCAGAAAAAGTAGCATGTTGTTTTACAAAGTGTAATCGTTCTAAATCGACATCAACCAAAGCAATGGGATTTTTATCCTTTAGATGTAAATTGCTTAATTCTTGATAAATTTTCAGCGCATGTAATTGCAAAGAAGTACTATCTTTTGATGTAATTTCAATATTTGAAAACGTTTTTGCATCTCCTAAAAACGCTAGATTATCAATCTTAAATTGATAAGCAGGTTTCGTAATATTAGTTTCTGATGTTTTATAAAACGTTAAGGCATTGTGTGCTAAAAAATCGAACAAAGTTGGTCGGTACTTTTTAGAGTCTTTTCCGAGGTGTAAAATATCAGAAAATTCATGTAAATCGGTTTGTTGTAATAGCAATCCGTTTTTCAAAGAAGCTTGATAATACTTGTGAATTTCTTTAAATAGTGTGTTTAAATCCCATGTTCTAAAATCAGTCGTATCTACTTTTTTATTAGTTTCTGTACGGTTATAAAATTTCCATCTATTCTGATTGAAATATTGCCAATACAAATTGGCCAATATATTTTCTAGTACATTTTTGGTAGGGAATTTACTTTGCTCAATGTGTGTTTTAAATTCATTGATAATTTTTAATTGCGCATCTTCTTCTAAAATAAGAGAAAACTTACTTTTAAAAAATAAAGATTTGATAATTTGAGAAGAATTATTTTCTTTTTCAGCTTTTTTGTAAATGCTATTCACCACTTTTAATGCCGATTTTGGTAAGTTATCTTTTTCAAATTGTACTACATCTTTCCAAAGAGAAGAGTAGTTGTTTTGGGCATTTATAGTGGTAGAAAATAAAAATATCATCAGTAGAATAGAAATAGGTTTTTTCATAGTTACTTGCATTATATCAAAAATAAAGATAGTTAAAAATATATGTCACTTTATGTTTTTACACTTTGAATTCCTGTAAATGAATATACATTTTTAATTATAGGTGCAGTGCAATACACCATTTAATTATTGTATTACAACAAAAAGGATACCAAATAACAAGAGATAATGATACAATTCATAATCTTTCAAAATTTTGATTAGAAAAACACCATTTATTACACAGCTTTGTAAAGTGCCTATTTTCGTCACATTCACGCTCTAGAAGCTTAATTTGAAGTATCTTATCGAGTATTGAAATGTTATTTTAACTATTTTTTTACGACACTCACTTTCTTTGTAGAAACTTGATTATTGTTTATTTCTGATTTTACAATATAAATTCCGCTACTCAAATTTTGAAGAAAAAAACGATACTGCGTTCTTTGGTGTAATTTCCTTTTAGAAAAGACTTCTTTTCCTGTAATATCAAAAATAATTACATTTTTAAGCTGTAAATTATTTGGATTGTCAATTATCAATTCTTTTGTATCATTATTAAAATAAGTAGTATAGTTTAAAAAAATATTTTCAGAGAGATCTAATGTAGAAGACGCAAATCTAATTTCAAACCTATCCATATATTCACCTGCCATTAAAGAAATACTTTTTTCTGCATCTAAAAGGTACTCGTTTTCTGTCTCTTTATCATACAAATAAACAGTTGTTGGCGCATCATACTCATTTGCTTCAATAGCTATTTTAAATGCTCCATCAACATCGGTTTTAAATCCAATCGGTATCTTTTTATCATTACTAAATGCATCTGATTGGATGCTATACTTTACTGAATCAATAACCCAAAAAGCATCCGAAGATAAATCATCATACATTTTAGCTTCTCTCCCTATCTCTACAGTTTCATTTGCATCAGGGCGTAAAATTAGCATTAAATGACGGTTAAATAATTGATTCACTTCGATGTTAAAAACCAAGGTAGGAAACGTCATTTCATCACCTAAATAATAATTCAATCTTTCTGAATCTGTAGTTCGTTTTATTGATGATGATTTTAAAAACACCGAACCTTCACCAGCAGCAGATTCTTTATAAGTATCATGAAAAGAAACACTTCCAAAAACATCTTTAGGTCTTTGAGAATTCTTAAACAGAAGGTTTCCTGTTGTAGCTGCATCAATAAAAAAACCTTGTGCAATAGGCATATATCTTTTCGGAACTTTAGGGGTAGGGTTTCCTCCTGCTCCAATTAAAGGTGTCGTTGCTGCTACTGCAACTCCTAATCCTAATCCATTTGATAAATAGGTTGCGTAATTTCCTGTATAGTCTGCAGAGTAATGGCTACTTGCTCCCCATTGATCCCAAAAATAGAGTGTATTGTCTTTTATTATTGCGGCATTATTTAAAATAAATTGATCGGAATCTAATGCAGACGGATACGGATTCCCTAATAAATAATGCTCGTTTATAGTTGTAGCAATCGTTATATCTCCGCTATTAGGCTTTCCTTTAAATTCGTACCGTTGCCCCTGTATTGTTGCTCCTACACCATTATTACTCCCTGCATTATCTGTTCCTTTATGAATAAAACCGACTCCAGAATTTATATTATCTGTCTCTCTAATCAATGTCCAACTAGTTCCTGCAAATGTATACAGCCATTTTGTTGATAATGTTAATGGAGACCAAGTTCCTTCTAAATCTCCTATAAATGCAGTAAGATTTCCAAAACTTGCAGAGGTTGTGTCACCATCTCGTAACAAAGAAAGTGTAAAAGGATTATTAATAACTGTATTGGTAGTGTTTCCTACGGGAGACGACCAATAATTATAGTGATAAGCATTTGCATCACCTTCTTGAAAAACAGAAAGATAACCTAAACCGGTATTTGTAGTTATTGCAAGCTCTCCTTGTATTAATTGTGCTTCATTTCTCAGTGTAATATTATCTGTTACTGTAGTTAATTCTATATTTCCTTTTACATACACAATTTCATCTATAACATAAACTGTTGTCCCGTTTTTTACAGTCATTTGTGCAAAAGAAACCGTAATTTTAATAAAAATTAGGAATAGAAGAGTAAATTTCGTTTTCATAATTTTGTTATTTTAAGAATTATCTGATGTACAATTCTACTTTAGAAACTGTAGTACTATTAGGCCCAGGAATTCCATTTGGGGCATAAAAAACATTAGAACCTATAGCGTACCACCAATTTCCATTAGCTGGTGTACCATCTAAAAAAGCACTTGCAGCCGCAGCCTTATTTAAACCTCCCCAAGCATTTCCTGTAGCATCAATAGCAATAGCTGTATAACCTACAACTGGACTTACACCTGACGTACCACTTCTAGGATTAAAAGTTTGTGTCCAATGGTTTCTTACAGAAATATCTGGATACGACAATCTAAACTCATAAGCTGCTGCGCTTTTTATGGCATCAATTTTATTTAAAATGGAATATAATTTTGTACTTAACCCTGGAGAAGCTTCATTAAAAGAATCTGCTTCAGCATCATTAGCAAAGAATCCGCCAGTAGAATCGTGTCTAAAAACTAAGGTCCAACCTCCACCATCATTTGTCATATCGCAATAACAATCAAAAGCAGGATTTACTCCAGCTCCATCTGTATCAATCGTATATATTCCGTCTGTAGTAAATCCATTTGTTTGATATTCTTTACAATTTGCATAAATTGGTGGTGCAACTGCAAGTACTGTAATATCTACTGTACAGGTTCCTACTGAACCTGCCATAGTAATAGTAAAAGTATCTGTTTGTACTAATGTTGGTGTTCCGCTTCCTGCCAAAGAAATTGTATAAGTCCCTGCTGAAGCTACTACACCAACTGCAGAAAAACTATACCCATTTACCGTATTACTTGTTATAGAATAAGACGCTGCAGCTGTTGTTGTTAATTGTACATTTATTTTATTAGATACATCTAAAATTGTTGCTGCTACAAATATACCTGCACTTGTTGGAGATGGCGGACAGACTAAAGATTTTACTGCAGGCTCTGTCCCTAAACAAGCAGACCAACTTGTTCCGTTATAATATTGAAAACATTTATCTGTTTTATTGTAAATTAACAACCCATCTACTGGGGCTATAATACCATCTCTCAGAATAGTTGTAACTCTTGGCGTTAAAAAACCTTGAGTTGTAGAGCTTAATTCTAAGATTGACGAAGGGTCTGGATTTGTTGTACCAATACCTACTTGAGCAAATACTGCACTTGTAAAAACAACAAATATTATGGAAAAGATTATTTTTTTCATTTTTAATGCAAATTTAAAAAAGTAGGAGAGATAAATCTAATCAAATGTAAGTAAAAAAACTTCCTCAAAAAAAATTTTTAGGATTATATTATTATTTTAACACAACCATATTTTTAGTTTTTTCTTACAAAAACCCAACAAACTTAGCAGCAAAAATAATAAGATGTTTTTTTCATTTTTTATAATTTTATCTGCTAGAGATACTCATTTAGAAACAATAAATATTTTGTAATTTTGTCAAAAAATATTTATCAATGGATTTATCTCTCATTCCAAATATCAAACACTTAGATGCTCGTAATTTTTTCCTTTTAGCAGGTCCTTGCGCCATAGAAAGTGAAGAAATGGCACTTAGAATTGCAGAAAAAGTAATTAGAATTACGAACGATTTAAAAATTCCATACGTTTTTAAGGGGAGTTTTAAAAAAGCAAACCGAAGTAGAATAGATAGTTTTACAGGGATTGGAGATGAAAAAGCATTGAAAATTCTTAGAAAAGTATCCGAAACTTTTAATGTCCCAACGGTAACCGATATTCACACAGATGAAGATGCAAAAAGAGCAGCACAATATGTAGATGTACTACAAATACCTGCTTTTTTAGTTCGCCAAACCGATTTAGTTGTTGCTGCGGCTAACACAGGAAAAGTTGTCAATCTAAAAAAAGGACAATTTATGAGTCCAGCTGCTATGAAACATGCTGTAAAAAAAGTAACTGATTCTGGCAACAACCAAGTGCTAATTACCGATAGAGGCACCATGTTTGGCTACCAAGATATGATTGTAGATTTTAGAGGGATTCCAGAAATGCGCACCTTTGCTCCTACCGTTTTAGACGTTACACACTCGTTACAACAACCCAACCAAAACTCTGGTGTAACTGGCGGAAGACCCGATATGATAGAAACTATTGCAAGAGCAGGCGTTGTAAACAATGTAGATGGTTTATTTATCGAAACCCATTTTGATCCAGCAAATGCCAAAAGTGACGGAGCTAATATGTTGCATTTAGATCATTTAGAAAATCTGCTTACCAACTTGGTAGCGATTAGAAAAGTGGTGACTACTTTATAGTTTTTGGGCGTTTCTCTTTGCTTCGTTACACTCCGTAAAGAGTCGGGCTTTCCATTCTATCCCCGAAAAAAATCGGGGGATGCCATTTCAATCCCTAACGCAAATGCGGTTCCAAACTCTAAAAAAAAATAAAGTGAGGGCGTGACTCTAAGTCACACCCTCACTACATAATAATTATTCTTCCTTCTTCCAAAACCCTTTGTTGTTTACTTTATATGCTTCTTCTAAAACAGATAACAAAACTTCTTCGTTAATACCTTCAATCGTTTTATAACGTAAAGATTTTACTACTTTCCTTCCGTCAGAGACTAAAAACTCATTGTATTTTAAATGTATTGATGCCCAAAATCCAACATCGACATATCCTTTTTTTACAACGGAATTTAGATAACAAAAAGGTTTATCATTCAAATAATAAAACGGAATTTTATATTTATACTCTAATTTTAGGTCAGGAAAAGTGCTTTCTATAAAAATTTGCAAATGCAACAAAATACTTTTATAAGGTTCTGGTTGCTCTAAAATATAATTTTCTGCTGGTTTCACTTTTTTTTTAGAATTTCTGTCTAATTTCTCTTAAAAGGTACTCCAATCCATTAAGCTGCAATTCGTACACCAAACCCATCATTTTACCCAATTTTCCAGCAGGAAACCCCTTGTTTTTATACCAAACGATATAAAATTCTGGTAAATCAACTAGAAAAATACCTTTGTATTTCCCAAAAGGCATTTTCATTTTTGCTGTGTCTATTAAAAATTGTTGGTCTGGGAGCATTTATTATAAATTAAAAGATTGCCACGTTGTTTGTTCCTTACTCCTCGCAATAACATACTGTATATCATTGCGAATGTAATGAAGCTTACTCTTTATATACAGATTACTTCGTCCTATCGTCCTCGTAATGACTGGCAACTAAATACTGAAAAACTCACTCCTTTCCATCTAAATAATCTTGTAAATACGAAAATCGTTCTGTTAGTTTTCCGTTTTCAGTCATTTTTGCACGTTTTAAAACACCGTCTTTATCGTTGTTAAAAAAAGCTGGAATCACATTTTTAAGGAATAACTCTCCAAAACCTTCACTGGCGTCTTTAGGCAATTCGCACGGTAAATTATCTACCGCCATTACAACAATAGCATTTTTATCTTTAAAACTTACTTCTGTCTCTGTTTGCGGATCGTACCCATAAATTGGCTCTTTAATTGTAGAAGGTCTTATGGTTGATGCTACTGGACCATCAATGTCACAAGAAATATCGGCTACAAATTTGATGTTAAAATCAGACGATTTTGCATCTTCTCTAGTAAATAAATATGGTGAACCATCACCAAAAAAATGACCTGCAATAAAATAATCGGCCACTTTAGCAAAGCGCATAAAATCTGATTTATAATTTCCTGGATGCTTGTAAAAATCATATCTATCTATAATTTTTCCGTCTTTGCGTTTGTTATAATCTAGCACATCTGCCAAACAATATACAGGCTCATTAAATATTTTGCTGAGAAACTCATTTACAGATACTTTTTTAATACTCATTGCATCTAGCATTTCTTTTGCTCCGTGAGCAACTTTTCCGCTTCCTGTCAATAAAATTTTAATATTTGGTAACTCGATTTTGTTCAGTTCCGTAATCAATGCTTTTTGATCTGCCAAAGTTTCTGCTTTTGGCAAATTAAAGGTGTTATTTTTTAATCCAATTGCTCTAAAACCATTGTAAGCACCAACAATACCAGCGTAACGTCCAAAACCAATTAAACGTGCTCCACTCTCTTTGGTAATGGTTTCGTGATCATACAATTCGATATTTTTATCGATAACTGCCTGTAATAATTTTCTATTATAGGGTTGTTTTTTGATGGTATGACTAAAAAAAAAGTATTTTTTATTCGAAATTAAATACTGAATTGGCACTTCTTTTACGCCAATCATTACATCGCAATCTGTTACATTTTCTGTCACTTCAAATCCTACATTTTTATAAGCATTATCTGTAAAAACACGAATATCTGAGCTTTCAATTTTTATAATTGCTGATGGAAATTCTTCCTTGAATTCTTGTAATTCTCTTGGTGAAAAGACCACTCTTCTATCGGGTGGATTTTTACGTTCTTTGATGATGGCAAAATTCATGTATTTCTGTTTATTTTTTTATCGGTGGCATGTAACATTTATAAAATAACCTTTTTACTAGATTATATTTTAAACAATAAATGTTTCATAAACTGTTCTGGTATAAATTTTGCTCGAAGATATTAGATTTTAGGTTGATGTACAATAGTTTTTGTATACTTTTGCGCTTGCGTTAGGGATTGAAGCGGCATCCCCCGATTTTTCTTCGGGGATATAGCGGAAAGCCCGACCTTTTTAGGGAACGCCCAACTTAAAAATAGTTCATTGAAAATATTGGGGACGACTGGTTTTGACAGCAAGGTCAATTAAACAGTAAGCATACCGAGGAATGAAATTATAACTCGTAACACTTATTTCACTTTTTTAAACGGCGAAGATAACTACGCTTTAGCTGCTTAATCCGAATTATAGTAGGATAAGCCTCGGCACACTAGGTGTGCAAGCTGAATGTCCACAAAAAGCCTTGGTTTATGGCGTTTTACTTTTGGGCATCGTAAAAATAAACATAGAAAATCTGGTGCTCTGACAGGTTTTTGAAACTAAAAGAGATAGGCGAATAGTGGGCGGTTTTTGGTCAGCTATTTGATGAAAATTAAACAAAAACTAAGTATGTAGAAAGCTTTTTGGTTGCTTGTTTGGACCCGAGTTCGATTCTCGGCGTCTCCACAAATATCTCTTAACACCTCAACGTTTATAAAATCTTAAACGAAGAGGTGTTTTTCTTTTCTCCACACATTTCACACTTTTTTTTAGAGAGTAGGTTTTTATTTTTTATATTGATGTGGATTTTTACGCACTCCCTTTGTAAAAAAAGTTCTGAGAAATGACCTAAGATTATTATCTATTTGAAGAAGAACATCTTTTATCTTCTCATTAGATCTCCCTCTAAAAGTTGTTATATGAAATTTATCTGAAGGTAAAAATGGCTGACTAGAAAAATAATAATTCGACACACAACACCTCGTACTATTAACTGTGTTTTTACTTACTGAGTGCCAAGATTTTTGATGTGTTGCCATCACAACTAGCCTATTAAAATCACTTACCAATATAGTCTGCCCATTATTCAATCCGTTTTGCCATAATTCTAAATTTCCTCCATTTTCTAATTTCCATTCTGGAGTTACATAATACAACAGGTTTAATACTCTCCAACGGTTTCTTTCTTTATCGTGAGAATTATCTAAATGTGGACTTAAAAAATTATTTTTTGCCATTAAGGACAAACCTCCTGCATATAAAAATTCATCAGGATACACATCCTCTAAATTACATATCTCAGAAATTATTTTTACAACATTTGGCTCCTGAAAAGCATACAAAACCTCTTCTAACAAAGGGCTGTATTTATCCATTTGATAAGCTACATTTTTATACTCTCTAAAGTTTTTTTTCTGAACCGTTTCTATAAGTTTAGGGAAATTTTTATAAATCTCTTTACCGAGATTTACTGGCAATAAATCATCTATAAAAAAGAAAGGGATGGTATTCTTTTTCTTCAAAAATTGCTCTTGAAGATTTGCTTTATTTTTTTCAAGTTTTTGAAAAATTAATTCTGAAATTTCTTGTCTATTTCTTTCCATCAACCCTTTTTTTTAAACCATATTTTATCCCTGAAATCAAATAAAATACTGGAAAAAGTATTCTGTAAGAATTCTGTGACTTTAACATTACTTCTTCTTTATAAATTTTCTTTCCTCCTTTTTTTGAAACTCCTTCTGTACTACATTTTGCAATAATCTCTTCAATTAAAAAACATTTTTCATTCTTTCTATATAACTGAAGGTTTAATGCGTAATCTGCTAAAATTTTATACGAAATATTGTATTTGTGTTTAGAGAATAATTCTTTTTTATAAAAAGTTCCTTGATGATGCAATCCGTTTCTAATCCACATTAAAAAAGACCAAGAGGGCGATTTTATATTCTTTTTTTTACTGTAAATAAAAGGTCTATTTCCTTTTTTATAGATAACTTTACCCGAAATAAGCGAAATAGTTTTATATTTTTCTTTTGAAAAAACCGTTTGTAGAACATTCTCAGAAAACAATTCATCATCAGCTCCTAAAAAATAGAGCCAATCTCCTTTGGCTAAAGAAATTCCTTTGTTCATTGCATCGTAAATCCCGTTATCCTCTTCTGATTTCCAAAAAAATGGAGCTTCTAGATTTTCTAAAAACTCAACGGTTTTATCGGAAGATTTACCATCTATAACCCAAACTTCATACTCTGTAAAAATTTGTTTTTTAATACTATCAATACATTCTCGAAGGTTTTCGAGATTATTTAATGTCGGAATGATAATTGAAACTTTCGGATTCACTTTTTTATTTTAATAAAAATACTTATCAAGTTTTACGCACTCGTTTTCCCAACACAATTCTTTTTTTGCCTTTTGTTGATTCTTTTTTATCCCTTGCAACAATGTATTGTTTTTTAATAAATTCTCTATTGCTTTTGCGATGTTTTTAGGCGATGGCTTCTCAACGACTACTCCCACTTTATAACGATTAATAACACTACTTATTTCAGGTAAATTACCAGAAATAATCGGTATTTCTGCATGTATATAATCAAACAATTTATTGGGTAACGAAAACTCAAAACTTTTACCAAGTGGTTCTTCTAAGACCATTCCTATGTCTGCAATTTTTGTGTAATTTGCTAATTTACTGTGTGGAATTCTCCCTAAAAAGTGGACTCTTCTTTCCATTTTTTCAGTAATAACAAATTCTTTCAGTTCCTCTTTTACTTTTCCGTACCCAATAATTACCAAATCTACATTTTCTAAGTATTTTAATGCTTTAATCATCGGTTTTATACCTCTTCCAGGATTTAAAACTCCTTGATATAAAACTACTTTATTTTTAGTTGGAAAACTTACTTTTTCGATTATTCTATTTTGATTTAAAAAAGGTAAGTTTCGAATTACACCCATTTTATTCTGATATTTCTCATCATAAAACTGAGCAATAGACTTACTTACTGTATAAGATTTTTGTATCCTTGGTAAAAAGTAATTTTCCAATGAACGCCAAAAATTCTGAACCCAATTTCTTCCCTGTAATTCTGGTCCTTCAGAAAAAAGCTCATGACTGTCATACACCAAAGTTGTTTTTTTAAATTTACTTGCAAAATAACAAGCAGGTAGTGTATCTAAATCATTAGATAAAATAAAATCGTATTTTTTAAAAAGCAGAAAAAAGAACAATCGAATATTATACTCTGCATAAAACCAAAAATTATTTAAAAACCAATGTTTTTTTCTATGGATATTATACGCCCTTTCTACTTGGAAAGTATCTAACAAAACCCTTCCATAAACCAAAACTTCAAAATTTTTATCAACTAAATAACTACAAACTTTATGTATTCTCTGATCGGTAGAGACATCATTAGTAACAGCTACAAAAATTGTTTTCTTTTTTGCCAATGTGAATTTTAATATTTATAAGTTACAAAACAGCTTGCTGTACCACCTCAAACAATTCTCCTCCTTCGCACTTTAAAGTTTTTTGTTTGAATTTTACAATCAATGCATAATCGTGTGTTGCCATTAAAATAGATTTTCCGCTCTGGTGAATTTCATTCAATAAATTCATTACTTCTAAGGATGTTTTTGGGTCTAAATTACCCGTAGGCTCATCAGCTAAAATAAGTTCAGGATCGTTTAACAACGCTCGTGCAATCGCTATTCTTTGTTGTTCCCCACCAGAAAGCTCGAAAGGCATTTTTAAATACTTTTCTTTCATATTTACCTTGTCTAAAACTTCGTGAATTTTCTCTTTCATATCCGTTTTATTTTTCCAACCTGTGGCCTTCAAAACAAATAATAAATTATCGAAAACACTTCTATCATTTAACAATTTAAAATCTTGAAAGACAATTCCAATTTTTCTACGCAAATACGGAATTTCTTTTTCTTTAAGTTTATTTAAATCAAACCCAACAATACTCCCTTTTCCTTTTTGCAAAGGCAAATCTCCGTACAATGTTTTTAGCAAACTACTTTTGCCGCTACCTGTTTTACCTATTAAATAGAAAAAATCACCTTTATTAATTTTTAAATCTATTTTAGATAACACCAAGCTATCTCCTTGGTAAATAGCAACATTTTCTAAATATAAGATTAATTTTTCCATAAAACGTAGTTTCTACAAACCTACATATTTTTTTAGTTTTTGCTTTTATAGAATTAGAAAAAAACGTTAAAAAAGAAGATTTTATCCTTACTTTTGGCAAACTCTCGCAAAGAGTATCCAACAAAATTAAAAAATTTACGTTATCCTTATTTAAAAGATAAAAACACTATTTGATGAAGCTAAAATCATTAAAAAAAACCTTATTTTCATTCCTCCTTTTATTTTGGTCTGTCTGTTTTTTTGGACAACAGACTGAAATAGATGCAAATCTATTATCAGCTTACAACAATGCAATACAACAATACAATAATAAAGCATACGCAGCTGCACAACAAAATTTTATAAACGTAATAAAAAACAATACAAGCAACACTGTTTTAAAGGCGAATGCAAACTTTTATGACGCTATGTGTGCTATAAAATTAAAGCAAACAAACGCAGATGAAAAAGTAATTAATTTTGTAAAAAAATACCCAAATAGTAACAAAAAAAATAATGCGTTTTTTAGTGTAGGGAATCATTATTTTGCAAATAAAAAAGCTTCTTATGCCTTAAAGTGGTTCGAAAAAGTAGATGTAAATTCCTTCTCAAAAGAACTTAAAAAAGAACTCGATTTTAAAATGGGTTATGCTTTTTTAGTTACTCGAAATTTAACTTTGGCAAAAAAGAAGTTTTTACCTTTAATAAACGACGCCAAATACGGTAATGATTCTCGTTATTACTACGGATATATTGCTTACAAACAAGAAGAATACACTTTAGCAGAAGCTACATTAGCAGAAATTGCCGATAAAGAATCATACAGAAACGAAATTACTTACTACCTGCTAGATATCAGTTTTAAAGCGGGTAGGTTTGAACGATGTGTAGAGGTTGGTAAAAAAATACTTGCAAAGTCTAAAAAGAAAATGCAATCAGAAATTTCTAAAATTATTGGAGAGAGTTATTTCAATTTAAAAAAATACAAAGAAGCAATTCCTTACTTAAAAGTATATCGTGGTAAAAAAGGAAAATGGAATAATATTGATTATTATCAACTTGGATATGCGTATTACAAACAAAATGATTTTAAAAATGCTATCGGTTATTTTAATAGAATTATTGGAGCAAATGACGGAACATCGCAAAATGCTTATTATCATTTAGGAGAATGTTACTTAAATTTAGATAAAAAGTTAGAAGCTTTAAACGCTTTTAAAAGCGCAAGTGAAATGAACTTTAATTATAAAATTAAAGAAGATGCTGCCTTAAATTATGCGAAGTTGAGTTACGAAGAAGGCAATCCGTATAAAAATGTTGCTGATGTATTGCTAGATTTCTTAAAGAAATATCCTAAATCACCTAATTACAATGAAGTTAACGACCTGATTGTTACCTCTTTTTTACATCAACAAGATTACAAAGGGGCTTTAAACTATTTAGAGAATAGTAAATTACAGGAGAATAAAATTTTAATAAAAGAAGTATCATTATATAGAGGCATCCAATTGTTTAATCAACAAAAAATAGCAGAGGCTTATCCTTTTTTTACCATTGCAAATACTGCTAAAAACAATGATATTAAAACTGAATCTGCATATTGGAAATCAGAATCTGATTATAGATTAGGTCACTATGTAAAGGCTATCGATGGTTTTCTTCTTTTTAAAAAATTACCAAAAAATCAAACAAATAAAAACTTAACGCTTGCAGACTATACAATAGCTTATAGTTATTTTAAACAAAAAAAATACTCAGAAGCTACTGTGTTTTTTCAAAATTTTATCAATCAAAACTCTGATGATATTACTGTTAAGAATGATGCCATTTCTAGATTAGGAGATTGTTATTTTGCTGTAAAAAAATATCAAAAAGCCATAAAAAATTACGCTACAATTGTGAACACGTACGCAGACGGAGCTGATTATGCCCAATATCAAATTGCTATGAGTTATGGTTTTATTGGCAATAACAATCAGAAAACGAAAGAACTTACTGCTTTGGTAAATAATTTTTCCATTACATCTTTAAAAGACGATGCTTTATATCAATTAGGGAGTACATATACTACTTTAAAAAATAACAAAAAAGCTCATGAGGCTTTTAATCGATTAGAAAAAAAATATCCAAAAAGCGTTTATATTCCTAAGTCTTTATTACGCCAAGGCCTATTGTATTTTAATAACAACCAAAATGAAAAAGCATTAGAGAAGTTTAAAAAAACCGTAAAACTATATCCTAATTCTAAAGAAGCCTTAGAAGCTGTTGCTAACGGAAGAAATGTATATATTGAAACAGGTAATATTAATGAATATCTTACTTGGATTAAAGATTTAAAATTTATAAACATTACCAATGTAGAATTAGACAATACCCTTTTTGAAGCTGCAGAAAAAGTATATTTAGAACATAATTACAAAAATGCAATTGTTGGTTTTCAAAAATATTTAGGAAGTTTCCCTAAAGGAATTCAAACTATAAAGGCACACTTTTATTTAGCAGAGTCTTATTTTAACCTTCATTTTACGGACTTATCAATTGAACAATATCAATCTGTAGTTGACAACGGACAAAGTGATTATAGCGAAGAATCCTTAAACAAATTATCACAAATATATTTAGAAAAAGAAGATTGGAATAATGCATTGCCTTATTTAGATCAACTAGAGCAAGAAGGCAACAATCCTCAAAATATTATTTTCGCTCAAAGTAATTTAATGAAAGGATATTATAAAACCGAAGCATTTGAATTGGCAATTGATTATGCTAAAAAAATCTTATCAAAAAACAAAATTGATGCAATTGTAGCTACAGATGCAAAAATTATTATTGCCCGTGCTGCTATTAAAACAAATGATTTATTAACTGCTGAAGAGTTTTATTTAGAAGTAGAAAAAACGGCTACAGGGATATTAAAAGTAGAAGCACTTTACTACAAAGCTTTTTTTCTTAATAAATACAAAGATTATGAGGATTCAAATAAAGTAATTCAACAATTAATTGCAGATTATTCTACATATAAGTATTGGGGAGTTAAAAGCTATATAATGATGGCTAAAAATCATTATGGATTAAAAGACGCCTACCAAGCAACATACATTTTAGAAAGTACTATCAAAAATTTTACTCAATTTAAAGACCTTATCGAAGAAGCTAAAACTGAGCTAAAAAAGATTAAAAAAAACGAAGCTAAAACCAATAATTCAGTAACTCCAGAAAAGTAATCTTAATGAAAAAACTTTTTATAACATATCTATTGATTTTCGCTTACACACATACAAGTGCTCAAAAGAAAACGGATACAAAAAAAGTAAACGACACTATAAAAACAGAAGTTGTAAATGTGGTCAGTTCTTTTGTTGCTACAATTGAAGATGCATTTAAAATAAAGAAAAACCCGACCATTCAATTTTATAAAAACACTAAAAAAAAGAAGCTGAACTACACCATTTTTTCTGCTCCAGTTGCCTCTACTTTTAAACCCGTAAGTGGTGTGGTAAAAGGAATTTCTGTCGGAAAAAAAGAACGTATCTATAATAATTATATAGCGGCGGGTTTTGGAAACAATACCACACCTTTTGCAGAGCTTTTTTTACACTACAGTACAAAATTTGATAACGAATTCAGCTTATTGGCAAAATATATATCCTCTGAAAGCAATATTAAAAACACGCCTTTAAGTAGTAATTATTCTAAATTTAAAGCAGGTGTTTCTTTTCAAAAAGAAGCCCATTATTTCGATTGGAAAATATCATTACATTCCGCACAAGAAAAGTACAACTGGTATGGTTTACCAGCTATTATTTTCAATACAAACACCCTGCAAAACATACAAGAAGAACAAACCTATAATTTATTTGGCTCAGAAGGAAAGCTTACATTTAAAGACTCATACATTAATACTGTAAGTGCAACTGTATCTCTTTTTTCTGATGCAAAAGAAAGCCGAGAACTCCATATTAAATTTCATCCAAAGTTTCATTTTCCGATGTATTTTTTACATCCTAACCTAAATGACTTAGAAATTGATGCCAAAATTGAGTTTTTAAGCGGGAAATTTAAAAAAAGTTATACTGATTTTATTCCAGTAAAGTACAATTTCATTACTGCAAGTTCTAACCCAATTTACAGATTCAAACTATGGAATTTCGACTTGAAAACAGGGTTGAAACTATTCTTTTCTGCGGATACAAAAAACAGCATCAATGATTTCTTTATCTATCCAGATGTAGAAATATCTTATCCAATTATTAAAAAATACATAACTGCTTTTGTAAAAGCTTCAGGGGACTTACATACAAATACTTATCAAAAATTTGTTGATACAAATCCATTTGTTTCACCAACACTTCACATCACTCAAACAAATGAAAAATATCATTTTTCAGGTGGCTTTTCAGGAAAAATAACCAACAATATCAATTTTAACATTATTGGAAGCTATAAAAACGAAGAAGACAAACCGTTATTTATCAGAAACAATTCAAAATCAGACGGAACTTTTTCTTCTATTTCAGGTATAGATTTAGAAGGCTATGAATTCGGCAACTCTTTCAATGTTTTTTATGATGATATAAAAACGTTTTCTCTTTTTGCTGAAACAGAAATAAACATCACCCAAAAAATTACGGTAGGTATCAATGCGCAATACAATCTATTTACAGTAAAAAAACAGGCATATGCTTGGAATTTACCCGAAATTCAAGGAACTATTTTTGGAGATTACAAAAACGAAAAATGGTATATAAATAGTACTATTTTTATTATTGGCGATAGAAAAGATCTTCTCTATAATAGCACCTACCCTTCAATTACTAACGGAACGCAATTGCTAAAATCTTACATAGACGCAAACATAAACGGAGGTTATAATTTTAATGATAAATTCTCTACATTTATCCAGTTGAACAATGTTTTAAACACAGATTATCAACGATTTGCAAATTTTAATAGTCAAGGTTTTCAAGTATTGATTGGCGGAACTTGGAAATTTGATTTTTAATATTTCTCTTTTCTATTTCTTCAAAATTTTTCCGTAGTTTTATAAACTTAACTAAAACCAATCTAATGAAAAGATTATCACTACTACTTATTGCAAGTGCTTTCCTTTTTTCATGTTCAGAAAAAAAAGAGCAACCTAAAAAATCTACTTCTTTTTCTAAAGAAGAAAAAATAGATTCAACCCACATCAAACACTTTTTTAATAGTGTATTAACCGAAGGGAAATCTTATGAATGGTTACGAGATTTAACTACAAACGTAGGTAGTCGTTTATCAGGATCTGACGGAGCTGCAAAAGCAGTTGTTTGGGGAGAAAAACTAATGAAAGAAATTGGTTTAGATTCTGTTTGGCTACAACCCGTTATGGTACCTCATTGGGTTCGAGGAGAAAAAGAGATTGCCAATTATACTATTAACGGACAACAAAGAAATGTGCCAATTTGTGCGCTAGGGGGTTCTATCGCAACTTTATCAAACGGAATAAAAGCACCAATAATTGAAGTGCAAAGTTTAAAGGAAGCCGAAGCATTAGGAGAAAAAATGAGAGGTAAAATTATATTTTTCAATCGCCCTTTTGACAATACGTTGAT
>Ga0256845_1001685_pt1 | contig 17300 bp, 14 predicted proteins | sample RiftiametaG_FD_189101 | JGI IMG/M metagenome (GOLD analysis project Ga0256845, IMG submission 189101) | Tube worm associated microbial communities from hydrothermal vent at the East Pacific Rise, Pacific Ocean - Riftia | ecosystem: Host-associated > Annelida > Integument > Unclassified ...
CGTCAAGATAAGATCAAATCGCCCCGTCACCACGCAGACCGAAATAACTCCATGCAGTCTGCTGAATTCCTCACCCTTTTTAACAAGGTTCATATCCTTCAGACGTACGCCCACCATTACAATGTGTTGATCCGGTAAGGCATCCGGGTCAACAAGAGCCGTGATATCCAGAACACCTTCATTCTTTAGTTTTTTCACCCGGGCCCGTACCGTCCCCTCAGAAATTGCCAGAGAATCGGCTATTTTCTTAAACGGCATACGGCCGTCCTGAAGATGATTAATTATTGCCAGATTGATTTCATCTATTTTCACTTCAAACACCATTTGTGGGTTATTAATAATTTGCTTGATTATACGCTTACAATCTGACATTGTCAATAATGATAGCGTATTTTTACGGTTTTACCCTATTTAGCCTTTCATTTTTACGTTTTACGTAATTACTTATCACAATTACTAATAAAAAGTATCAAGAGAACATGCTCTTGCCCGACTGTCAGCGGTGATCTGCTTTAGGAAAAAAGAATATAAAGAAATGTACAAGGGAGGATGGGGAGACAAGCTCAAGGCAATATTTCAATGGGTGTACCTTCATCTACAGCATTCCAGATTTCATCCATCTCCGAATTCGTAACGGCGATACAACCGTCAGTCCAGTTGAAATTCTGTACAACGCCGGCAAATAAACCAAAATCGTTCTTCTGGCCATGGATCATAATCAAGCCACCGGGATCCACCCCGGCCGCTCTGGCTCTCGCCTTATCCTGTTCATTGGGATAGGAGATATGGATAGATTTGTAAAAACGACTATCGGGATTTTTAAAATCGAGAATATAATGACCTTCAGGCGTACGCTCATCTCCTTCTTGTTGCTTATGACCTTTTGGATTTTCACCAAAAACAACGTGAAATTCTTTTATCACCTTGCCCTGCTTTTTTAGAAACAATTTCGCGTGGGATTTATCAACAACAACCAAATCGGCCTTAGTCGTCGAAAAAGATGACATAGGCCACAACAACACAACAACAACAACCAGCCGTAATATATGCATACCGTCTCTACAATATTATTTTTAGTTCCATTTTTTCAGCCCAACATACCAGAAGATACTTATACCCTTCTTTCAAGTTATATTTCAATCCCCAAACCACGGTGGACTGTATCCGCCTTAACATGCTGTTCATCCGCAAAAAACCTTGCCTGACCATTAATATCACGATAGACTAGATACAGGTCTTTGTATGTTTGTAATAATTCCATTCAGGGGGAGGGACATTATGGCAAAATCAAAAAAAGAGTCAAAGAAAAATGTACGCAAAAGCAAAAGTGGTAAATTTGGCAGCCTTGACGGCTATACATTAAACGCAGTAGAGGATACACAGGATTTCCGTGATTATTCCTACCAACCAGCACTGGTATCCCTGCACGAAGAAATGTCACCGCCAAAAAATCCAATCATCCTTGATCAGGGCCGGGAGGGAGCGTGTACCGGTTTTGGTTTGGGCGCTGTTATCAATCTTTTGTTAAACAACCGCGGCAGCAAACGAAAGATCAGTACCCGCATGCTGTATGAAATGGCCAAAAAATATGACGAATGGGACGGTGAAGATTACGCCGGATCAAGCTGTAGAGGTGCTATCCTCGGCTGGTACAACATGGGTGTCTGTTCAGATAAACTTGCCCCATATATAGCCGATGAGTCAGGCTGGACATTTACCATCAAGCAGGCCAGAGATGCAAGAAAAACAACTCCCGGTGCCTATTACCGTATACAGAAGCATCTCTCAGACTTTCATGCAGCACTCAATGAGGTTGAAGCAATATATGTCAGTGCCCGTGTCCATGAAGGCTGGAGATCTGCCAATGTCAAAAACGGCATAATACCATTCAAATCCCGGACAATTGGCGGCCATGCCTTTGCAATCGTCGGATATAACACAAAAGGATTCTGGGTGCAGAATTCATGGGGGCCGGGATGGGGCAATGGAGGAATAGCCCTCTGGTCTTATGAGGATTGGCTCGAAAACGTACAGGATGCCTGGGTTGTCAGACTTGCTTTATCAACACCGCAGATCTGGCATTTAACGCCTTCCGTTTCAGACAATTCTGAAATCGAAAGAGGTATTTTCAGCCGCAGCCCGAAACGTGCCGAGATTGAGGGACATTTTGTCCATATCGATGACGGTGATTTTGATAGAAAAGGAAAATACTGGGCCAACGAAACGACTGTTAGACAAACCGCAGATCTGGTAGCCCAAAGTGACAAGTACGACCACCTGCTGCTCTATGCCCATGGTGGATTAAACAGTATTAAAGCTTCCGCTTCCCGAATTGTCGCCATGAAGGAAGTATTTAAAGATAATCGAATCTATCCATTCCATTTCATGTATGACACTGGTCTTCTCGAAGAGATAAAAGATATCGTTCTCGGCAAAAAAGATGATGTTGAAAAACGGGCAGGAGGATTCACTGATTATACCGATAAACTTATTGAAAAAGCGACACACCATGTAGGACGGGCGATCTGGCGTGAAATGAAAAGCGGTGCCCAAAAACCATTTGAACTAAACAGGGCCGGTTCCCAGACAATCGAAGCCTTTTTAGATGCATTTGAACAACCCGGCGCACGACCTAAAAAGGTCCATATCGTCGGGCACAGCACAGGTGCAATCCTTCTTGCCGCCCTTTTACAGGCTTTAAAGCGTAGCCCAAACGCTCCACGGGTTGAATCCTGCTCGCTCCTGGCTCCCGCCTGCACCCATGACCTTTTCAAAACAGTGTACCGGCCTCTTCTCAAGGAGAAGGACAAAGAACTTTTCGGTATTAATAAGATGACTATTTACATGCTTGACGATCAGCTTGAGCTGCGGGATACAGTGACTCCGCTTTATCGAAAATCACTGCTCTATCTGGTTTCCAATGCCTTTGAAGAAAGGCACGGAGAGCGCATACTCGGTATGCAGACCTTTTATAAATATCTGCGCAAACTGCCAAGTAACCGTATTCTACGCATAGAGACAAGCATCGGCCATGAAAACAACTCGGCCAAAACCACAAGTGAAACCCATGGTGGATTTGATAACGATGTAAATACAATGAACACTATTCTTGCATCGATACTTAAAACAACACCTGATCGACTATTTGACAAAGAAGACCTTACGTATTGATTCTCTGTTCTTTTTTTCCTTAAGGCACTTACTCCATATTCCGGATTAAGTGCCTTATACCCTTCTGCAAGATGTTCAACATTTTAATCAGACCATACGATTGATACATTACAGGATACCTTGCAAAGTTAACTGTAAATGAGATAGAGTTTTTACACAGAGGTTTTTGTCTCACCGGGTCAATGGTTACTTATTTTCAGAAAAAACGTATTCAGCTCTTATGCAGAAAATTCATTTCACCAAACTTGTACGTTTCTGGGGAATTGCCATTATTTTAGGTATTACGACAAGCATTACTGCAGCAGACATCATCAGCTCTTACCAGAATTTCAATCACCACTCCAATCAGTTACGCAAAGACTACATTACTCATCAGAAAAATATTATCCGTCAGGAAGTAAACCGCGCTGTCGATTTAATATTGTATGAAAAAGCACAAAGTGAAAAATTAACAAGGGACAAAATTCAAGCAAGAGTTTACGAAGCCACTGCTATTGCCCGCAATATCTATCAACAAAACAAATCCACAAAAGACAGCGCTGAAATTCAAAAGATGATTCTGGACGCACTGAGACCTGTCAGATTTGAAGACGGCAGCGGATATTATTTTGCAACCCGCCTCAATGGCATTGAAATCCTCTTTGCTGACAAGCCACAGTTGGAAGGCCTTAATTTATTGAATATGCAGGACACACGGGGACAATATGTCATAAAAGACATGATTGAAATCATTAACCAATCAGATGAAGGATTTTACGAATACTACTGGACAAAACCGGATACCAGAGGAAATGAATTCAAAAAGATATCTTTCATTAAACGCTTCGAACCATTTAGCTGGTTTATCGGCACCGGTTTATATGTGGAAGACGTAGAAAAACAGATACGTAAAAATCTACTCTCAACAATCAGCAGAATACGGTTTGATAGAGAAGGATACATTTTTATCAATTCTTTAGACGGTAACGCTCTGGTTGCCAACGGAAAACTACTATCAGGGACAAAGAAACTCTGGCAGGAGTTTGATTCTGACCCCAAGAAAATGAAAGCTCTTTTTGACAAAGAGTACGAGGCCGCACAATCTAAAAACGGCACATTTATCTATTACTCGTTCATCAAACTCAACGGTTCCGGTAAAGCGTCTCCAAAAACCTCTTTTATTCGAGGTATTCCCGATCTTCAATGGCTGGTGGGGGCAGGTACATATCTTGATAATGTCGAAACAGATATTGCTGTACTTCAGTCAGATTTAAACAGGCAGATCCAGAAGAAGATTCTTTATTTTTCAATTATTGCTCTAATAATAGCCAGTTTTTTTATATTTTTATTCAATAAGCTGCACAACAGTTATAAAAATAATGTGGAGCTTTTTATTTCATTTTTCAGTCGCTTGAGCTATTCAGACGAGCCAATTGATCAAAATCGGATTCAATTTGATGAACTGGACCGAATGGCACAAATCGCCAATAAGATGCTTGCAAGCCGAAAAGAGACGGAGGCTGCACTCTATCAAAGTGAAGCTAAATTCAGGGAACTGGTGGAATCATCCAATGACCTCATCTGGGAAGTAGACAAAAAAGGTATCTACACCTATGTAAGCCCACAGCTGGAAACAATCCTGGGATATACTCAAGAAGAAGTTATCGGTAAAACACCATTTGATCTGATGCCCGAAAATGAAGCGAAAAAGATTTCCACCATATTTCCCCTGCTAGTCAAAGCAAAAAAACCAATTCTCAGCATGGAAAGCGTAACATGGCATAAGAACAAAAAACAACAGGTTATTCTTGAAACCAGCGGAACCGCATTTTTCAACAAAGATGGAACAATCGCCGGTTACCGAGGCATATCACGAGATATAACCCTGCGCAAGCAAACAGAAGATGAACTGCAAAAATTACAAAAACTCAAAAGCGTCGGCACTCTAGCAGGAGGGATCGCCCATGATTTCAACAACATACTGACTGGACTCTTCGGCAATATCGAACTGGCTAAACTGAACATTCCGACCAACCACAAATCCCACACATATATCGAAAATGCCCACCAGGCACTTCAAAGAGCTACCCATCTGACCAACCAACTGCTGACTTTTGCCAAAGGCGGCGACCCCATACTGGAAGCCGTCAACCTGCAAAACATTGTTAAATCGTCTGTAAATTTCAATCTCAGCGGTAGCAACATCAAAACACATTTTAATTTACCAGAAAACTTATGGCTGATAACGGCAGACAGGGGACAAATTGACCAGGTAATCGCCAACCTCACCATCAATGCCAAACATGCCATGCCGGACGGCGGTAAACTTTATATTGCAGCAGAAAACGTATTAAAATCATTGGGCCCAACATACGACGCTTCACAAAAAGCATTTGTCAAACTCACTTTTCAAGACGAAGGAATTGGTATCTCGAAAAAGCATATAGAAAGAATTTTTGATCCCTATTTCAGTACAAAGCAAACAGGAAGCGGTCTCGGACTAGCGACATTGCACAGTATTGTAACCAAGCATAAAGGATATATCAAAGTCAACTCTGAACAAAACATTGGCACAACCTTTACCATTTTTCTCCCAGCAGACCAATCTCTGACCGAACCTTCAACACCCCAGTCCGCCATGAACACAGTCGAGCCTAAAGCCACAACAACACGTATTCTGATCATGGATGACGAAAAAATGGTCAGGGATATCTCAACCGCAATGCTGACAAGCTGTGGCTACAGCGTCGATACCGCAACTGACGGCAAAGATGCTTTACAAAAATATATCAATGCTGTAGAGAATGATACACCTTTTAATATTGTTATCATGGACTTAACCATCCCCGGTGGTATGGGTGGCAAAGAAACGGTCAACAGGCTGCTCGCCATTGATCCCGAGGCAAAAGTTATTGTTTCGAGCGGCTACTCCACCGATCCCATTATGGCAAATTACAAAGAGTATGGCTTTAAGGGTAGAATCACTAAACCTTTTCAAATAAAAGATTTAAAGAAAGCAATATTCCAGGTGGAATCAGACTGTTGATCTCAGCCTTAAAACAAAAAACAAGAAAGTATTAGGGCTAATCACTATGAAAACAATCCTTTTTGTTCTTCTCGCATTTCTTGTCCCTCATACTATCATAGCCTCCCAGCCTCTTTTGAAAGAGGCTCCCATCAGATACGCATCGTCCGGTGAATGGTACCCTCTTGAAGAATCTTCTACAGAGGAAGGCACCTGTGGAGACGGACTCTACATTGATATCTTAAATGAAATATTTACAAAACAACTTCAGAAAAAATTTGGTTGCTCATATGTTCCATGGAAAAGAGCCCAGAAAGAAGTAAAAAACGGCAATGCTGATTTTTTAATCACAATACCAACAAAAGAGAGATTACAATATGCCGTGCCAAGCGATGCTCCCGTATTTCAATTATATCTCAATATCTTTACATATAAAAATCACCCAAAACTGGCTGCAATAAAGAAAATTAAAACGGCAGAAGATATTTTGAGATTAGGCCTTATACCAGTCTCAAACCTGGGAAATGGCTGGCAAAAAGAAAATATAGATTCATATGGGATAGAAACCAATTATGTCAGTAAAAATGATAACATACTACAGTTTCTGGCAGCAAAGCGTGCTGATATCGTCATAGATGCCGTAATTCCTACAATATATTCGATTAAAAGACTTGGCCTGGATTCAAAAATTGAGCTCACCAAGGCAAGATTCGGCCCCTTAAACTTCCATATTCTCCTCGGGAAAAAATCCAGATATCTGGGATTACTGCCTGAAATCAACAAGGCGGTCGACAAACTAATTCAGGATGGTACGCTAGAACGACTGAATGAAAAATATATGAACCTGGAATGAGACAGGGAAAAACCAGGAACTATCACACAGCTATCCTTGTTCTACAAAACCGGGTGTAATTGCCGTTGCCCCATCAGCGTGCGCAGCCTGAATCCCCTTATCTGCCATTTCATTAATTTTGCTCATATTCCCCCCGGAAGCACTATGTATCCTACTTATGGATTCATAGGGCAGAAGCGCTGTACAGTCCACTTCAATTTCCTTTACAGCAAGTTGCAGACAAAACCTGAGATACTCTGCGGTGTCTTTTATAGTAAGAGGTTCAAGGTAGAGTTGACAGTTTGTTTCGTCTTCAAAATACTCAACTGTGGTTGCCACCATTTGAGACTCCAACTCATCGGAGCCAAAAAGAATCATCTGCAGCGCCTCTCCATTATTTCCATCATAAGCGGCAGTCAGCAATCGAATCATACCTTCCATGGTTGCGGGATACATAAGCTCAGCATCATCAACAAGCAGCACTACCTTTTGCCCTCTTGTGCTTTTTTCTTTTAATACGTTTTTGATTTCGACAATCAATTCCCCTTGAGAAGAAACGGCCGATGTGTCGACGCCAATATCTGCTGCAACACTTTGAACAAGCGATGCAACCGCGCCAACCTGATCAGAAATCAGAAAAACTTCAAAATTTACAGGCAGAGAATTTTGTACCTTTTGAGCAAGAAGAGATTTACCACTCCCACCCTCTCCTGTGACTTTTATTAACGGTTTATCTTTAACCAGCAGATCAACTATACTGTTGTACAGTTCTCTACGACCAGACCAGGGAACATCCATGCAACACGGGCGAGTCTCTTCCTGAAAAGCGCAAATACACTTGGAAAGATCAACGACTGGCACCCGCTTCACCTCTTTCTGCAACACCTGATACTTTTGCACTTTTTTGATACCGCTCTGCAGGGCACAGTCCAGAACTGCACCGGGCTCAACAGTCAGATCACCGGTCTCAACGGTACCGACATGACAGCCTGTTTGCCGCAACACAAGCGCCTTCGTTGTAATATCACCCTCAATACGGCCAAAACATTCAATACTATCGGCAAACACTGTACCGGAGACATGTCCAGAATCCGTTATAAGTAAATCTTCGCCTTTAAAGGTTCCATTCATTTGACCTTCTACAACGATGCTGCCGCGACATTCCACATCACCACTAATCACCATTGAATGGTCAATCCTGCTCTGTTTTTCTTTACCCATCATTCTATCCGCTATCACTCCTGATCCAGCTACATCACTTTTCACAAACCTGTGTTAACCACACACCACAAAATAGCATTTTCAACCATACCTGCAAGGAAAACATCATCAGACAAGTTCTATCGCAATGTTTGAAAACCACTAAACACCCGAGAAAGAGTGGTTAAAAAACACATACCCGCAAAACAAAAGGCAAGAATTGGGAAATAACCAGGAAAAATGCAAAACAGTACAAAACAAAGAATAGTCTCCGTTCCTTCAGTCAATCCACCAAGGTAGTAGATGCCTTTGTGCGGATAAATAATACTGTGAATCCCTCTCCGTTCTGCCAGAATTGCAAACGCGAGAAAACTACTGCCGGTACCTATAAAAGAAAAGAGCAGAGCGCAGGCTGCAAGGCTGTTAGCTTCAGGGTCAGCAAGGGCAAACCCAAAAACCACCAAGCTATAAAAAATAAAATCAAGGACTATATCGAGATATGCCCCACCATCGCTGACCTCTGTTATTCTGGCCAACGCCCCGTCAAGACCATCAAAAATTCTATTGACAAGAATGCACACCAGCGCGAGCCAATAGTTTTGAAAAATCAGTGCGGGCAGTATTCCCAAACCGATCAAAAAGCCAGTAAGAGTAATCTGATTGGGTCTGCAACCAATTGTTTTTAGGATATGGGCAACATACGACAAAGGATGCTTAATAATTTTCAGTTTCAATGTCCAGTGATCGAGCACAGCATTTTCCTCTAATAGATCATCCAAAATCAACTCTACTATCGGCTACCTTGCAAAATTGCCTTTTCGCCCAATCCCAGCGTTGCCTGAAAAATTTTATCCTCGGAATATCACTTATATACCTGTGGTAAAATTTTTCAGCCGCCTTGGTTTTGAGCAAAAATGCTAATTTTGCAAAATACCCTATCGTATCTTACTTGTCTTTTTCTCACTTACTTTATTCTGACTTGACCCTCAAACCTGATATGATTCCAGAAACTTACGCTCCGAATCAGTTGTTCCAATAAGAATAAGTTCATCTTTACCACTGAGAGGAATGAGCGGATCTGGGGCAACTATCAACTTCCCTTCCGATTTCAGAGCAATTACGCTGCACCCTGTTTTTTCCCTGACATCAGTTTCCTGAAGATTTTTTCCGGCAAGTGTCCCCGGCATCGTAACACTGAAAACATTCAATCCTTCTGTGAACATGGATATTTCATCAGTTTTCAAAACATTAATAATTGCGTTGGCCCCCATGGAAGCGTACGAGAGCACCAGATCAGCTCCGGCCATATGCAGTTTGGACACGCTTCGTTCGCTCGTGGCACGACTAATTATCTGTATTTCCGGCCTCAGTTGCCGACAATAAAATGTCAGATAAATATTCATCGCATCATCATGGGTGGTAATGATCGCAGTCCTGGCCTTTTTCACTCCAGCCCTTTCCAGAACATCGATATCTGCGGCATCACCCTGAATATGATTACTACGTCCATCAACAAGGTCTTGCCGTTTTTCAACAATATTGTGATCAATACCATGTTGACCCAAAAGTTCTGCAGCAGCCAGCCCTACACGGCCACCACCCAGAATTATTACTGGATTTTCAGGATTAAACAAGCCGCTCACTGTGGCATACCGGGCTTCAAAACGATCAAGCTGCTTCGTCGTTCCTGCGAGCAGTAAAAGGTTTGATGACCGTATAAGACTTTGCGGCCCGGGAACATCAAACCGTCCTTTTTCCCAAAGACCGATAACTATGGCCCCGGTATTCTCTCGTATACCGGTATCAATAAGTTTTTTTTCTCCGAGGGACGTCTGCATAACCGATATTTCAGCGATATGCAGCTTGTCAAAACTACTGACAATATTCAACGATTTCCCCAGCCCAAGCGTTCGTTTGGCAAGTGCTTTACCAAGCATATCTGTGAATTGGAAGACGCACATATTCCCAGGGAACTCCAGCACATCCAGTGAATGTACCTGATCGGCAGTTGTAATAATGGGTACTTTGTCGGTTATCTCACGAACAGTAAAGGCAATCGAAGTATTGATAAGATCATCCCCAGTGGCCACCACCATCGCTGCATTCTCAATTTGTAAATGTATATAAGTCGCAGGATCATCAACGTCTCCTACCATTACTGTATATCCAGCATCATACAATTCCGAGGCCCTCTGCAGTTCACCGACAACAATAACATACTGAATCTGCCTTCTATTCAACTTCTCTATCAGTTTTTCGCTGATCGGATCCAGATGTGTTATAACAACATGACCTATCGTACTTTTCAGCAATTGGCGGGGAGTACGGATTTTTGACTGTGCCTCCAGCCACGGTGAGTAAAAAAACTGGATAAATGAAAACGGCAGCATGATCAACAGCAGAACTATACCGGAAACAAGAACCAGAATAGTAAAAAGAAGCCCTATATCCGTGGAAAACGTTATGTCACCAAAACCGAGAGTGGTCATAACAGTCAACGTCCAGTAAATACCAGTAATCCAGCTGTAATCACGCCCTTCATACAACATGATAAGATGAAAAAACACACTATATAGACAAATAGTGATTACAATTACTCCCAGAAACTTTGCCAGGAGAATAATATTTCTACGGGTTGATTTGTTCTGAAAGAAAAACAGTAGTTGAGAAGGTAAAAATTTCATGGCTAAACGACTTTTCCCCTATTGAGACCAGGATCTTATCAAAAAACGTATTATAGAAACAGTATATTATCTCCAACTTCGGAAGCGAAGTCAATAACGGCAGCCAAACCACCAGTTCTTCTTTTAACCGGTTCAGATAACTCTTTATGTACCTCGCACACTTACACACTGGCTCGCGGGTAAGCTACCAGATTCGCCAATCATTTCAGCCTGCAGCAGGAATCTTCCGTTACAGGATCGTTTATGATCTAGGCGAAGACCCAACCTCGTTTATCGAACCGTTTACCGACCACATAGTCCTTTTTAACGAGGATTTACTGCAGGCTGTTGAACACCACACAAACAGGGAAGGCAATGCTATACTCGAACAACTTCTCTACCGGTTTCTACCAGAAGAAATGCAAAGACGTATTGATCTCTTTCCTCCACGATCTGCTGGGCAGACAACTTCCGCACTCTGCAAAAACGAGAAAAATATCCCTGGTCACATTCATCTTTTTGACCGCAAAAGACTCTACTACCTCAGATACGGTGCAGTGGACCAGAGCCGACTCTCCCGTCTCCATGAAAAATGCTGTGTCCCACTTCTCGACATGAGCCGGGATCAGCGTGAGTATTTCTTTGCAGCTGAAGAGTTGGTTCTCAGCCCCGGGGACTACCAGCAATATATCTTTGCAATTTTTGATATTCAAAAACATTTTCACCAATCTTTTGCACCCTGGTTCCCTGAAGCTCTTGCAAAAGATGAAATAGTTGAACATTTTCTCGAGGCAATATGCCGGCTAAACAGAGATAAAGCGTTCTGGATCGGAGAGAGTATCAATGCGCATCTCCATCATCATCTTGTCCGATATCTCATAATGTTTTTTGATTTTTCTCCAGACCACCGCTCCTTCACACATGAATTTGCCGAATCATTCATGCGAGATCACAGACAATTCAAGTGGCCCGGAAAAAATCCGCCACAGACTCCTGAAAAAATCAGCAAAATTTTCTCTACACCTTACAACACACTTAAAACGTTGAGCAAAGAACAGCTCAATAAACTCTATCGAAAAAAAGCCATGAAACTTCACCCGGACAAAGGTGGCGACCATGACCTTTTCGTTGAACTTACAGAAATATATCAGCACTTACGACGAAAGTTTAAAACAAGCTCCAGCTGAACATCGCCAGATCTCCCTTTGAATTACCCCATGGGATAAAGAATATCATTATGCACCTCATCACAACGGGCAAGAGTTTCCCCGCTTAATTCAATCTCCATGGCTTTTAAAGAATCCTCAAGCTGCTTGCGGTTTGTAGCTCCGACAATTGTTGACGCCACAAAATCAAATTGTTTGCTCCAGGCAACAGCCAAAGTAGCTGGAGATATATCATTTTCTTCGGCAATAGTGATGTACCGCTCGGTGGCCGCGAGTGTTTTTGCATTGAGAAAACGCAAAACCATGTTCCGTACCCGCAGGTCTGGTGACGTAGCGTAACGGGAAAAACGACCGGACACATCCGGGTCTTTATTGTATTTGCCGCTCAAAACACCTCCTGCCATGGGGGAATAAGGGAGCAGAGATATTTTTTCATTTCGGCACATTTCAACCATCTCATCAAGAAACCTGCGATTGAGCAATGAAAAATTATTCTGTATCGATTCAAAACGTTTGTAACCATTGTAGTGGCAAATCATATTGGCCTTTGTTGTCCCATAGGCGGTATCATTTGATGTACCAAGATAACGAACCTTGCCTTCACGAACCAACCTGTCGAAAGCCTCCATACTCTCTTCTTTAGGGACAACAGTATCGGGCCAGTGCATCTGATAAAGGTCAATATAATCCGTCCGTAAGCGCTTCAGACTGCCTTCAACAGCCCTGACAATATGGTGACGGTCAATGGCAGTAAGTCCAAACCGTACCGGCGGAACAAACCAACCGGAGGCAGCTCCTGCCACCTTGGTGGCAAGGATCACCGCATCACGATTTTTGTTTTGCAACCACTCGCCAACTATTTCTTCCGTGATACCAACTGTTTCAGCCTGCGGTGGAACAGGATAAATCTCCGCCGTATCAAAAAAGTTCACCCCTGCATCAAAGGCCATATCAAGTAACGAAAAGGCCATTTTTTTGTCAGCACTTGTACCAAAAGTCATGGTACCAAGACAAATGGGGCTAACCCGCAAACCCGACTTCCCTACATATCTGTACTTCATACACCCCCCTCGTAAAGAAATTTCCACAACCATCATTTACAATATTGTGTAAAATAAGGGTTGATAAGTCATTTACAAGTACGTATTCTCGTTTCAGGATAAGCAATAAACGTTATAACAAATTTCAAAGATAAAACCGATACACAGAGAGGCAAAAATGAGTGACGAAAAAGAATTACAGGAAGAAAAACAGGAAAACGATTTTAACGAAGATGATTCCATTGAACAGGGTTTTGCCAAAATGGAACTGCTGTGGAAATCACGATGTGTCAAAATGCCCACTCGCTCAAATGTAACCGTTAGAGAAATCACCAGGGAATAATATACCCGGCTCGCCCTCACAGACAAGCCACAAAATCTGAAGAGAAGGGGGAAATTTCCTGATCCATGCTGTTTTTTCTTGCGCCTGATGAAAGTAATTAATACAATTATTAAACAGAATCGCCTGAAAAAGAATTCAAAGGTATTGTCACAATGCATATTACCGTGGAGTACGGATGACTGAAAAGAAAACAGGAGTTCTTATTGGTGGTTCCGGACTTATTGGTGGCACAATAGTCAACTACTACAAGACACAGCACCCCGAAACAGTTGATATCCGTGCACCGAGCAGCAAAAAACTATCAATACGGGAGGAAAAAGACATCCGGCAGTATTTGGCGGAAGTCAACCCTGATTTCGTTATAAACGCGTCCATGGCGAACTTGGGCTCAAGCGGTCAACTAGCCTACGAGGTCAATTACCTTGGGCCTGTTAATCTTGCCCGGGCAGCTGCTGTTTTGCAAATACCCTACATCCATATGAGCTCGGCCGCCACCTTGCCTGCCGGGACAAATATAAGAGAAGAAGATACCCTGCCACTTGGCCCTGAGTTGAACAATTACGCCAAATCAAAGCTCATGGCCGAAAAAACGATACAGCTCATGGCTGAAAAAGAGGGCCTTGATTATTCATGTGTCCGACTGGCAATCGTTTACGGTGCACATGACCACAAAATTCAGGGTTTTCATCGATTGCTGTTTTCAATCGCCGACGAATCAATGCCTGTCCTTTTTACAAAAAAAGAGACGCTGCACTCCTACAGCAACGCGAGAAAACTCCCCTATTTCATCCACCACATGCTGGAGAACCGCGCTGAATTCAGCAGCAAAACATATCACTTTGTCGACACAAACCCGGTGGATCTGGCTAACCTTATACTCACCATCAAATCCTACCTGCACCAGAGTTCACCACGGGAAATTTACGTCCCGTACTGGTTGGCCAAAATTGGTAAAAACAGTATTGTTGTTCTACTGCGATTACTAAGAAAATTCGGTTTAAAAGCTACACTTCCACCCGAGCTGATGTTCCTTGACAGTTTTTACCGTCCCCAGACCCTCTCGTCAGAAAAGCTGCAGAATTCATCATTTATCGACCCGCTGCCTGAAGAATCCATTTACACACGCCTGCCGGATCTGGTAACCTACTACCTTACGCGCTGGAGTCATCAAAACCTCATCGCTACCCACAAAGAAACCCCGAAAATGGATAAAACTGTGGAAGAGGCCTTCAGAAATGACCCTCAGTCTCTGGTCGACTCCCTCCACACCAAAGGTATTGCGCCGTTTACCACAATAAAAAAATAGGCCTGGCCACCTCAAAGCTGTACTACTCCATCCACAATAAAAATTACTTTTTACATTATGCAGACCGACGCCACCGCACTCATTCAATTCGTCAAATACGCACTGGCTGGAGGACTGGCCACAATCACTCAGATTATTATCTTTCACCTTGTGGGCTGGAAACTTTTTCCCGCACTACAGGAAAAAGATCACGCCGTGCAGTTTTTCAAGCTTTCCATCGAGCAGGTAGATGATAGCAGAAGAGCCCGCAACTCGATGATCGCAAATACAATAGCCTTTATGGTGGCCAATATGGTGGCTTATATCACCAATATTCTCTGGGTCTTCGAAGGCGGGAAATACAATGTTGTCATTGAAATACTTCTTTTTTATGCTGTCTCCGGTGTTAGTGTTTTTTTAGGCACAGTGCTGATGGGCATCCTGATCAAACGGTTTGGCATGCTCACTACCTACGCCTTTTGCGCAAATATCTTTACAGCAGTGATGATAAATTATGCCATGCGTAAATTTTTCATCTTTCAGGGCTAACGGCCAATACACATCCATGCCAAAAAACAGCACAAAAATTTCTTTTTTAAGGCTCTTCAGAAATGGAATACTCTGTAGCCTTCTTTTTTGTGGCTGCGTACCTGTTTCCAGGGATCCCCTGACACCCTTTTCTCTTCCAGCACAATTTTCTGAGACAGGCGAGAACCGGATGGCAGCCAGATGGTGGGACGATTTAAACGACCCTCCACTTGCAAAACTTATCAACAGCGCCATAACCGATAACTTTACTCTTCTCATCGCCAGAAACCGCTTGCTTGAAGCCCAATCCATTGCCCGACAGACCGGAGCATCTCTTCTGCCATCTCTTGACATAAAAGGGTCGGGTTCCACCAGCAGAAACCATACACAGGAAACCAGTTCGAACAGTCTCATCCTCGGACTGGCAACTTCCTACGAACTCGATCTCTGGGGCAGAGTCCGTTCCCTGCGGGATGCAGCAGAACTCAACGCCATTGCGAGCAAAGAAGATTACCACACAGCGGTTATTTCCCTTACCGCTGAGGTGGCAAAAAGCTGGTATCAACTTGTTGAAACACACCTGCAACTTGATTTGCTCCGCAACCAAAGAAATACCAATACCAAAGTTCTCGATCTTATTTCGGCACATTTTCGTGCCGGACAGGCTGGAATTGCCGATGTCCTGCAGCAACGTCAACTTGTAGAAGCCACCACCGGAGATATTGCTGCTTTGCAGGCTGACAAAAGAGTCCTCGAGCACCAGCTGACAATTCTACTGGGAAAAACGCCAGGCACACTATCCCTGCCCATCCCACATAAACTTCCCATCCTGCCATCATTACCAGAAACAGGCCTTCCCGTTAATCTGCTCAACACCAGACCAGATATCAGAAGCAGTTATCTCAGACTGCAGGCGGCTGATTACCGTGTGGCCGCAGCTGTGGCCGACCGATTGCCACGTTTAAGCATTTCAGCAGATATCTCTACGACCGGCGAACGGGCCGGTGATCTTTTTAACAACTGGATTTCATCACTGGGTGCCAATCTTTTTAGTCCACTCATAGACGGTGGACGACGAAAGGCCGAGGTCGATAGAACCAGAGCCGTTGCCAAGCAGGAATTTTATCATTATGGACAGACAGTCATCGAAGCAATAGGTGAAGTGGAAAACAGCCTGATACAGGAAAAAGAACAACGAAAAATTATTACCAGCCTGGAGATCCGCCTCCAGCTGGCAGCAGATTCCATTGACTATATTGCTCATCGATATCGACAGGGTGCTGATGATTACCAACGGGTATTACTTGCCCTGCTCTCCCACCAGGGCTTGCAACGCACTCTACTGTACAACAGACTCGAGCTTATCAACTACCGAATCTCACTTTACCGCGCCCTGAGTGGATCTGTACCATATCTTACCACAAACAAAACACAAACAGAGACACCGGCAGCACATGGTGCTCCAGTCGGATCAACGGGAACACAATGACGCCAGAACAACTTTCCACCCAAGAACGTCCAGAAAAGAACAGATTGTTCGTTTTCTTCGTTCAACTTCTCCTCTCGCTTATCGTCCTTGGCTGTGCAATAGCACTTGCGGCTTACTACCTCAAAACCAGTCAAAAGGCAAAACCCCATAAACGAAAAAGCAATCCTCCACTGGTCAAGACCCTAAACCTGCACTACCAGTCACACCAGATACGTATTACCGCCATGGGAACCGTCATTGCCGCCAAAAAAATCAACCTCAAGGCAAAAGTAAAGGGAGAGATTGTCAATACCAGTGATGAATTCGTCCCCGGTGGGTTTTTCAAAAAAGGAGAAGAGTTACTAAGTATAGACCCCACTGACTATAAACTCGTCGTATTACAACTGCAAAGTGACCTTGCCAAAGCGGAAAACAACCTCCTGCTTGAACAGGGTTTCCAGCGTGTAGCTCAAAAGGAGTTCGATCTTCTTGGCCAGGGCGTCAGTGAAACTGAGAAAAAGCTAATGCTCAGGCAACCTCAGCTGGCAATCAAAAAGAGTGAGCTTGCAACCGCCAGGGCAAAACTCAACCAGGCGGAAC
>Ga0256845_1001686_pt1 | contig 17296 bp, 14 predicted proteins | sample RiftiametaG_FD_189101 | JGI IMG/M metagenome (GOLD analysis project Ga0256845, IMG submission 189101) | Tube worm associated microbial communities from hydrothermal vent at the East Pacific Rise, Pacific Ocean - Riftia | ecosystem: Host-associated > Annelida > Integument > Unclassified ...
AATAATGATAAATATAAGGCATATCTGAATGGTTTAAATTTTAATATTTTTGGGTAACAAATAATAGTAGATATAGGCAAAAGATGAGATGAAAAAAAAGCAAAAGGGATATACCAATAGGGTATCCATAACCCAATGACTTGAAAAGGAGTTCCTAATGAAACATGAGAATCTTCTTTTATAAAAGAACCATATTGAAAAGAGTAAATTAAGATATATTGAGCAGCAATTAAAAGCCCCCCAATAACATTGGAGATAGTAGAATGATTGTTTTTTTGAGGTTTATTCTAGCATATTTACTTATAATAATTAAGGAAAAAACTGGGGTAAATACAAAAATAAAAGAAGGCTTTATTGCAATATTAATAAAGATTAAAAGGGTTGATAGAATAAGATGTTTAAAAGGAATGCTGTGCTTTTGCTGAAGAATTTTAATTTGTACTAGAAAAAGCAGTAAAGTAAATGGGAATAGAAATATTACTGTTGAATTATGCCATACAATAGGAACAAAATGGCCGAGGTACATTTTTTTGATAATAAATACGCCATAAAAATCAGGAATAGAAAAAAACAATAAGGTAGCAATTGCTATAAAAGTTAACTGTTTGCTATTGTAATTGTTTGCTGAAGGTAAAAGATCTAAAATTATTTTTTTTGAAATAATGTATTTAAAGGTAACAGATAAGGATAGCAGTATAACAGTAACAGTATGGATGAAAAATAAATTTCCAGTAAAGAATGAAAAAAGATTTATAGTAAAATAAAATAAAAAATTGGGAGGGTATTCTGCATCTATCGTAACTATATCTATTGCTTTTTGAATATGAGCAGTAATGTCTGTTTCAATAAAGCTTAATATAAAAGTAAAAATTAGTAGGCAAAATAAAAAGATTAGAATTACTTCTAATCTTTTTAAAATTAACTTGTTTAATGACTTTATCATTAACTACCCCTTATTAGAATTCATCTGTAATAAGTTAACCTCTGTTTCTGTTAAAAAACGCCATTGTCCGCGAGACAATTCTTTTTTAGTTAAACCAGCAAAATATACACGATCTAATTTGGTTACGGTATAACCTAAATGCTCAAACATTCGTCTAATAATTCTGTTTTTACCGGAGTGTAATTCAATACCAACTTGCTTTCTATCTTTACCTGTTCCTGCATGTACTGCAACATCCGCTTTGGTAAAACCATCTTCCAACTCAAAACCTTCAATTAAATGGTGAATATCTGCTTGAGATACATTTTTATCTAACGTAACGTTGTAAATTTTCTTTACACCAAATTTAGGGTGGGTTAGTTTTTTGGTTAAATCACCATCATTGGTAAGCATTAATAAGCCAGTAGTAGCTCTATCCAATCTCCCAACAGGATGAACACGTTGTTTTAATTTTCCTAATAAATCTAATACCGTTCTTCTACCGTAAGGATCATCTAAGGTGGTAATAAAATCTTTAGGCTTGTTCATTAATAAATACACCTTTTTTTCGCTAGCAATAGTTTCTCCACCGTAATTTACTTTATCGGTTGGTGCAACTTTAAAGCCCATTTCGGTAACCACTTTTCCATTAATGGTAACAGTTCCTGCAGCAATTAAAATATCAGCTTCTCTACGAGAACAAATTCCAGCATTGGCTAAAAATTTGTTTAAACGCATTTTTCCATCATTTGCTTTAGTGTGCGGATTATTAGTGCTTTTTTTATTCAGATCAGGTTTTCTTAAAGGTGCTTTAGTATAAGATCCTGGAGCTTTAGTGTATGTTCCTGATTTTTTTGATTTATCACTACTTCTTGAGCTACCTGCTGATCTAGATTTACTTCCTGTTCTAGAAGATCTTCCTTCAGTTTCGGATTTACCTTTGTAGGCTGTTTTTTTATTTGGTGTTTTCATTTTTCTTAGTTCGTTTGTTGGGGCGAATAATTATTTAGTAATGCTTTCTTTTATACTTGAAGTTGGCTCGGATACTAAAATAGCATTATAGATAATATTTGCTTCCAACTGAATTTGATTAAGTGTTAAAACTACATTTACAAGTGGCATGTGGTAAAACGATTCTACTTCCCATGTATCTAAATAGCCACTATAATGATTAGCTTGAATATTTATAAGTTTTATATCTGGATTTATTTCTGATGCAATAGAATTAAATTTTTCAATTTTTTCTCGAAGTGTAATTGCACTGTATTTACTTTTAATAGGATTGTTTGGGTTGGATATTCCCATTACATAAGATGGCATATCATAATTGTCTTTTCCTGCTACATGCGATAAAGAAATAGTATCTGCAACTACTTTAGGTATCATATCTATTTCAACATATAATTTACTTTTTAAAACATTTATATGATGTGTTAACTCTTCAACTGCTGCAGAAATTTTAGAAGTATTAGAACTTCCCTTTTCTAAAGATAATTTTAAATTTTGAAGAATTATCATTTCAGTATTACTTTCAATTTTATCAGCATTTGATGTAATGTTTACTAATAAACTTCTTGTAGCACCACCTACAGAAACACCATAAATTAAAATACTAAAAGCAATAGCCGAAAAAAAAGTTCCTGGGCTTAAAAAAATAGGCTGATCATCTTTTAAATAAGCAACAACAAACATTAACAGAACAAAACTACCTAGAAGTAAACCTGCAAAAAGCATCATTTGAGCACCGGGCCAATGCATAATTTTAAAAAGTAAGCCAATAGCTAAAATTGAAGAAGAAAACCCTCCAAACCCATTACAAACTTTTAATAATGTATTGTCTTTATACTTGTTAATGTTAGCAATAGCAACTAAAAACACGTACATAGATAAAGCACTTACAGATAATATAATAGAGATGCTAGCGCCAGGCCAGTGCATAATTTTAAACTCTACTCCTATTAATAATAAAATAGTAATAAAAAACCCAATTATTGTTGTTGCTATTTTCATTCTTTTTTTTAGTTTGTCAAGTTAGCAAGTTTGTAAAGTTATCTTTTTACTTTATAAACTTTAGTCTGTTTACCTTACTTCTCCTCCGTTATCAATTACTTTTTCTGGAGAAACAAAAGCAAGACTGCCTTCGTTATTTTCTGCCATTAAAATCATTCCTTGCGATTCTATTCCTCTAATTTTGCGAGGAGCCAGGTTAATTAATACAGAAACTTGTTTTCCAATAATATCTTCGGGCTTATAATCTTTAGCAATTCCAGAAACAATTGTTCTTGTATCAATTCCTGTATCAACGGTCATTTTTAATAATTTATCAGCATCAGGATGTTTCTCTGCCGTTAAAATGGTACTAATTCTAATGTCCATTTTAGTAAATTCATCAAAAGTAATTTCGTCTTTCATAGCTTTTGCTTTAGGATTTGATTGAGGTTTTGTTGTGGTTGCTTTTAGTTTTTCTATTTGAATTTCAATAGCTTCATCTTCAATTTTTTGAAACAATAACTCAGCCTTATTAATTTGGTGGCCACTAGGTAACTCAACAGAATTATCGAGTGCCAACATGTTTTTTAATTTGTTAGATGTAGTTGGTAAAAATGGTGCAAATACATCGCTTAATGCAGCAGTAATTTGTAAAGCAACATACATGATTGAAGCAACTTTAGCTTCATCCGTTTTAATTAATTTCCAAGGTTCTGTATCTGCTAAGTATTTATTTCCGATACGCGCTAAACTCATCGCTTCGGTTTGTGCATCTCTAAATTTAAAATCTGCTAAAAGTTGGTTTACATTTTCTTTAGTAGCATTAATACTCGCTAAAGTATCGGAGTCTAAATCAGATAAATTTCCTTTTTCAGGAATAATACCATTGTAATATTTATGTGTTAACACAACAGTTCTGTTTACAAAGTTTCCAAAAATAGCAACCAGCTCACTGTTCACTCTTGTTTGATAATCTTTCCAAGTAAATTCGCTGTCTTTTGTTTCTGGAGCAATAGAAGTTAAAACGTATCTTAACTCATCTTGTTTGTTAGGGAAATCTTCTAAATATTCGTGTAACCAAACTGCCCAATTTCTTGAAGTAGAAATTTTATCACCCTCTAAATTTAAAAATTCATTAGCAGGTACATTGGTTGGTAATATAAAATCTCCTTTAGCTTTTAATATGATAGGAAAAATAATGGCATGGAAAACAATGTTGTCTTTACCAATAAAATGAATCAATTCTGTATCCTCATTTTTCCAATAATCTTCCCAATTTTTGTTGTTGTCAATTGCCCATTGTTTGGTTGCCGAAATGTAACCAATAGGAGCATCAAACCAAACGTACAATACTTTTCCTTCGCCACCATCTACAGGAACTTTTACTCCCCAATTTAAATCTCTAGTAATCGAACGAGGTTGTAAACCGTTATCTATCCAACTTTTACATTGCCCAATAACTTGCTTACGCCATTTTGCTACATCATGTTGTTCAACTCCGTCTAACTTCCCTGTTTCTATCCATTCTTTTAGCCAAGCTTCATGCTTATCCATCGGTAAAAACCAGTGAGTAGTTTCTTTTAATATTGGAGAGTTTCCACTTATCGTAGATCTTGGGTTTATCAGTTCATTAGGACTTAAAGTTGATCCACATTTTTCGCATTGATCGCCATAAGCGCCATCAAAACTACATTTAGGACAAGTACCAACAATGTATCTATCTGCTAAAAACTGATTGTTTTCCTCATCATAAAATTGCTCAGTGGTTTGTTGTATAAACTCACCCTGCTCGTATAAATCTTTAAATATTTCGGAAGCCGTTTCTTTATGTAAATCTGAAGAAGTACGGTGGTAAATGCTAAAATCGATACCAAAATCTTTAAAAGATTTTTTGATAATAGCATGGTTTTTATCTACAATTTCTTGTGGAGTAGTGTTTTCTTTTTTAGCTCTAAGTGTAATGGCTGCACCATGTTCATCCGAACCGCAAACAAAAACTACATCTTCGCCTTGGCTTTTTAAGTAACGTACGTAAATATCGGCAGGCAAATATGCACCTGCTAAATGTCCTAAGTGTAATGGTCCGTTAGCATAAGGTAATGCTGATGTTACGGTATATCTTTTTTGTTTACTCATTTTGTATGTTCACCCAAATGGGTACTTTCGTTATCAATAATTTGCACTCTAATTTAGAGTGGTGCAAAAATACGTTTAGAAAATTGATAAATGAACTCAATAATGCAAAAACCGACATCTTTAAAAAAAGGAGATAAAATTGTTATTCTTTCTACTGCCCGTAAGATTTCTTTAGCAGAAATTGAACCTGCAATTACTGAACTTACATCTTGGGGTTTGGAGGTAGAATTAGGGGCTAATTTGTTTGAAGAAGATCATCAGTTTTCGGGAACAGTTACCCAGCGTGTAGCAGATTTACAAGCAGCGTTGGATAATGAAAATGTAAAAGCTATTTTATGTGCTAGAGGAGGATATGGAACGGTGCAATTAATTGATGAATTGGATTTTACACAATTTTGTAAATCTCCCAAATGGCTTATTGGTTATAGTGATGTAACAGTGTTGCATAACCATATCAATCAAAATTATAATATCCAAACTTTGCATGCTACAATGCCCATTAATTTTTTAAGCAATACAGCAGAAAGTATTGTTTCGTTAAGAAAAGCGTTATTTGGAGATCCTATTCTATATGATTTTCCAACGCATAAAATGAACAGAAAAGGAAATGCTAAAGGAGTTTTAGTAGGGGGAAACCTTTCTATCATTTATAGTTTAACGGGAACATCATCACAACTGAATACAACAAGTAAAATTTTATTTATAGAAGATTTAGACGAATATTTATATCATGTAGATAGGATGCTTCAAAACTTAAAACGTGCTGGAATGTTAACCGATTTAGCAGGTTTAGTTGTTGGAGGTATGTCGGATATGAATGACAATGCTATTCCTTTTGGAAAAACTGCCAAGCAAATTATTATGGATACCGTAAAGGAATATAATTATCCAGTTTGTTTTGATTTTTATGCAGGGCATTTGGATGATAATAGAGCGTTAGCTTTTGGAAATAAAGTGCAATTAGAAATAGGAGAAGAATGTTCTTTAAAAATGGATGAATTATGAAAATACTAACAGCAGAACAAACCCGAGAAGCAGATGTTTTTACCATTAAAAATGAACCAATTAGTTCAACTGATTTAATGGAGAGAGCAGCACAAACTTGTACCGATTGGATAACTAAAAAATATGATAACAAAACTGTTTTCACTATTTTTTGTGGAGTAGGAAATAATGGTGGAGATGGTTTGGTAATTGCTCGCCAATTAATTGAAAAGGCTTACCAAGTAGATGTATTGGTGGTAGAATTTTCTGCTAAACATTCAGCTAATTTTGAAGTAAATTTAGAGCGTTTGCAAAAGGTGGGTTTAAATCCTGTTTTTCTATCTAAAGATATGCACGATGTTTATATTAATAAAGATGTGGTGGTGATAGATGCTATTTTTGGTTCGGGTTTATCAAAGCCAATTACCGGTTGGGTAGCAGATTTTATTCACGAGATTAATGCTGAAGAAACTACCAAAATAGCAATAGATGTTCCTTCGGGATTGTTTACCGAAGATAATTCAGAAAATATAGGTAAGAATATTATTAAAGCTGATGTAACACTTACTTTTCAGCAGCCTAAATTGGCTTTTTTAATGCCTCAAAATTTTACTTATGTTGGTGAGTTTGTGGTGTTAGCTATTGGTTTACAACAAGAGTTTTTGCATCAAGTAAAAAGTAAACAAGTTTTTATTACAAAACCTTTGGTACAATCTATTTTTCATACCCGACAAAAATTTGAACACAAAGGGAATTTTGGACATGCTTTAATTATTGCAGGAAGTAAAGGTAAGATGGGAGCAGAAATTTTAGCTTCAAAAGCATGCTTAAGAAGTGGCGCAGGATTGCTTACCGTACAAGTTCCAAAATGTGGTGTAGCAATTATGCAAACAGCATTGCCCGAAGCCATGTGCATTGCTGATGATGAAGAGAAATTTATTAGCACGTTAACGGAGATTGGCAATTTTGCTTCAATAGGTATTGGACCTGGTTTAGGACAAGAACAACAAACACAAAAAGTATTAAAGTTGCTGATTCAAAATGCTGATAAACCATTGGTAATTGATGCTGATGCTTTAAATATCTTATCAGAAAATAAAACATGGTTGGCTTTTTTACCTCCAAACAGTATTTTAACTCCGCATCCAAAAGAATTTGAACGCTTGGTTGGTAAATGGGCAACTGATGAGGAGCGTTTAACCTTATTACAAGAGTTTGCTTATAAAAACAAACTAATTGTGGTATTAAAAGGAGCACATACAGCTATTGCTTGCCCTGACGAAATGGTGTTTTTTAATTCTACAGGAAATCCTGGAATGGCAACAGGAGGAAGTGGAGATGTGCTTACCGGAATTGTTACCGGATTATTAGCTCAAGGATATGCGCCAAAAGATGCTGCTATTTTGGGCGTTTATTTACATGGGCTTGCAGGAGATATTGCTAAAGAGAACTTAGGTGAAGAGAGTATGATTGCAGGGGATATTATCAATTATTTGCCAATGGCTTTTGGGTGGTTAAAAGGGTGATTATGAATATAATTACTAGTTTTCGCTTTTAAGTAAATGTAATAACTATTTTTACTGCTTTTTAAAAAAAGAATGGAATATATATCAATTTTCGACATGCTTAAAATAGGGATTGGACCTTCTAGTTCTCATACTTTAGGACCATGGAGAGCAGCAGAGCAATGGATTGTTAGCCTAAAGAATAATGGGGGTTTTAATAAAATCACAACAATAAAAGTAGACTTATTTGGATCTTTATCATTAACAGGTAAAGGACATGCTACAGATTTTGCTATATTATTAGGCTTGTCAGGTTGCGACCCAGAAAGTATGCTTGTTGAAAGTATTCAAGAAATTGTATCAGAAATAAAATTAAAAAAAGAACTTAATTTTAATTCAGAACAAAACATTTCGTTTTCTCCAGATGTTGATATTGTTTTTAACACTACTTTTTTACCTTATCATGCTAATGGCATTCAATTTACTGGGTATCAAAATAATAAAGAAATATCAGTAGAAAAATATTACTCTATTGGTGGTGGGTTTGTAGAGCAAGAAGAGCAGGAAAGGGTAGAAGTGAAAAATGAGTTGAATAAACCTTTTCCTTTCCCTATAGAAAGTGCTAAACAACTAGAGCGATATTGTAAAGAAGAGCAACTTGATATATCTCAAATTGTATTAAAAAATGAGCAATCATTAAAAAGTGAGGAAGAAATTGATAAGGAGATTAAACGTATATGGGATACTATGCTTGAATGCATGTACATTGGTTGTCATAGCGAAGGTATTTTACCCGGAGGGTTAAATGTTAGAAGGAGAGCTTTTTGTATGCATGAGAAATTAAAAGGGGAGGTTGCTTATGATAACCCAAACGAATGGATATCATCTATTAGAGCAACAGAAGTAAAATTTAGACAAATATTGAAGTGGGTAAGTTGCTTTGCTTTAAGTGTTAATGAGGTAAATGCTTCGTTAGGAAGAGTAGTAACTGCACCAACAAATGGTAGCGCAGGAGTAATACCTGCAGTATTAATGTATTATTTAGTGATCGAAAACCATAAAGCAGGCTTCAATGAGATTAAAAATTTTTTACTGGTAGCAGGTGAAGTAGGGAGTATTGTAAAAAAAAGAGCAACTATTTCTGCTGCGATGGGTGGTTGTCAAGCTGAAATAGGGGTGTCTTCTGCAATGGCAGCAGGAGCTTTAACTGAACTGCTAGGAGGAACGCCTGAGCAGGTGCTAATTGCTAGTGAAATAGCTATGGAACATCATTTAGGATTAACTTGTGACCCGATAGGTGGATTAGTTCAAATACCTTGTATAGAACGGAATGCAATGGGGGCAATAAAAGCGATTAATGCTGCAGAATTAGCTTTAGATATGGATGACTCTCAACAGGCTAAGGTTCCATTTGATAAAGTGATAGATACCATGTGGGAAACAGCACAAGATATGAATTCGAAATACAAAGAAACTTCAAAGGGAGGATTGGCAGTAAGTGTTAACCTTTCTGATTGTTGAGATGATCGTTTGTCTTTTGTTTCATATTAATTAGAATAATTAAAGCGAAATCAGGATAAGAGAGTTTGATTAATTGATGCATATTCGATTATTTATCAATCGATTTTACTTGGTTTAACCAAGAAAATAGCTTTTTATAACTTTTTACTTTCAACTTTCAACTAAGAACTATATAACTTTTATTACATTTGTTATTCTTAAAAACAGACTATGAATTTAGAATCAATTATTTCAGTTACCGGAAAGCCCGGATTATTTAAAGTAGTATCTCAAACCAAAAATGGTTTAATTGTAGAATCAGTTGCAGATGGTAAAAGAACTCCAGTTCATGCATCAGAAAAAGTGAGCGCATTAACCGATATTAGTATTTATACTTATGAAGGTGATATTCCTTTGGTTGAGGTGTATGAAAAATTGTATGCAAAAACAGGAGGAAAAGCTGCTGTTAGTCACAAAGCAAAACCAGAAGAGCTTAAAAAAGCGATGGAAGAGGTGGTAAAGGATTTTGATCAAGATAGAGTTTACAATTCTGATTTAAAAAAATTGTTTCAATGGTTTAATGCATTGATTGCTGCTGATTTATTAAAACCATCAGAAAAAGATGAGAAAAAAACAACAGCTAAAAAAGCACCTGCTAAAGCAGCTCCTAAAAAGAAAACTGCGGCAAAAAAACCAACACCTAAAATATCAGGTATGAAAGGTGGATCAAAGACATCAACACCGTCTAAGCACGGAAAATAAAATTACAATATGTTAAATTAAATCCGAACCCATAAGGTTCGGATTTTTTTTTGTTAAAGAAAATAAGCGATTTTATATGTGCAGTTTTAATATTGTTAACGCGTTGTTGCCCTCTAAAACAATTCATCAAATAAACAAACGGATTATTATCGCATAATAGCGTGTAGATGTGCCTTGTGCGTGCCCCAATTCTGCTTACTGGGGTTCAGCTCTTGCCTTTAAGGTGAACGATGCGAATATACTTTGTACGCTATCGCGGGCACAAAAAAAGAGATAACATTACGTTATCTCTTTTTTTATAAAGCTTATTATGCCTTTAAACTTGTCCTGTTCCTAATTTGTTTAGCATAGAAAAATGACTTCTTAAAGCAGCTGTAAAAGTTTTATGTTCGTGATAAGGAACATTAAATTCTCCTGCTGTTTTTTTAACAATTTCAGAAATTTTACTGTAATGAATGTGACAAATGTTAGGGAACAAATGATGTTCAACCTGAAAATTTAAACCTCCAACAAACCAAGTTAAAGGTAAATTGTTCTTAGCAAAATTCGAAGTTGTTTTCATTTGGTGAATTGCCCAATTGTTTTCTACACTACCATTTTCATCAGGAACAAAAAAGTCTGTTTCTTCTAAAACGTGTGCCGATTGGAAAACTAAAGATAAAGTCATACCTGCAATATAATGCATGGTAAAAAATCCAATTAAAATTTGCCACCAAGGCAAGTCGATAAAATAAAATGGAGCAGCTATCGTTAGTGCAAAGTACCACAATTTATGAAAAATCAATCGCAAAATAGCACTATTAAATGTTGTTTGTTGTGTTTGTAGTAGCCCTTTTTTGTTGTACTCAATTAGTTGTTGAAAGTCTTTACTTGTCATCCAATAAATAGTCATAAACCCATAAAGAAAAGGAGCATATATAATTTGAAAACGGTGTATCCATTTTCTTTCTTGTGTTGGAGAAAAGCGCATCATACTAAATTTTATGTCCTCATCATAACCTTCAATATTTGTAAAAGAATGGTGTAACACATTATGTTGTATTTTCCAGTTTTCTTTAAAACCTCCAACAAAGTGAATTAAAAAACCTAATGCATCATTGATGGTTTGATTTTTAGAATAAGAGCCATGATTAGCATCATGCATAATAGAAAAACCAACGCCAGCCATTCCTAAGCCCATCATTGCCCAAAGTCCCATATTACCCCAAAATGAAGTAACTAGGTTGGTTAGTAATAATACAAAAGGAGCTATATACATTAAAAGTATGGCGATAGATTTAATCACCATTTTAGTGTTAGCTTGTTTAGATATGTTGTTTTCTTTAAAGTAAGTGTTTACGCGTTTACGTAATTCTCTAAAGAATTCTGGTTGATCTTTGATATTGAATTTTATAACTTTTTCTTTCATCGATTCAGTTTTAAGTTTGCAAATATACTCAATCTCGCATGACTGAATGTGATATTCCTCATATTTACGACAAACCACTTATTAATAAAGACTAAGGGGTTTCTAATGATTTTTTTTAGTTGAATAGCTTCATTAAGAGTTGTTGCTTCTCCAATTTTAGCATAAACTCAGGTGCTAACAGTTTTTTAAAAGTAAGGGGAAACTATCAAGCTGTCAAAAAGTTATAATTTATTCTTTAATAATAGACACGCAAAATTTTATATTTGGCGGACTTTGTTCAGTGTACTTAACTTTGGGTTAAGCACCAAAACTCGTATTAATTATAGCCCTTGTTAGGCACAGTTTTATTCTGAAAGTTCTTTAATCATTTTTACAGAATGGTCACTTGCCCACTTTTGTTTTTCAGTACTATGCTCAATTGTTTTGTTGCAATATTCAATAGCTTTTATTAAATTTTTTTCTTGATGATAAATTACGGCACTTCCATAATATCCACCAAAATAATTGGGGTAATCCATTTCTAATGCCGAAAAAATTTTCAATGCATCTGCATTCCTATTATTGTTAATATAACTTATGCCAAAGTGAAAGATAGCTTCTTTAGACACAGAATAATTTATAGTATCTGTTTTGATTTGGTTATACAAATCAATTCCGCTATCAATTCCATTTTGGTCAATTTCTTTTTCCAATGCAATTTGGAATGGCATTTGGAACTTCCCGTTCGTGTAATGACTGATCAATGCTTTAGCTCTATTAGCTAACTCTTGTCCTTTTTTACTTCTATTTGTAAAAATGGCAACCGAAATTTTCTCGCTTGGTATTCTAATAACGTGGGTTCCAAATCCAGTTGATGAACCTCCATGTTGTAATATTTTAGTTCCCTTATAATAACCAACTACCCAACCATAACCATATCCATCTTCATTAGACTTTCCGTTTTCATCATAATTATAGAAAGCAGCATCTAAATCGTTTTTAGGTAGTAATTTGTCGGTATACAAAGCTTGGTCCCATTTATAATAGTCCAATACTGATGAATAAACTCCTCCATCACCTTGTATAGCGCTATATAGGCTTTGATCTTTAAGGGTTATTAATGTGTCTTTGACAACGTAACCATAAGCTCTGTTGTTAATCTCTTTGTCTATTTCAAGAACAGTGGAATTGGTCATTTCTAAAGGTTGAAATATTTCTTTTTGCATAAAATCGGAAAAGGATAGACCTGATAGTTTTTCTACTATTTGAGACATAACCGCATAACTCGTATTACAATAAGCATATTTTGTATTTGGTTTAAAATAGGTGCTGTCTGTTTTTAAAAGACCGTTTAAAACGTCTTTATCGAGCATCTGCTTAGTTTGTCCCTCTTCAAGAAAACGATTGTACTTTACTAAACCTGAACGGTGTGTTAATAACTGCTCAATTGTGATATCTTTACCATATGAAGGAAATTCAGGGAATATCTCTGTCAAATTTGTCTGATAAGTTAGTTTTCCTTGATTCACCAATATCATTATTGCCATTGCTGTAAACTGTTTTGTTACTGAAGCAATTCGATAGTTCGTTTGAGGTGTTGCCAGTATATTGTTTTCTAAATCTGCATATCCATAACTTTTTGCAAGCTCAATTTCTCCATTTTTTATTACAATAATACTTGCACCTGGTTTCTCTCCGCTATAATTTTTGAAAAGGTAATCTACAAATTCAATGTCGTCATTCGATTGTGGTTTTGATTCACTTATATTTTTGGTTGAAGTACAGCCAATACATAAAATTGAAAATACTATAATTAATTGGATGTTCTTCATGTTTTTTTATTGTGTCTAACGGTTGGACTATGCTTAGTTGCGGCAATTTAACACTTACTTTTCTAAGTACAAAACCAACTTGGAAAAATCGGAGATTTTTCCAAAGTAGCACAGAACTAAGCAATTAAGTATAGCCGTTGTTGTAGGATATTTTTATTAATTTTTCGCTTCCATTTCTCCAAACTTTTCAAGTTGGCTTAATTCCGAATATAGTTTTTTATACTCTCTTTCAAATTGTAAACGATAACATTTCTTTATAAATTTAGAGTCTTGAGTTAGAAACATTTCAAGCCATTTAACTTCCTTTTCTTTTCCAAATCCAAAAAATCCTTTTTTCATTTTCGGATAAATATATCCAATTATATATCCGTGTTCATTTTCGTCTCCAGCAATAGAAACCCAAAACGTTTTATTTTCTTTTTCGTCTAAAACAGAAAGTGTAGGTGATACTTTCTCAGGGTTTTGATTGGCTTTTTTCAGTTCATCTATCCAAGGGAAATTTTCAAATTCTTTTATGAAACTCTCGTAGTCAGTTTTTCCTTTTAAATCATATTGGTCAAATTCATATCCTGCTTTTTGGATATTCCACGTAAAGTTTTCCGTCATATTTTTCGATTCAGGTTTTTTATCAGAGCAAGCATGAAATATGATGCTTAATATTAGAATAATTTTTGTTAGATTTCTCATTTTTCAAATGTACTACAACGGCTAGGCTTGGTTGCGTTTTTTTATAAAAGTATAAATTTTTGCTGAATGGAGAGGGAAAACTTTGTTTTAAACCTAAATCAAAAAATAGGGAAGTCAAAACGAAGTTTTGGCGGAGTTTATTAATTGCTTTACTGTTTCAAATTAGCACCAACTGCCCTATAAAATATAGATGATGTTGTGTACAGTTTAATCTAAAGGTTTCAAGTCTTGACTATTAATCCAGCCAACAATACTTACCTTGTATTTAAGGTCATCAATGTAAATTCTACTTTCTTTGATCTTGAACTGAGAATCAATTTCTACATACCACCAATCTTGCCCTTCACTATCTTTTTGAGCCCCATAAGCTTTGCCACTAAACCCTTTATTAAGAAATCCTAGAGTATTTCCTAGACGGTCTATTCTGCCTTCAGGAAAACAATATGAAGTATCATCAATGAGTGGCTGATTTCGCAATTTACAATCTCCATTTTGGACTTTAAAATTTATAGGAGTATCAAAAAATAATTTTGGTTTAGTCATTCTATTATTTTCTGCGGATTGGTATATTTTTTCAAAAATAATTGAGTTTTTATTCTCGTATTTAACTTTATATACTGTATTAGTAAGGCGAATTGATGCACAGCAACCCCAATCGTGTGTGTAAACTTTATCAAGACGGTTGTTTTTCCAAGTCACTTTTACAATACCTTGTCTAGCGGAAAAAACTTTATTAAACGACTTATTGTCGTTTAGAAAGAAATGGACAATATTACCTTCTCCTCCTGATGTGCCGCTATAAATTATATCGGATAAACCGTCATTATTAATGTCAACAATTGAGAGGAGCCTTGATAGATTCAATTTGTTGGCATCTATCATTCCTCTTTCTCTTTCCAAAAGATTATGTTTTATAATATATTTTTCAAAGTTGACACGAATCTTGTTTCGATTATCGAAGTCTTCTAATCCTCTCCAATCGAATTTTTGAGAGGTATTGTAGCTGTCAAATACAAGTAAGTAGTCTTGGGGTTGTTTTAGAATCTGACTATCTAATTTTGTTGGGTTTGAATTAGTTTTAGGGGTAAGGTTGTTACTATCTATTACAAGAGAGTCTATCTTATTGTTTGATGCTTCTGTAGTTTCAACATCTTTGTCGTGGATTTCGTTTTTATCATTTTGATTACACGAAATAAAAGTCAAAAAGATTAGTGAGTATAATAAGTTTTTCATTTTCATCTAATTGTACACAACAAGCGAATAAGTGTACTATTACGTTTATCCGCATTATGGTTTTGTTTGTCTCAAATATATAAATAAAAAATAGAAAAGGCTTGTATGGCTTGTTTTTATTGGGGTTCTCAAAAAAAAGTAGTTAACTAAATACAAGTATTATTATTAGTCATATAAGTAACAATAATTCGAGAAGGTGTTATTGATTAATCAATTGTTCCTTTTTCTGAAAGCATAATGGCTATTGGTTTAGTGTTATCGAAATGAGCAAAAATAATAACCATAATTACAGTAATAGGAATACTTAATAACATACCTGTAACACCCCAAATGGTACCCCAAATTAGTAGGGATGTAATAGCAACTAATGGACTTATGTTTAATGAATTACCCATAATTTTGGGTTCTAAAATGTTTCCGATTATTAACTGAATAGCCCCAACAATAATTAATACAGTTAAAGCGGGCATAAAGTCGCCAAATTGCAATAAGCAAAACACTGTAGGAAATAAGGTTGCTATTATAGAGCCTATAGTTGGTATAAAGTTGAGTAAAAAAATTAAAAAAGCCCAAAATAAAGGGGAGTCAATACCTATAAATAGCAACGCAATGTAGCTTAGTACTCCTGTACTTAAACTTGTTAGTGTTTTTATACCTATATAATTAGCAATAGATTTTTCTATATTGGCTAAGATATGATTCAGCTTATCGTATCTTGATTTATCACTGTAAGCGTTTCTTAGTTTTTGTGCAAAATTACCTTCTTCTAAAAAGATAAATAGGGCATAAATAATAATCATAAAAGTATTGCTTAACAGGTCGGTAAGCGACTGCAATAAATTAGAAAATAGTTTGGTAAAATTAAATTCGGCTGCTTGCGTCTTAAAATTATCAATAATATTAATATGTAATAAATCGTTAACCTGTTGAATAATCATTTCTATATTGGCTTCATATTTAGGGTAATGTGCAGCTAAATTGTTAATGTTTACCAATAATATTTTTGTGATTAAACTGATAACTGTTAATATGATTAAAGAAGGGATAAAGTTTTTTAACCATGATGGAAAGTGTTTTTCTATAAAAGGAACACGATCTAATGTTTGTCTAATTTTTCTTACCAAAAACCATAACAATAAAGCAAAAATAAAAGGAACGATTAAACTTTGTCCGTAAACTAGTGTTACGATAATTCCTGTTGCTCCAACAAAAAAGTAAGTTATATTTTTCATGTTTTTTTAATCTGATTTTTGATAAAAGTAACAATTGCATTTTTATCATTGGGGTTAAACCAATTGTAATCACCACTTTTTGTAAACCATGCAATTTGTCGCTTGGCGTATCTGCGCGAGTTTACTTTTATTTTTTCTTGAGCTTCTTCCAATGATAATTCGCCAGCTAAAAAATTAAACAATTCGGTATAGCCAACAGTTTTTAAAGCGTTATGATTTTTGTAATTAGCCACACTTTTTACTTCATCCAATAAGCCAGCATCCATCATTAAGTCAACTCGTTGGTTAATTCTATTAAACAACTCCGCTCGGTCTCTTTCTAAACCTATTTTTAAAATGTTAAAAGGCCTTTTTTGTTTAATCCCTTGTCTTAGTTCCGAATTTGGTTTTCCGGTTAGTAAACAAATTTCAATTGCTCTTTCTAAACGTTTGTAATTATTTAAATCAATTTCTTGATAAAATTTAGGATCTAATTGTTTTAATTTTTCTTGAAGAATTTCTATACCATATTTGTTGTATAAAGCTTCTATTTTTTGTCTTATATTTTTATCAGAAGTAGGTATTCCTTCATCAAAACCATTGCATAAAATATCAATAAATAAGCCTGAACCACCAGTTAAAATAACAATATCGTGTTGTTTAAAAAGCAGGTTAAGTGTTTTTAATGCTGCGATTTCAAAATCATTTACATTAAAATTTTCGGTTATGCTATGAGAGTCGATAAAGTGATGGGGTACACCATCCATTTCTAGATCTGTAGGTTTTGCAGTGCCTATAGCCAACTCTTTGTAAAATTGGCGAGAATCTGCCGAAATAATTTCAGTATTAAAATGTTTAGCAACATCAACACACAACTTTGTTTTTCCAACGGCTGTGGGACCGGTAATAACTATTAAGGTTGGTTTATGTTTTTCCGTTTGCAGTTTGATAGCACTTAAAATTAGTTGATAAGTTAATTTGGTTATGAGTTGATTAAAAAATAGTATTCAGAACTTCAATTATCAATTATCAATTATCAATTATCAATTATCAATTATCAATTATCAATTATCAATTATCAATTATCAATTATCAATTATCAATTATCAATTATCAATTATCAATTATCAATTATCAATTATCAATTA
>Ga0256845_1001687_pt1 | contig 17293 bp, 14 predicted proteins | sample RiftiametaG_FD_189101 | JGI IMG/M metagenome (GOLD analysis project Ga0256845, IMG submission 189101) | Tube worm associated microbial communities from hydrothermal vent at the East Pacific Rise, Pacific Ocean - Riftia | ecosystem: Host-associated > Annelida > Integument > Unclassified ...
CCTATAGACATTGCTGGCCAAAAGAAAAAGAGGCGGCTCTCAAAGAGTTGAGAGATGACAAGGCTTACCTGGAACCTCTTGTGGGGAAAGAGACGAATCATTTTTGTTATCCCAGTGGCGTTTGGTCTAAAGAACAGTTTCCCTACTTAATTGAAGCAAAGATCAAAAGTGCTACCACCTGTATTGCAGGACTTAACGATTCATTCACCCACAAGTTTGTACTGAAACGTTTCCTGGATAGCGATAGTATTCATTTCTTGGAATTTGATGCGGAAATGTCAGGCTATCTTGAAATAATACGCAAACTCCGAACTATGATTGGAAGATATTATGAAGTTATTTAAAGTTTTAGCACCGGTGGGAAAAGCTGTTGCGCAAGCAAAGCGAAAATCGGGCAGACTTCGGTTAGAGAAGTTAATTTCAAGAGGCTTGAAGATTGGCAATAATGTAAATATCGGTGAGGGGGTGTCTTTTGATTATGAATATCCTTATTTAATAGAAATTGGGGATAATTGCAGAATAGCAGATGGAACGAGATTTCTTGCACACGATGCGACCACATTTCGAGCTTTGGGTGTAACACGTATTGCTAAGGTGAGAATTTTGGATGGAACTTTCATTGGCGAACGATCTATAGTTTTGCCAGGCGTTACCATTGGACCCCATGCTTTGATTGCTGCGGGATCTGTAGTTAATCGAAATATTGGCGAAGACATGATTGCTGCTGGCAATCCGGCCAGGCCCTATGCTAAATATTCGGAACTTATAAAAAGGTACAAAAAGGAAGTAACTGAAGAGAACTGTATTAAAATAGAGAATCTCGAATCTGGCGGTTTGACCCAAGATGACATTATTACCATGTTGGACAAGCACGAGGTTGCTTTTGTCAGCGGGCTTCCCCAATCAGATCCGAGATACTTGAACGAAAGCATAGACTATATTCAAAAAGAGACTGAAATGGCATTGAAACAGCTCTTTTCTGAATAGTGATTATACGGTTGTAAAAAGAGAAAAAATGAAAAAGTTAAAGCTGGCAATACCTGTAATAATGGTTATTTTTGCTGCAATTATGATGATACCTGTCGGTGGAGGAGAGATTCCCTCCGGTCCCAAAGTTAATAAACCAGTGGAGAGAATGAGTATGTCAACGTTTTCGTCGAGTCGTCCGAGTAAATCGTTAAGTTTTTTGTTTATACACCATTCGTGTGGTGGTCAGCTTTTTGCAAATCAAGGATCTGACGACGGTAGTAATTGCATTTACGTAACCCACCCCAATGGTGGCGGGTTGCGCCAAAAACTTCAATCTGAAGGGTATGAAGTGCACGAAGCGTCGAATAATAGTGAGGTAGGCGACAAAACAGACATCTTTGATTGGTTACCCAAGTTCAGAGATAAAATGGATAAAGTGCTTACCTGTGACAATCAAAATACTTATTATTCCGATAGCAAAAGGAACAACATTGTTGCGTTTAAACCGTGTTTTCCTAATAATAATTTTTCAAGAAAAGGAGATGCTCCTGGAAATCCTGAGGGACCGGAATTGACAGTATGGAACGCCAGAGCTTCCTATACTGCGTTGCTTAAAGAATTTCAAAAATATCCAGAAACGTTGTATGTGGCGGTAACAGCACCACCGCTTGTTGGTCATCTACCTTCCGAGCCACTTTGGAAAGCAATTGCACGGCTTGTATTAAATAAACCACGGGAGAAACCTTCAAAAAGTGGGGAGTTAGCCAGGGAATTCAATAATTGGATGGTAGCTAAGGATGGTTGGTTGAAAGATTACACTGGTTCTAACGTGGTAGTGTTTGACTACTACGATATTTTAACGGCTTCTGGACGCTCCAACTACGCTGAATATCCATCTAGTGGAGGTTCCGATTCTCATCCAAATTCCGAGGGAAATACCGCCGCTGCTAAAGCTTTTGTTCCATTACTCAACCAAGCTGTCCGTCGCGCTGGATTGAGCGATTAATACAAATTACAAGCTCAGTTGGCAGTATCATATCAACATACTAGCTTGTTGTTAATCCAAGCATAAAAGATGCGCTTACTGGACATTTTCGTAAGATGGTGTGTCGTACTTTCACTGAGCTAAATGATCCCAACTAACGTCGAAAGCGGAAAGTTCCTGCATAGGCATGATCTTTTTGTCGTTATTTTTAAACCACCTTTATTATCTTTTAGTACAGCTTAGTCAGTTTAGGCAATGATTACACCTGCTTAAGCTCCTGATGTGTTATGGCATGACATGTGCATCAATCAGTCGCAACCAATAACGAGAGGGGAATTAAATGAACTTATCAAGAATTTCATACCTTATAGTAATTGTTTTTTTTATAGCAAGTTGTAGCGACAGTTTGCTTGGCACAAATGATTCGGCAGTCAATGCGAGTGGCGATTCAGATGGCGATTCAGATGGTGATTCAGATGGTGATTCAGATGGTGATTCAGATGGCGATTCAGATGGCGACGATGACTGGGACCAGACTGAAGAAGGAGTCAAAGATGCACCACCGACTAACCCTTTTGTAATGACTGATCACGATCCCTTCTCCACCTTCGCAGCGGATGTGGATACCGCAAGTTACGATATCTTTAGGCAGTATGTCAAAAACGGGTCTTTGCCAGAGGCGACAAAAATACGACTCGAAGAATTTGTAAACTACTTCAAGTACGATTATCCGATTCCGTCTAATATTGACGAACGTCCGTTCTCCCTTTCTTTGGATGCAGCACCTGGTATTTTTCACAAAGCGACAAAGCTGCTTCGCGTGGGAATTCAAGGAAAAGACCTCGATAAAGAAGAAAAGAAACCCACCAACCTGGTTTTTCTTATCGATATTTCCGGCAGCATGTCAGATTCAAATAAGCTGGGCCTGGTCAAATACGTGGTTTCTCAAACCCTCAACCTCCTTCAGGCAGGGGACATCGATAAAGCGGTACTCACAGTCAAGGGAAAAGTTGCTATCTTTTCTTTTTCTTTTTTCGATGCCGCTATATGTTGAAAAGTTTTCTCGTATTGCGCTCCAAATTGTTATTCGCTAGCCGAAGTTCAAAAGTTCAATAATAGAAACGTCTCCTCGGACATCGATACGTGCTCTTGGTCGGGATTCTTTGGCCCGGGCACAGGATGGTATACGAAACGATTGGTGCTATCACTGTTGCGGCTTTCATGCAGTTTCCCACACTGAGCCATGTCCCCAGGCGCACTCCATCGTTTGAATGACCTTCCATTATCGTCATTTGAGCTTCGCGGTTCATTTTCTGTTTATCTTCTGATCCATCTTACTTGTTTTTCATCCATGATCTTTCCCGTGATCTCTATTTAGCCAATGCAATACGAGCCTCAAAATCTGTGTTGTTTTTGAGCATTGACCACATCACAGATGCAAGCTTGCGTGCTATGGCGACGATGGCCTTTTTCCTCCCAAGCTTCTCCACGAGCCCCAGACCCCAACGACGTATCGCGGTGTCTCGTTTAGTTCGCAATAGCGCATTCGCCGCCACGCAAAGCGCCCAGCGTGCCTGCTTGTTTCCTCTCTTTGTGATGCTCCCTCGCCGAAACGTTTTGCCAGATTGATACAGCGACGGCACCAAACCCAGATACGCTCCAAGCTGACGCCCTGATTCAAATCGTTTGGGATTTCGCATCGCCACAAGAAAATGAGCAGCGACAATTACACCAACTCCAGGAATTGTCAGCAGCCTCTTTACGTCTTTGTCTTCGGACATTGCCTCTTTGATTTGTTTGTCGCAATTTTCAATTTGCTCGTTCAGCGATTGTATCGCCGCCAGTGCTGGCTCAATTGATCTCTTCATTTCGGGTGGAAGTGGAGTATTTATTTTTGAAACTGCATCTGCGAACGCATCGGTCGCGCAGCTCTTTAACTCAATGCCCTCTGAATCAAGAATACTTCTAATCATCATTACCAGACGTGCACGAGATCTCACCAACGCATCGCGGCTGATTATCGCAAGACGCTCAAGGCGCTGTTGCTCATTTGGCCGATCCACCTGCGCCAACAGATCCGCAACACACAACTCAGCCAATATTTTAGCATCTAATTTGTCGTGCTTAATTCTAGCTGCGCCAATGGCTCTGGTCCGACCTGGATCAACCACCACCACCTCGTGCTCCATCTCCTCCAGTCGATCAGCGACCCAGAAACTCTTGGTGCTCGCCTCGACAACGATCTTCATCGGCGGAAGATCTCCGAACCGTTTGGTGAGATCCACGATCTTATTACGAACCTGCCCTTGCTCAACGATCTTACGTTTTTCATTCATAATGCAAAAATGACTCGACTTCTTTCCCAGATCTAATCCACAATAAAACATGGTCGGTTACCTTTCTGTGCCTTTTTGAGCACGCATGTTTTGATGGCTTCTATTTTATACAAGCCCTTGAAAGGAACCGACCGCTTTATCCCATCACTGTTTTGGGTCCAAAAGTCATTTTTATCATTTAAAAATTAAAGTCCGGGCAGTTTTTGCCGTTTTATTATGTGGATTATCAAGGAGAACAACCATGATCTCTCATAGTAAAAGAATCAAGCTGCTTAAACATTCGGGAACATTGTCATTATCTGCTGCGGTGCTTCTTTGGAGCGCTTTAACAAGCGCTGATATGCCCCCCCGGTTGTTTAAAATTGTAGAGCTGGATCCGTGCCCATACGAAATTGACGGGCTCGGCGAAGCAGGAGTGGACACTCCCGAACAAGTCGCTTCAGAAAGCACAATTATAAAGGATCTTCACCATGCGGCAGCATTGGGAGAAATGGAAGCAGTCAAGGCTCTGCTGTACAAGGGAATAGCTGCCGATATTCGTGACGATCAGGGGCGAACGCCGTTGATGCTAGCTGCTAAAAATGGGCACTACAAAATTATAAAGCGACTGATTATAGCCGGAGCGGGAGCTAACAGAACCGACAATAAGGGTCGCACTGCCATGCATTACGCAGCCATGGGCAATCACCTAAGAGCTCTCAATGAACTTAAAACCTACCGGGGTCGCATAAATGCAGAGGACAACGAAGGGATGACGCCCCTAATGTGTGCTGCCGCCACCGGGCAGAGCCTCGCAGTCAGGCAACTGTTGCTTCCCAGATCGGTTAATTCACGAGATCGACTGGGAAGAACCGCTTTGTTTCACGCAGCCTCAGGCGGACACCGCGCTGTATTCAGGTTGCTAGAAAAATCTGGAGCGCTCGACGAATTCAGCACTAACGATGGCGAAACTATTTTAATGGCAGCAGCTAGAGGTGGAGACAAAAAACTGGTTGCCAAACTCATTAGAGATGGTGCCATAATCAAGCATACTGACAAGTACGGTAAAACGGCGCTCTATATTGCTGCCGAAGCCGGTCATGTAAAAATAGTGAAGCTACTAATTGATAAAGGTGCTGATCCACTGGTCGTAACCAAAGATGGAAATACGTTGTTAATGGCGGCAGCACAGCGTGGATCCCTGGAATTAATACCGATTTTCATACGTGCCGGGGTAAAGATGGATGCGCAAAACAGTAACGGACATACCGCCCTTTGGAATGCGGTTATTGCAAAACAAAGTGAGGTTGTACAATATTTGCTCAAACGCAATGCAAAAGTTACTTTTAAAGACAAATCCAACAAGACACTTCTGATGCTGGCAGTTGAAAAAAACGACAAGGCACTAGTTGATATTTTACTTGAAAAAGGCGCACGCCCGAACGCCAAAAACGACCTCGGCCAAACCCTGCTTATACAGGCCTCTCTAGCTGGAAATGCAGAGATCGTCGGCAGCCTCCTGGCCAAAGGTGCAAAAATAAATGTTGTTGCCAACGACGGTACAACCGTATTAATGGCCGCTGCCGAAGGTGGCATATACGACTTTGTAAGATTACTGCTAAGTTGGGGTGCAAACCCCAATACCCTTAACAAACGAGGTAAAACAGCCCTCGACATCGCCACATCTAAAGGGCACACATCGGTAATAACTCTCCTTGGCGGCATTTAACAAAAATATAATAAATTACATTAGGCAGGTACAATATCAAGATTCGTTTTTTACAATAATGTAATTAGCTGTACCTCTAGTTGCATCTCTCAATGAATTTGCAAAAGCAGGGGAGTCGGATTGTTTAAGTTCGATGGTCATAGCCAAACCGCAATCTTCGTAGGTTTCACCAAGCTTGTTGCAGTTATACTTTTCAAGGATGGGGTAGAGAACGCCTATGGCATCGAATGGGACTTTCAGTTTGCCAACAATCATGGGAACAATTTCTTTTTTTTCGGCGGTGCTGATGCACTTGGCAGCGGTACCACCGTAAGCTCGGACAAGACCGCCAGCTCCAAGTTTGATTCCACCGAAGTACCGGATTACCACTACCATAACATGATCGACTCCCTGCCCTTCAATCGCTGCAAGGATCGGCCGACCAGCGGTACCACCTGGTTCGCCGTCATCATAAAAACGATATTCGTCACCTATTTTGTACGCCCAGCAATTGTGATTTGCATCATCGTTTCGAACACAGTTGAGTTGATCGCGAGCTTCCTCTGGAGAATCAGCCCGCTGTGCTATGGCTATAAATCGGCTCTTTTTTATCTCTACTTCGCAACTGTTCTTTTGAAAAAGCGTCAGCATAAAAAATCAGTTTTTCGCCGGTATTTGATCAACATAAAACCGGGCGAAGGATTTTAAGTATGTCCAACCAGATATGAGACTGACGACAATTCCCGTGTATAAAGAAGCGAGAGCGATCCAGATCATCATTCTGCCTGGTGCAATTCCACAAATAGTCCATTCTTCGGGGAGGGTACCTGGACGCAACAGGATGGAACCTAAAAACAACAAAAAGAACGCGTATTGAATGAGGCTGGATTTAGCCTTTCCAAGATTAGACGAGGGAAGTTTGCCGCCATTGCCAAAAACATAAGTTCTAATAACCGTAACGGTAAATTCCCTAAAGAGATATATTATCATTACCCCTGCCCATACTTCGCCAATCATTACACCTACAAGCATCGCTGTCGATTCAAACACCAGATCGCCAAGCTGATCGATGAGGGCACCAAGCTCGGTCACTTGGTTAAACTTTCGCGCAACAATGCCGTCGAAAAGATCCGTTATTCCAGCCACGGTACCAAGAATCAAAGCAGTTATCGGCATATCCAGAGCAAACCAGAAGAATATAATGGTTGGGGTTATTATTATGCGCAACAGCGACATGGAATTGGGGACGTTTAAAAGATCTTTGAAAAACTTTTCCACGTATTAATCCATGCATTTTTGGGGTTCGATTGAATCTTCATTCGCACTGGCATCTTCGGATAGATCTTCACAGTCATTAGAGGTCACCGAAACACACACTTTGTTTTCGCACCGTTCACCGCTCTTACACGGAGGGTTGCAGTTTCGAGATTCAAGATAAGGATCACCGGAAATATCGGGGCGCAAATCGGCCACATACGCAGCGACCATTAGCTTAAATGTAACATGGCCAGTCTGATTGACCGGTTGCGACTGTGTGGACGAATAGGCCACGTGTCCTCCAAGTTTACAGGCGGCCTTTCGCAACCACGACAAACACGGCTCGGTTCGGTAGTCCTGGCAGTTGCTCAAAGAAACCATCCCCACATCCCTGTACGGTCGATTGGGAATAGCTCCCTCTTCTAAAATCTCCACATCGCAGTCTTCGCTCCTCGCCGGAATTGTTGGACCTATTCGCGATATTGCGGCGGGAGAACAAGCAGATGCTAAAAACATTAAAACGATAACAAGCAGCTTCACTTATTTTTCTCCTTGGCAGCCTTCTCCTGTTGTTGCTTAATCTTCTTGGCTTTAAGCCTTTTTTTGAGAATGGCGGCGATGCGTACTTTGTTTTCTTGCCGCACTCTGGAGATAGCAAGTGCGTCTTCTGGAACATCTCTGGTAATAGTTGATCCAGAGGCTACGTAAGCGTTCTTACCAACGGTAACAGGTGCTACAATCTGGCTGTCCGATCCTATGAACACACCGTCGCGCAAGATTGTCTTGTGTTTAAGAAAACCATCGTAATTGCAAAAGATAGTGCCTGCGCCAATGTTAACACCTGCACCTATTTCGCCGTCTCCAAGATAAGCTAAGTGACTGGCTTTAGAACCTTCTCCTAAAATGGTTTTCTTCAGCTCGACAAAGTTTCCGACCTTCGCTTTGGATTTAAGCACCGCTCCTGGTCTCAACCTCCCCATTGGACCCACTTCGGCCTGTGGTCCAACGACAGCTTCTTCCAATACGGAGTATGCTTTTATGCGAGCACCAGTCTTGATTTTGGAGTCTGAGATAACACACCCTTGCTCAATGACACATTCTTTGGCAACTTCACTTGAGCCGGAAATGTGAACATTGGGACCAATTTCGGTGTCTGTGCCAATTTTTACTCCGATGTCGATTCGCACTGTCGAGGGAACGCGAATGGTGACGCCCTTGAGCATCATATCTTTTACGATGCTGCTTCTGAGCACCTCGTCAATTGTGGCTAAATCCACCCGGTCATTGACACCGCCTACTTCATCTTCGCTCACTTGCACCAATGCTACTTTTTTTGTTTCAGCGGCGAGTTGAACAAGATCGGTCAGATAAAGTTCTCCCTGTTTATTATTATTTTTGAGTTTTTTAACCGAGCGCTTTAGAAATGCTGCGTCTACCAAATAAATTCCCGCGTTTACTTCGTTGATAGAACGCTCTTTTGCCGAGCAATCGCGGTGTTCACGAATGGCGACTGCTCGCCCGTTCTCTTTGATTACTCGTCCGTAGCCACCGGGATTTTGAGGGACAAACGACAAAAAGGATAACAGCGCATCGGCTTTGTCGTAAGCTTTGCGAAGCTTACCGATGGAGGATACCTGGAGCAGGGGAACATCGCCGGAAAGAATCAGCACCGGCCCGGTAACTCCCTTGAGTTTAGGTAGCGCGGCCATAACCGCGTGTCCGGTACCCAACTGCTGTTTCTGGATAGCAAACTCAACCGTCTCACCATATGGCAAAGTGCGCACAACCTGCTCTACAAGCGCTCGCTCATGGCCTGTGACCAGTACCGTCCGCGTGCTTTTTATGCGTCGAGCCAGCGTTAACGGAAAACTGACAAGTGGCTGCCCGGCAACTTGATGCAACACCTTGGGTAGGGACGATTTCATCCTCTTACCCTGACCGGCCGCCAAAATAATTGTCGCAATATTTTTCATCAGAAGCTCCTCTTATACAGCATATCTTTGTAATAGTGAGCACACAATAGCTATGATATGAGCAAAACTCAATACGAGGGAGTAGCTGAATGAAAAATTATATAAATGGTGTTTTATTATTGAGCTTGATTTTTGTACAAATCAGTCCGCCAGGTTGCACCGATGAAAATCCGTCAAATGACAAAGTCAGTGACAGCGGCACCGACGGTGACACTGACGGCGATACCGACGGAGATTCTGACGGAGATTCCGACGGAGATTCTAATTGGCTCTACACAAACGGCAATCACGTGTATTTGAACGATAAAATCTGGCACGGAAAAGGTGCTAACTTTCACGACACTCGTTCTTGTAATGCCTGCACCGCATTTTCGCCGAACATTGACGAAATCAAACGTCGCCTAGACCTGTTGATAGACGTTTGGGGAGCTAACTTTGTACGGCTCGATCTGGAAAATTACACGTCCTCGGATTCCTACAGGGTGCAGTGGAAAGGGTTACTGGATGACTCTAATTACTACGATGACGTGGTTGAGATAATAAATTACATAGGCACAAAGCCTGATACTTACGTTATGCTTTCTTTGTGGGTAGATACAACCTTCACCGATATGGGTTGGCCCACCAGCGACACAATAACTATCTGGGAAGATCTGGCAGAGACTTTTTACAATGACTCGCACGTGCTTTACGGTCTGGTCAACGAACCCCAATCAAACTTCAACGGAGAACACGATGAAGAAGTATGGACGGCGATGAACAATACTGTCGCAGCCATCCGTGCAGTAGAAGCAACCTTGGGGGATCACCGACACATTATAGCGGTCCAGGGGACAGGGGGATGGGCACGGCGATTGAGTTACTATATTGACCACCCAATAACCGCCGACAGCGGTAAAAACATCGCCTACGAAACACACATTTATAATCATGAAAGCGATTTTGAAGATTTGCTTGTAACTCCGGCCAAAACGCTTCCTGTCATTATTGGAGAGTATGGCCCCTCATCGGGTTACATGACCGAGGCAGACTGCGCCACGCTCATCACTTCGGCGACAAATCTTGAAGTACCCAACCTTGCCTGGACCTTCCATATGCGCTGTCCACCCAACATATTGAAGGACAACTCTGGCGGTGGATGTGGTGTTGATATGAACCTGGAACCAACATCCTGGGGAACCATGGTAAAAGATCATCTGACTACCCCCTGGTAGGCCTGACAATAAAAACACCTATTTATCGAGTTGAAGTATTTCGTTTAGGCGATTTTTTAACGACTGCAAGTCGAAGGGTTTTTGCATGAAACCGTCGGCACCCAGGGTAATCAGCTCCTCGGCCTTTTCCTCTTTGCTGTAGCCGGAAGCTAGAAGAATCGGGATATCGGAGTCAATTTTTTTCATTTTAACAAGTGTTTCTTCACCGTCCATAACCGGCATTACGAGATCGAGCATTACCGCTGCGATGTTTTCCTTGTTTTCAACAAAACGACGAAGCCCGTCACGTCCATCCTCCGCCAGGATAACGCGATATCCCAGCTTTTCCAGGAGCCGCTTTCCAGCGTCCCTAATCATCTCTTCGTCGTCTACAAGCAAAATAGTGGCCCGGTTCAACTCGGATGGTGTTCGTCGTTCACTGAGTAAATTAAGAGGTCCCGATGTGGTCTTGCTGCCGGGCAAAAGAACGGTCACAATAGTGCCCTCATTGGGAGTACTTTCTAAAATAACCGCTCCACCGTGGTTTTTGACCGTTCCGTAAACCATGGGAAGTCCCAGTCCAGACCCGTGCCCCATGGGTTTGGTGGTAAAAAAGGGTTCAAAAGCCATATCGATAACGCTGGAGTCCATGCCAGAACCGGTGTCCTTTACCTGAAGCCGGGCATATGTTCCGATTTTTAGATCGGGATACATGGATTGCATGTCGCCGGTAAGATTGAACGTATCGGAGGTAACCGCCAGTTTTCCCGAATTACCCATAGCATCAACAGCGTTAATACAAATGTTCATAAGTGCATGGTGAATTTGCGTAGGATCGCCATGAACTTCGATGGCATTGGGAGACAGGTTTGTCTCAATGCGAATTTTCTTAGGAATAGTATGCTTGAGAAGATCTACAACCTCCAGCACCTTGGCGTTTAGAGTGAAGTACTCTAAGCGATACTTGCCCTTGCGTGCAAATCCAAGCAAGTTGAGCATGAGGTTTCTGCCTTTTTGACAGGCAGACAGTATGTGATCCACATCACTACGGTTTTGAGATCCATCAGGCATCTCGGCGTGCATCACAGACGCAAAGCCCATAATTGCACCCAAAACGTTGTTCATATCATGCGCGACGCCACCTGCTAATCGACCAACAGCTTCCATTTTTTGAGCCTGTCGCAGTTGCTCTTCCACTTCTTTGCTTCGTTTGCGTTCTTCAACGTCAACTAGAAAACACAGCACCGATGGAACATTATCCCAAACGGCGCGAACAAATTTGGCATTAATCCACCTTATTTCTGAAGAAGGCGGCTCCAGTGGAAAGTCGAGATACAACGGTTTATTAAAGTCGAGGCTCTCTTTGAGCAACCAGTTTACAAAGACATTTTTGCTTCTGCTGTTGATCATATCCTCAAATTTGAGTGCAATAACGTTTGTTTCGCCAATTTTAAAAAGCTCGCAAAACGCAGGGTTCACATATTCTATGAGCCCTAACTGAAGCACAACGACAGGTGTTCTGACATGCTCAAAAAGAGATCTGCCGACAGCACTTTCCAGCTTGAGTGCTTCTATTAAACCGGAATCCCGGGGGGGTTCGACGCAATGTGTCATTCTATATAGCTCGTTTTCTAAAATGAACTGCTCATCAAAAATTTTTGTCACAGCTTACCGAATTTCATGTCAGTATTTCCATAATTAAGTGTTCGGCAACTAAAAAAACAACATTTAAGCGTGTTTCTCTTGCACCTTGCGATTTTTAGATCGTACAAAACACACAAAGATTCATTTTTAAAAAAAATTAGAATGCATAACGAAGCTCAAATAGCGATAATGACGTGGCAAAGCTGGATAACCCTGGGAATTATCGTTGCCATGATCATTGCACTGGCCAAAGAATGGTTCAGTCCCGATATTACCCTTGGAGCCGCGCTGGCGATACTCATGGGTACTGGTGTGCTCAGCCCAAAAGAAGCGCTCGAAGGATTCTCAAATCACGGTCTTTTGACCATAGGCGCACTTTTTATTGTTGCGCAGGCGGTTTCGGAATCTGGAGGTTTGACTACAGCGGCCATGCGAATATTGGGTCGCACAAGCAATATCACCCTGGCCACTTTGCGACTTATGCTACCCACGCTGGGCATTTCCGCATTCTTAAACAATACGCCTGTGGTTGTCATGTTCATTCCGGTGGTGAGATCCTGGGCAGAGCGCAACAATTTTTCTCCCTCCAAACTACTAATTCCACTCTCGTACGCCTCTATTTTAGGTGGCATGTGTACCCTGATTGGAACCTCAACAAACCTGGTTGTCAGCGGTATGATGGTCGATCACGGATACGACGCCATGGGAATGTTTGAAATAGCAAAAATAGGATTCCCAGCTGCTGTGTTAGGTCTTGTTTTTATGGTTTTTGCAGGTCACAGACTGTTGCCTGGTCGCCAGGACATAACAGACCAGTTGCAGGAGGCGAAGAGGGAATACCTGGTGGAGATGATCGTCAAACCTGATTGTTCACTCATAGGCAAAAGTATTGAAGAAGCGGGGCTTAGACATCTAAAGGGGCTCTTTCTTATACACATTGAACGTCGGGAAAAAGTAATCGGACCGGTGTCTCCAGATATAATGCTGGAACAGGGTGACAGACTGCGATTTACTGGATTGATCTCGACAATTGTTGATCTAAACGAAATTCGCGGACTTATCCCTGCCGAAGAAGCGACATTGGATTTTACTCCTAAAACAACCGGAGCCGATCTTCGATTGTTTGAGGTAGTCGTCGCCGCTTCTTCGCCTCTGGTCGGAATGGGCATCAGGGAAGCGGGATTTCGAAATAGATACGACGCAGTGGTCATTGCGGTTCATCGCGCCGGACAGCGCATTGTCAAAAAAATGGGTGATATTGTCCTGCGCTCTGGCGACACCTTGCTTTTGGAAGCACCGGAGGGTTTTGCCAGACGCTGGTACAACTCCACCCACTTTTACCTTGTCTCCAGAGTTGGTGACGTAAAGCGTATAAAACACGAAAAAGCTTCGCTGGTACTGACTGTCCTCGCTGCCATGATCGCGCTTCCAGCTTTGGGCATAACCTCCATGATAATTTCTGCCTTTGGCGCAGCGGCAATTTTGCTTATAGCCAAAGCCATCTCACCATCGAGCGCCAGACGAGCTGTAGATCTTTCAATAATGATAGTAATAGCATCTGCGCTGGGCTTGGGTGCTGCCTTGGAAAAAACCGAATTGGCATCCATGATCGCATCTTTTATGGTAAACGCAGGCTATGGAACCACCGCTGTAATTGCGGCAGTATTGATACTCACTAATATCTTTACAGAGCTGGTAACAAACAAAGCTGCGGCAGCGCTCTTTTTTCCGGTGGCCCTATCCGCCGCCGAACAACTCGGAGCAGATCCCAGACCGTTTATGCTCGCAGTGGCAATAGGCGCAGCCGCATCCTTCGCCACCCCCTTAGGCTACCAGACAAACCTTATTGTCTACGGCCCCGGAGGATATCGCTTCACCGATTTTCTCCGCGTGGGAATTTTCATGAACCTATTGGTAATAACCACAGGAGCACTCGCCATCTCATGGTGGTGGAACGTGTAGACGAAGTTATGAATAAATCGGCGCAGGTGTTTTTTTTGTATGGCGGCCGGTTGCCTGGGTGTATTCTATTCTGGATTCTTGCTGTGCGGCAATTCTTGCCTCGTTGATCGTCTCAAAATTACGTTCGACTATTGCGACGATGTCTTTGTCTATTGCGGATTGATTAGCCATGGAGAAGAGAATGTCCAGCGCAGCCTTGCTGGTCATCCCATTGCGGTAGGGGCGATCTTCGGTAATGGCCGTAAAGACATCCGCTACTCCCAAGATTCTCGATCCGAGGCTCAAATCGAAACTATTGCGGTGAAAAGGATATCCCTTGCCATCCATCCTTTCATGATGGAAGGCGGCCCAGTGTTTGACGGTATTTAGAGCAGGAATGCGATCTAATATGCGATATGTGTAGTAAGTATGTCCTCGAATTACATCGAACTCAGACTTGGACAATTTGTCAGGTTTTTCCAAAATAGTATTTGGTACAGCGAGCTTTCCCAAGTCATGAACCAGCCCAGCAATGTTCATCAGTATACACTCCCCGTCGCTGAAGCCGACCTTTTGGGCGATCTCTTGGGCACCAGCAGCAACTCCGCTTGAGTGCGTGGCTGTAAATGCGCTTCTAAAATCTATAATTCGACTAAAAACCGTCGCTAACTCAAGCAGTCCCTGAAGGGGAATAACTTTATTTTGAAGACCTATCATATCTTCTAAAATTAACTGAAGGTTAGGCGAAACCGAATCGAGCCAGAAATACTCATTCGAAGACAAAACACTAAACGCATCCACAATCGCCGGATCAAACATCGTGCCGGATTGATTGTCGATTTTCTTTATTATGTCTGGAACCTGTCCCAGAATTCCACGCGAGTTGTCAATTGCCACCGCCGCCCTGTCCGCCAAGTGAAGAATGTTGGCTATACGCCGGGTTTCTTTATCCAACTGTTCGGCTGTGGAAAGATCATTCCAGAATAAATGGTGATGAAGAACATACTTTGACAGATCATTGAAATACGGAATATCTTTTAACAACTCGGCACCGATCTCCTGATGTGAATCTCCGCTGCTTGCCTCGAAAGAAAGCAGCTCCATCCTGTCTTGGATGGATATTGCGCCGATATCGTGCAGCGCTCCTGCCATTGAGAGGTTGACGAGCTGTTTTTTGCTCAATCCCATAACCTCACCTATCTTATAAGAAAAATAGGCAACCCTTTCGTGATGATTAAACAGATCTCTATTGATAAGGTCGGTTGCTTCGGAGACAGCAAAAATAAGTCGAAACAACGGAACGGTAAACTCTGTTTGCATTTTTTTCCTCCGCAAAAATAGGGTTGAAGATATTTAGCAGCCTTTGAACCAGGAGCAACTGTTTGCAAAGAAAAACATTTATCAACTGACAAATCATCTTTTAGAGCTAAGATTGATCTGCCCGTGCTGAACTTGCGCACGTTGAGAGGCAACTAACTTTTGAATTGGATTAAGAGGAAGTATCATGTCAATTCGGCCTGCAAAAACAATCATCTGCTTAACACTTGTTTATCTGTGTGCTCTTAGCTGTGACGAACCCAAGTCAACGCCGGGGGGCTCTTCGGTCAACCTCGATCTCAAAAATATAAAGCCACACGGCAGCTGTGAAGTTACGGGAAAGCGATTGGGGGGATTTAAGATAGAAGATTATCTCGGCAATCTTATTGTCTCGGGGAAGGTAACTGACGCGCCGTTGCCGTCGACCTATCTGGAGGAGGTCGACACCCAGGGAGGGTGCCACCTCTACCGCATCATTATCCCATCGTGCTCGCCAGCGTGCGAGGCGCTGGAGCTTTGCAATCTGAACCAGGTCTGCGTGCCTTACCCTCACACGCTGGATCTTGGCGCGGTGGTAGTGCAAGGGTTGTCCTCTCCTCTCGAAATGACCACTAAAGCGCCGGGATACAAATACTCCGACACGTCTATGTACGTTGATGAACAAACCCCCGGAGCTCCCCTGGGTGTCGCTGTTCGAGGAGGCCCTTTCGGCGACATGGATCTCTTCGCGTTCTTCGCCGAGCCCTTAAAAACAAAGGATACCAAATGGGTACTCTCCCCAAACAAAGACTTGTCACTAAGTTGGGAGGCACCCACGATCAACTCAGATGCGACAATCATTTTCTATGTGAACATTGATATGCACGGCGTCTCACCGCTGCGGCTGGTCTGTGAGTTTGATGATACGGGTGCAGCGACGGTGCCCGCCGATATTTTAACCCGCCTCATCGAAGCAGGCGTAACGGGCTTCCCCAACGGAGTGTTGACGCGACAAACAAGCGACCACGTGGACACAAGTGCTGGCTGTATCGAGCTTGCCGCACAGGCTTCTTTTCAGGGGAAGCTTGAGGTGCCTGGGAGCACTCCCTGTGACGACGACGACGATTGCCCCAAGGGACAGACGTGTAATAAAAAAACTCAGCAATGTGAATAAACTCAACGAGTTTAGCCGTATTTATACTGAAACCATTGAAAAAACGGGAAGAAACATGAAAAAATTAACACTAAATTCACCCATGGTGGCCCCAAAAAATATCAGCGTATTGTCGCGCCTGGGCTGGGCGACGCTCCTGTTATGCCTGACATGGACCTCCTCCTGCGACGACCCACCGACATCCAAGGAAAACAACAGCGAAGCAGATGCGTCAACAAACGCGGCAGCAGATGCCTCAGTCCCTCAGAATCCATCTGACGGCGGCGAGGCAGACTGTGACGACCTGCCTGATCTCCCTATTAAAGAATACAAAACAATCTCCGGCCCCGGAAAAGGCGAGGATTTTGCCTTTGATAAGCAGGGAAAGATGATCTCTATCGCCGACGGTCACCTGTTGTCATTCGATCACGACGGCAAGATGACCATTCTTGTCCCCAATGTTCTCGAAAAAAACTTCCACGGTGATCAGACAAGCCACGGCTTAGCGGCGCTCCCAAACGGCGATATCGTGTTTGCAGATTCAGGCAAGGGATCGCTCATGCGCGTTGATATCGACCAAAAAACTGTGACTGAGATCCTGGGCAAGCTCCCCTTCCCCAACGGCGTCATTGTTGATCGAAAAGGCTTCGTCTACGTCACTGTCGTGGCGGATAAGCCGGGAAGCACCGTCACTATAGAAGACATTGATCTTGACAACATAACAGAAAAAGGAGTCGTGGTGCGCATCAACCCGGACAACGGTGACTACGTTATCGTTGCCGATAAGCTGACCCTGCCCAACGGCCTCGCCTTCTCTAAGGACTATGACACCCTCTACATAGGCAGCCACGATGCTGGC
>Ga0256845_1001688_pt1 | contig 17293 bp, 18 predicted proteins | sample RiftiametaG_FD_189101 | JGI IMG/M metagenome (GOLD analysis project Ga0256845, IMG submission 189101) | Tube worm associated microbial communities from hydrothermal vent at the East Pacific Rise, Pacific Ocean - Riftia | ecosystem: Host-associated > Annelida > Integument > Unclassified ...
ATAAAAGACCTAGAAAAAAATTAAACTTTAAAACGCCTGAAAAAGTATTTTTTACTATGTTTAACCTAGAAAATAAAAAACTTGCATTAGCTAGTTGAATCTACCTATGTCAAGATTAAATAAATTGTTTTTAATCGAATAACGTCTGGGTTTCCTAAGTTATATGCTTTTAAAAAAAAATGTCTACTTTGAGGATTTATAAAAATACTTATAGGAGTTGAATTAAAATATTATCCTAATTCTGGCTAAAGTTTTTATTTATTTTTCCGTCTAGGGAGGAGTTGCTTCTGATGGATGGCGCTACACAACGGTGTAGCTTTCAACCTGTATTTGTTTTCGAAGATATGAAAGTTTTGTTCAGTTTGGAAATATCCCGAAGCATCAACTCGAAGTGGGGTTTAGCGTGTCTTAGCGTTTTTTAATCTTTATCATCCCTACTTAGTTGTTGACACCAACTGCACATTTCCCCATTGTCTTCTGCTGCTGACATTTCACTCCACGGTATTCCTAGACCGCATCTTGAACATTCATTATATAGATAATGACTAATTGCTTCTTTGAAAACATAAACTTGTTTATCAGATAAAGAGTCAAAACCTTTGTCGATAATTAAAGCACAAATACCCTCTTCTTTCGTGTCGTTTAGTCTCTTATTATCAATTAGTTCTTGTAAAAAATCTTTAAGATCTTCTTCTAGGTATCTACGTTTATCCATATCTTATTTTTAAATAACTGAGTTGAAATAAGAAATTCAACTTCATTTCCCGGAATACTATTTTTTTTTGTAAAATTCTGCTGTAACACTCATAATATATATTCTTTAAAGTTGATGTCCTGATTATCCATAACATTCCGTGTTTGGTGCTATGAACTATACTCACATTGTGGCAGTAGTTATATTAATTAACAAATCTTTCTATTATTTCAAATTGATCTTCAGTTAAGTCTTTAATACCTTGATTAAAGTTTATTTCATTTTCATCAATATTTTCAATTATACCTTTTATCCATTCAATATCGTCAAAAGAAAAACCATACCTAATTAACCATATTTCAACTTCATCATTTGTACCATAACGTATATAATTACTTAGAGATAGAGCTCTTATGTCTTTTTGTTCATCATAAAAAAGTTCAAAAGCTGCTGATAAAGGATCTCTCATAGATAGAGATATTACTTTGTCAATATAATCATAAGTGTCATACACAAGTATATCATACTCTAGTTGTGATGCAGGAGTATTCTCGGGATATATACTATGATGTCTTAATGATTTATTGGGTAATGACTCTGCCATTGGAGAGTAGCGAATTACGATTTTATTAAGCTCTTCTTTAGCTACCTCAGGAGTTATCTCATTTCTTTTCATTCGTCCAAAAATAGCTCTTCGTTGATCCTTTTCGGATAAGAATGCATGTCTTAAGGATATTATTTCAGAAAAGGATTTTCCTTGAATCTGCCATAATAAAATTGGTATGGCTGCACTTAGTACGGCAGCCTCTGGTGTTTTAAGGTTGTTTCTTCTTAAGTGGCTAATGTAGATTGTTTTAAAACTCTTTTTAATTTTATTACGTTTCGGAGTAGGTAAATTGTAATAGTACTTCCCAGTAATTGGTTTACCGTCAACAAAAAAGTTTTCTAAAATGTATATGATATCACCATTAATATTAGCTGATTTCAAACGCTCAACTTGATTCTGAGGGAGTTGTAGTTTATCATCAAAAGCTTCTTTTTGAATTGCTTCAACAATATCTTTTTGGTCTTCATCAACATTGGCCAAAACTTCATCTAGTTTGGATGATTCAGTCAATGTAGTTGGAGTATTTAATCTTTTTTGAAAGGTATTTCTGTTTTTTTGTTCAATAACAACGTAACCAAAATCAAAAGAATTTATTGAAGAAGTATTTCTTCCAGCTCTGCCAATTAAATTTTTTAAGTCTAAGTTTTTTTGTTCTTCTGTACCAGTAAATCTGAAGTTATTTACCCAAACTACATCAAATGGCATGTTGATCCCTTGTGCTAAGGTTGAAGTAGAAAAGCAAATGAGAGCATAATTTTTATTTACGAATTCTTCAATAATTAATCGTGCTTTTAAAGGCATTGAGCCATGATGAATAACAATTCCTTTATTCATCATTTCAATAATGGTTGACCTTTTATCTAAGTCAGAATCCGATGCTCCAATAAACTCCTGTAGTTTTGATATATATTCTAAGGCATTTGGGTCTGTTATTTTAGGACAAAGCGCAATGTAATCGGCAAACATTGTCATAAAACTTCCATCATATATTTTGTTTTTTGAGGTATAAATCAAAACAGTCCCTCCTTCCAAAAGCTTTTCTTTAATAATATCTTCTTCGATGGGAATGGTTTCTTCTTCCTCCAAATTTGGAGAAAAATATGAATAGCTTCCGTTTAAGTATGAGAGATATATTTTGCCCACAGAAACCTGATTATATAACCTAAAACCAGAATTTTCATCAAACTTATGTTTTAAGAGTTGTGCTTCTGGGTTTGCAATAAAAGGGTGAGTAAAGACTTTTCTCGCTTGTGGTAAATATCTATCTGATCTCCTAACAAAAGAGTCAAACTTCATACCTCTAATGCCATCTTCTGACAATTGAGCTTCATCAAATAAGAATAATTCAACATTAAGTCTATCAATACTTCGAAAAAGTTCAACTCCTCGTTCTGGTGTTATTATGAAAACACTTCTGTCCGTATGCTTAACATTAATAATATCAATAAATTGGAGAACTAATACAGAATTATCAACAAGGTCAGAAACTAAACTATAATACTCTGAAATAAGTGCTCTTGATGGAACTACAATTATAATATCTCCTTTAGTCTCTTGAATAATTTCACGAAAAAGAAAAGATTTCCCTGCACTCGTTGGTGCAGAAAACGAAAAATAAGTTTTATTTAAAATGTTTTCATAGGCATCTGCTTGTACAGGAGTAAATTTTCTTCCTGTTTCTTCCTTTATTGTTTCAGAAAAAATAGAATAAACTTCTTCTATCAAACTATCTGGCTTCTCTGATTTATAAAATAATCCCATTAACATTATTAACTTTGATTCATAGTTTTTAAATGTTTCAAAGTGATACTTTTTTGCATAAGATAAAAGTTCAAAATCTTTTGCTGACACAGGGCCATTTAGATGTAAATCCCTTAATATTACTGAAATTTTACTCTCAAGGTCATTGCCTTGTATTATTTCTGATATCATACTTGTATGGCAATTAAATAAAGTTCTGGATATGCAAAAAGACTTTTAATTGCATCAGAGTTTAAAGCATTAATAAAAATCAAATTTGGATTATCACTATTTAATGAAAAAGCTGCTACATACCCTTTCTTTTCTTCTTCTGCGTTCTTAATAGCCTCTTTACTAACAAAGTTTTCGAGAATAATTAGTTCTGCATTGTCTTTCTCAAGCTTTATAAAATCAGTAATTTGATTAATTGCTTTCGCTCTTGGAGTTATCCCGCCACTATACTTGGCCTCCCCAAACATGATATGGTTACTGTCACTCTCCGTGTGAAAATCAAACCCTGGGTTTCCTGAAACTTTTTCTTTCAATAATTCGGCTAATGGCACTTTTGTATGTAGATGCTCTTGTTCAAGGGATAATTGAGCTGTATCTGAAATTAAGAACTCTCCAAATTCAGCTGTTATTTTGTCATCAACTTTTTTTAGTATATCGTTGACTAATTTCTCAATTGTCCTTTTGGCTCTTGCCTTAAATGTTTTGTTTCTTATTCCAGATAATTTTGAAATCCAACTCTCATCAGAAATGGAAGTTATCATTTCATCGGCACGTCCTTTTATATCAATTATCTGAACATGTATGCAATAAACCTCACATTCTGATTCTATCCCCAGTGCTTTTAAATCATATTTTTCATTACTGATAATATTCATAAGGAAATATTTTACATCTAGGATTTTCTAATTACTGCCAACAAGTAAATCTAATTCATTAAACGGTTTAGTGTTTTTCATAAAACTACATTTATTATATAAGTGAGCTTGGCTCAAGTTACTTTAAACAATTCGAATGAATGATAAAATATAGGCATATTAAGTATTAGTACTCAGTTAAAAAGCCTAGTTTCATAAGTCAAGGTCAAAAAGTCCATTTTTAATTGCATATACAACTGTATTTGCAACGCTATTGCTTCCAATTTTTTTAGAGATTCGCATTCGATGATTTTCGACTGTTCGCTGACTCAAATTAAGAGATAGCGACATCTCTCCATTTGTTCTTCCTTCACAGATTAGTTTTACAATTTCATTTTCTCTAATTGAAAGTGGTTCTCCTGGTAATATCTTTGGAGTAATATTTTCATTATAAGCCAATTCAGCTAACAGTTTTTGCGAAACTTTATTATGAAAATAATATCCTGTTTTATAAACGGTTTGTACTGCATCGGTTATCGTACTAAAATCATCATCTTTTGCTAAGTATGAAGATGCTCCATTTTTTAGGTATTTACGGATATAGGCTTCGCTGTAATGCAAGCTGAGGATGATTACTTTAGCATATTCATGATATCTATTAATGTTGCTAAGTGTAGTTTTTCCATCCATAATTGGCATGTCTAAATCAAGTAGCACAACATCAACTTTCGTTTTTTTCATTTGATCGAGAAGTTCCTTTCCATTTGAAGCTGAGATAAGGACGTCCATATCTTCATTGCAATTTAATATGCTCGATAACCCTTCTAGATAAATAGAATGGTTTTCTGCAATGGCGATGTTGATTTTATTTGATACTTGCTGCAAATCATTGGTTTTTATGTGGTTGTATAAATATACATAAATTGTTTGAATTTGATGGGGTTTGGGGTAGACATGTAAGCAGATTGAGTATTTGTACTTATTGACTTTATGGGGAAAGTTATAGAAATTTACAAGGTCTAAAAATAATTACTATGACTGTTGAAGAAATAAAAAGAAATATTCTTGATGATCCGATGGATAGATTGCCTATCGAGATGAGAAATAAATTTAAAAATAGTGAGCCATTTATTGATATTCACACGCATATTTTCACCCTTAATGATGTTCCTTCAAAGTTTCTGGGGATAAGAATCCCAATGAGTAGACGTTTTATTGGAGGCCTATCAGGCGTAATTAATAAATTCAGCGGGAAAAAGAATCGGGATGATATGAAAGGAATTGATTATTTTCTGACGACGATGAAAGATCGTTCGAGTAATGCTATTTATAGGAGAATGAATAAAGTTTATTATTTAGATAAACATCCTGATGCTATTTATGGTATACTCACCATGGATATGACGCAGGGCATTGATGGTGGGAGTCATAATAGTATTTGGACTCAATTTAGTACTGTGGCCATGATACGAAATCTTAACCCAGACAAGATTATTCCTTTTGCATGTATTGATCCTAGAAGGGATAAAGCTATGGATTTATTTGAACAAATGTTTAACTCTAAAATGCCATACAAATATTTTGGATTGAAAGTCTATCCTTCACTGGGATATTTGCCAACTCATCCTACCCTGATGAAGATGTTGGAGGTTTGTGCTGCAAAAGGAATCCCTGTATTAACGCATTGTAGTAGTGGATCTACACATGGGTCACTCAAAAGAAAGGACAATGTACCTGGTACATTTGTAAATGACAAGGGGGAACATATTCAAAATGCCGATTTTAAGACAAGGGTATTACATAGAAAAGATGATTATCGAGATTTTTTTAATCGTCCTCAAAATTGGGAACCTGTCTTGGAGAAATTTCCCAATTTGAAATTAAATATTGCACACTTTGGTGGCGATGTAGCGTGGGAGGATTATTTGAATGGAAAGAATACGAAGTGGATTGATACGATTCTTGGCTTTATAGATAAGTATGATAATGTGTATGCAGACTTTTCTTATACACTTTATAGTCAAAGGTATTCAAAAGCCTTGAAAAAAATGATGGCTAAGAATGAAAAACTTGCTAGTCGGACATTGTTTGGTTCAGATTATTATATGCTGGTAATTGAGGATAATTATAAGACGATTTTTGAACGATTTAAAAAAGATATGGGGCCTGAGGTTATGAAAAGGATTGCTGTGGACAATAATCGGGAGTACTTGATTGGCCCATTTGACACTTCGAAAAGCTCAGCGACCTAAATTCAGGGCTGGAAGATTGAGTTGGTCAATAATAAATTAACAAAAAGATATGGAAATAAAAATAAGTACAGGTAAAGTTGCAAGAGATTATGAAGTTATTGATACAATATTTGCAATGGACTCTCATAAAGAAGGGGTATGGAAAGTAGCAGATCCTAATAGAGCTTTTGAAGGTGTAAAAAAGACTTTGAAAGATAAATGCAGAGAACTTGGTGGCGATGCAATTCAAGATTGTCAGTTTGAGTATCGAGTAGCTGTTTCGGAAGGCATGCTAGGTAAGAAACAAATTATAGAAATTTTTGCTTACGGAACAGTTGTGAAGAGTTTTAACCGAAGATGAAAAGAGTGGTTGGAGACCTGTTGTCATTGGTATTTGGTATGGGAGAAGATGATTACGAACCAACGAAGGGTGAGTATTTCTTTTTTGTAGGGGTGGTTTTGATGATGATAGTAATGGTGGTGTTGAGATTTGAAAACTGATAGGAATGATAAGAGAAAAAAAATTAAAAGAAGTTGCAAGTTTCGATACTGAAGAAATATCAATTAAAGACCTTAGAAAGATCAACCTATGAATAAAAAGAGGATGAAATTAACGGAGAAACAACTTGACGAGGCGAAGTCAAAAATTAGAACAATAGCCAATCAGGTGACTGATACATATACCCAGAATAACACATCAGATATGAATGTGCTAATGGAAAAGAAAAAACTCACTTTATGGATTACTGGTTTAGCAACTGCCTTGGAAGTTTTTCTGGTCAATAGATACTCATGGAATGAGCTAAATGGGGTTTTGGTAATTTTATTTATCGCTTCAATTGTTTTGTTTATGATGAATGCGTTAGGAACTCTTTACCTCAATAAAATAGTAACCAATCTTTATTTCCAAAGCAGTAAAAAGTGTCAACAATTTAATTTACAGAGGTTGAAAATATTAATTGCCTTAGAGCAAAATGATTCGTTACAAGATCAGTTACTCAAGGACTTTGAATCTAGAGAATTATCTGAAAAGCTGATTGATTTAGACTATTTAGAAGGCAAGAAGTTTTCCAAAAAATCAATACTGAAACTTGGAAGGTTTCTAACCCTAAACAGTGATGATAATGCCTCATTTTTACTAATACTACAGATTTGTGTTATGATAGCCTTGTTCATTATTAGCTAGAAAATGAAGATTGGTTTTAATAAAAAAGGCACATTGAGTATTAATACTCATTGACAATGTGAGCGAAGAGATTTACTTTTATGAGGAACAAATAAATAGAGAATTATGGCTTATTACAGAATAAATAAAAACAAACAATCTAACGGAGATAATGAAGTGCATAAGGTGGGATGTACTTATTATGATGATTTGGCTAACTATGAATCTCTTGGAGATCATGATAGTTGTTCGAGTGCAGTTGCTGACGCGAAAAGTAGAGGTTATAATGCTGATGGATGTGCAATTTGTATTCCAACGTGTCATACTAGTTAAAAGGAATTTAGAAATAAACCTAATCACTGATAAAATCGTTACAAATTATTGTGACGGTTTTTAAAATTTCAATTATGAAATTATTGATGTCAATATTAATTCTTGTTTTAATAGCAAGTTGTACTTCTAATTCTTCACGAAGTAATAGAAATAACAACGGAAGCAATTATCAAGAAACGAAGCTTACTCTTGAAGAACAAGAAAAAATGAATCCACTTCAATTTTTAAGTATTAGTGGAAATTACAAGAAGAATATACTAGGTGAATGGGTTATTAGGGGAGAGATTTCTAATCGTGCTTCAATTGCAATTTATAAGGATGCAACTGTTAAGGTTAATTATTACACAAAAACGAACACTTTTATTGGTTCTGAAAAGCATCAAATTATAGAATATTTTAAACCTGGTATAAGTAAGGCTTTTAAGGTTAAGTCTTTTGGATATAAGAATTCAGCTAAGCTTGATTTGGAGTTGGTAGGTGTTGTGGGGGAGTAAAGTTTAATTAAAGTAGATTATGTAAAGAATTGTGAGTTTTATTATATAGCGTGTATGCACATATGCTAACATCAAAATAACAAAACTTTCACCATTTTTTTATACCTAAAAGGTATAATTTATATGAAACAACAAAACTATACCCTTGAGACATAACTAGTTAAAATAAGTCTGCCGTAATATTCAATTTTAATTCGGAGAAATATATTATCAACTCTTTCTTTTACAATAACGAAAATATTGATTTATTTTCTTTTATCAGTACTTTCTCTTTCAAACGTCACCAAATTAAACATACTTCTTAATCTTGATCTTACCCTACTCCCATACATTTTTTCTAATTCACCAGCATTGAGGTTTGTTGTGGCATGCGTAATAATTCCCTGATTGACTTGTAGTTCATAACGATGTAAAAGAATTTCAGCTACGGTGTTGCATTCATTTCCAAAATGTTTTACGGCGTTTTCGATACCTAAATCATCGAGGCAATAAATTTTAGGTGTTTTTCCGTATTTGTTAATTGCAGGAAAACCATCTTTGTTATACTCGAGAGCGATGTCTCGGGTTGTTTTGATGAGGTAGCTGTTTTGGACTTCGGTGAAATACCTACAAAGGGTCATTAAAGACGTTTTCCCACAGCCAACAGGTCCATTGAGTAGAATACCTTTATCGAGGTCGATTCCGTGTTTCTTGCAGTTTTCTTTATCACGAAGAGAATGTACAAGTAATTTGTAGATGACTTTTATATCCGATTTGTGAATTTTAAAAGTAGCACCGTATTTTAATTTTCCAATGTGCTCGAGGTAACGAAGAGATTCATGGAAATTGTATTGTTTGATGTTATGTTCTAACTTAAAGGGAGGTTTCATTTTTATAAATTTTATTAAAGCGACACTTCGAAATCCTCAGTGATCGGATCTTTGTATTCGGTTTAAAGCGGTATTGAATAATCTTTGTTTTGCTCTACGAATAGAGGATCATTTTTCTGTTTTGATTGAAACTTATCTGTATTGAGTATCCAATTTCGAGCAGATGCTTCCCAATTTTTCATAGGAGTCTTTCCTCCAACTTTCCAACCATTGGATGTATAGTAATTGAAAAACTTTTCTGCTTCCATGTCATTTTTAATAAACCCTTTCACTTTTTCAAGATTGGGAGGAGACATTTTTGAATGTCCGCCAATATGTTTATTTAGTTTAGAATTGTTTTTACTGTTTGTAGTGTTTATAAAAGGACCTACTTCTTGACTCGGTAGCTGTTCCACTACTTGTTCTTGTGGTTGGTTCACTACTTGTTTAGGAGTTGTCCCGAAAATGGACATGTTCACCAAACTCCCTTTTAATGGATTGTGAGAAGGTAAATACACCAAATAATTCCAATTGTGGAGGTCTTTGATGCATTTGTGGTAAGTTACCCTAGAACCAATTTTGGAAACTCTCATTACTTCGTAACGGTTAATCGAAACAGGATTTCTAAAACGATTAATATTCCACATCTGAAATAATGCTAAATACAGACTGACATGTGAAGGGTTTAACCGATCATCTTCTGCAAAGAGTATCATTGCAGAAGTCAATTGTTTGATGTAATTCATAGACTAGAATTTATTATGCGTTCTATTTTCTACTAATACTTTAGTGATTTCCTCCAGGGAATAGTAAAGCACTCCACCCATTTTCGTGTAGGGAATTGTACCATTGATTCGTAAATTTTGTAAAGTACCCGAAGAGATACTTAACATTTCTCTGACTTCTTGCGACCGTAGCCATTCTTTAGGCTCGCTGGTATTTGATTGGTTTTTAAATAATTCTTTGAGTTCTACCAAGAGTTCCATTTTAAATTCCTGTAGATCTTCAATTGTTAAAACTGAGATTGACATATTTACTTCTTTTTGTGTTCGTGGTACAAAGTTGAAGAGTAAAATTTGTTTCTATTGACAAGATGCAGCGTGTTGTCAACGATTTATTTCTCATCCATCAATTCAATTCTCATATTTAGTCCATCGTTTAATTGATTCATAAACCTTGTTTTATCGGACTTACGACGTTTTATTGTTGTGAATGCTCTGTAGATATTTCCCATTTCAAAATTAAATATATTTTCAAAAATTGCGCATAATTCACCTAAATCAGATTTTCCATTGGAAATAACCTCTGAACTGTGTAAAGCATAAATCAGCTCAGCCATAGATATCTTATCTCCCGTCCACTGAAGGTTTGAGGCAATTAACTCACCTTCTTTTCTTTGTTCTGTTTCTAAATGATTTTGCAGTAATTTATAGGCTAGTATGTTGGTGACAAGATGGTCATATCCAGTAGTGAATCCAATGTTGAAGGCATTGGTGCTAATACTTGTATTTAATGACAGTACAGTAGTTTCTCTTGTGAAATAATGCTTATCAAAATGTGTTGATTTACTATTGTAATATCGCATGAATTCAAGATTATCTTGAAAAACATTCTGAAAACTTGCTATTTTTTCAGTGATGTAACCTTTATGATTCTCGGGAGAGTATACCATTCGCTTTAATTCTATGTCAATAACACTAGAATAGAATATTAAGTAAGCATGCACTTTTGGCTGTATGCCTTTAAAAAAATTTACCTCATCATTTACTGATTTAAAGCCACATTTGACAACTCTGTTTTGAAGATGGGCAATCGAACTTTTAATTAATTTCAAAGACACCTCAGCTTTAGTTATTACTGAAGTATCATCATTTTGTATTTTCTTTAGTTCAGTTTCCAGATTTGTAGCAATAGCTGAGTAGTTCTTCATCGAAAAAAATTTAGTTTGAGGTTTACGTTTACGATGAAGAACTACTTTAGATAGGGGGGGAATGAAGATTAAGTACATCTACTTAATTTACTTCTTATGATGCCGAGCTTTTGTTTTTAGTTACTGTTATTTCGTTTTTTAGTGCAAATACCTCTTTTAATTTACTCATATCTTCACTTACTTTATGTTCTAATACTTGAGCATAAATTTGTGTTGTAGCTAATTTTGTATGTCCTAATAATTTTGAAACTGTTTCAATAGGAACCCCGTTGGAAAGCGTTACTGTCGTAGCAAATGTATGGCGAGAAATATGCATGGTTAACTTCTTCTTAATTTCACACAAATCTGCTATTTCTTGTAGGTATGCATTCATTTTTTGATTGCTCTTTACAGGAAGCAGTTTATTCTTCAATTCACGATGAGGGTGTTCTTTGTATTTCTTTATAATTTGTTCTGCAACAGGTAATAATGGGACATTTGATTGTGTACCTGTTTTTTGTCTGTGGATACGCACCCATAAACCTCCATCAATACCTTTAGCGACATCTTGTGGTGTTAATCGTGCTACATCAACAAATGAATAACCTGTGTAACAACAGAATAAGAAAACATCTCGAACTTCTTCCAAGCGTTTTATCTTGAATTCTTTTTCTGAAAAAGTTTTTAGTTCTGCTTCTGTTAGAATTTCACGAATTACTTTTTTGTAGGAACATCTAAAGTTTGCAAATGGGTTTTTATTGAGCCATTCATTGGTTACTGCCATATTCATAACTTTTTTTAGATCACGAATATATTTCATCGTGGTGTTATGACATATACCACATTCTACTTTTAAGTAATACTCAAAATCTACTGCAAATTTGTGGTTGAGTTCGTTCAATGAGATGTCTTTTCGCTTGTGTTTTTTCTTTAGAAAAACTTTTAACTTGTTTAATACCGTAACGTATTTGGATAGGGTTGATGCTACAACATCAATTCCAACGAGGTTTTCCATTTGGGTATTATGGTATTCGTAGGTATCAATGAGTGTTCTTTCTTTTTCCTTAAATCCAAGAAAACTGTTTTTAAGTGTTTCTGCTGTGATGAATTTACCGGATGTTTCTAATTGATTGTAATTGGCGTGAATGCGAGCTCTCATATTGTCGAGATAGGCGTTTAAGTTTAAATCCTGTTCTCTTCTACCGTTTACTTTTCCTGCTTTTTTGACCCATTTTTTTATCTCAACATTTCGCTTGGTTGAAATTTCTGCTCTTTTTCCATTAATTGTAATTCTACAATAGATTAATGCTAATCCTTCTTTGTTTTTTAATTTCTTTAACCAAAATAAAATTCCATAGGTTTGATTCGTTTTCATTCCATTTGCTTTTTAGGTAACCGAATTCACTATTAAATTGCGGTGGACGAACTCAAAAAGAAGCAAATAGAATCAATGTAAATTATTACTATTCAGTATTTTAGGCGTTAAAAAGTGACCTCTTGCAATAATACTAAAAGGTAACCGAATAGTTCACCTTTTTTAGGACATTTTATGGTTTATTTTGGTGTTTCAAGATTGTTTGGAAATAAAAAAACCTCTTAAACATTGAAGTTTAAGAGGTTTTGTGTTTATTTGGTTTCCCAAATAGTACTCGAGGCGGGACTTGAACCCGCACGCCCCGAAGAGCACAGGATTTTAAGTCCGGCGTGTCTACCAATTCCACCACTCGAGCATTTATCTATTCTGACTGAACAGATAAGGTAGTATTTATTGCGATTCACTTCGCTGGAGCGGGAGACGGGGCTCAAACCCGCGACCTCCACCTTGGCAAGGTGGCGCTCTATCAGCTGAGCTACTCTCGCTTGTAAATTTACTCACATAAAGCTTGCGCTTATTATTTCAATTTAAAAGTTACATCGTTCTGCAACGGGCGACAAATGTACTCAATTTTTATTTAATTCAAACAACTATCTTAAAAAAAAATCACCCTCCAGTCAATTTTTTTATTTCATTCAACTTCATTAGCGCTTCAACAGGCGTTAATGTATTGATGTCAATACTGACTAATTCTTCTCTAATATTCTCTAAAACAGGATCATTCAATTGGAAAAAGCTCAATTGCATATCATCCAAAGCAGGTGAGTTTGCTTTCTTTGTTTTTGCAGAAGTTTTTTTAGATTTCACATTATTTGTTCCTGAAAACTCATGGGAAGATTCCAGTTGCCCTAATATATTCTCTGCCCTGTCTAAAACTTGTTTCGGCATTCCCGCTAATCGTGCCACATGAATACCAAAAGAGTGTTCACTTCCTCCTTCAACTAGCTTACGGAGAAATAAGATCTTCTTCCCTACTTCTTTCACCGAAACATTGAAATTTTTGATGCGATCAAAACGATTCGTCATCTCATTCAATTCATGGTAATGCGTCGCAAACAACGTTTTCCCTTTCATTTTAGGATGGTCGTGAATGTATTCAGCAATTGCCCAAGCAATAGAAATCCCATCATACGTACTCGTTCCTCGTCCAATTTCATCCAAGAGAATGAGCGAACGATTCGATAAATTATTCAAGATACTCGATGTTTCATTCATCTCTACCATGAATGTTGATTCTCCAGAAGAAATGTTATCTGATGCGCCAACGCGGGTAAAGACCTTGTCAACCAAACCTAGTTTCGCAGAATAAGCAGGAACAAACCCACCCATTTGCGCCATTAAAGAAATCAACGCTACCTGACGAAGTAAAGCACTCTTACCAGACATATTAGGCCCAGTAATCATCATTATTTGCTGCGAATCATTGTCCAAGTAAACATCATTGGCAATGTATTCTTCCCCTGTCTTTAATTGTTTCTCAATCACGGGATGCCTACCCGATTTTATATCAATAGCAAAACCTTCATTGATTTCTGGTTTACAGTAATCGTTTTCTTTTGCTACCTCAGAGAAAGACAAAAGACAATCCAATTGAGCGATTAAAAAAGCATTCAATTGAATGGGCTGAATATAATCCGACATCGTGTAAACCAAATCTTGGAACAAACGTGTCTCAATAGTAAATATCTTTTCTTCTGCGCCTAAAATCTTCGATTCATATTCTTTTAATTCCTCCGTAATGTAGCGTTCAGCATTGACTAAGGTCTGCTTTCTCACCCATTCTTCTGGCACTTTATCTTTGTGTGTATTTCTAACTTCAAGGTAATAACCAAAAACATTATTGAAGGCTACTTTTAAACTCGGAATACCTGTTCTTTCACTTTCTCTTTGCTGTAATTTTTCCAAATAATCTTTTCCAGAGAATGAAATTGCGCGCAACTCATCTAACTCTGTATTGACTCCATCTGCGATTACCTTACCTTTACCAATATGTAAAACAGGGTCTTCTTGTAACGTTGTATTGATTAGTTCCAATAATGTTTCACACGGATTTATCCTATCGGCAATTCTTTTCAAAACATCTGTATTCTCAGCAGCAATCAATTCTTTGATTGGAGACATTTGCAACAATGTTCTTTTCAAAGAAATTACTTCTTTCGGATTGACTTTCCCCACCGCTACTTTAGAAATCAATCGTTCTAAATCATGTATTTGCTTTAAACGTTCTCCCAACTCAAACGAAATATCATCGTTGTTGTAAAAAGTTTCTACGGCATTGAGACGATCTTCTATGGGCTTTAAGTCTTTCAACGGAAGAACAGTCCATCTTTTCATCATCCTTCCTCCCATCGGAGTTTTAGTACGATCGATGACTTGAATCAATGTGGTTGCATTTTCATGCGGAGAACTGATCAATTCTAGATTTCGAATCGTAAAACGGTCCAACCAAACGTATTTCTCTTCTTCTATTCTTGAAATAGCCGTAATATGTCCTAATCGGTCGTGCTGATTCTCTGACAAATAATAAATTGCAGCTCCGGCAGAAATAATTCCTGCTTCTAGTGAAGAAATACCAAAACCTTTCAATGATTTTGTACCAAATTGCTTGTTCAAACTTTCAAGGGCAAAATCTTCTGTAAAAATCCAATCTTCTAAGCGGAAGGAATAATATTTATTTCCAAAAGCTTCATCGTAATCTTTTGAGTTCCTTTTATTGTAGATGATTTCAGTTGGTTCAAAACCTTGAATCAATTTTTCAATGTATTCTTTATTTCCTTCTGCGACTAAAAATTCACCCGTAGAAACATCCAAGAATGAAATACCGATGGTGTTTTTCTCAAAATGAACGGCACAAAGGAAATTATTTTTCTTTTGATCGAGTACTTGATCGTTGAAAGAAACGCCAGGGGTAATTAATTCTGTTACGCCTCTTTTGACAATTGTCTTGGTCATTTTAGGATCTTCCAACTGGTCGCAAATGGCAACCCTTTGTCCGGCACGCACTAATTTCGGTAAATAAGTATCCAAAGAATGATGCGGAAACCCAGCCAACTCAATCGGTCCTGCAGCTCCATTGCCTCTTTTTGTCAATACAATTCCCAAAATCTTAGATGTAATAATTGCATCTTCTCCGAAGGTTTCATAGAAATCACCTACTCTAAACAGTAATAAAGCTTGAGGATGTCTCGCTTTAATCTGATTGTATTGTTTCATCAAAGGAGTTTCTTTTTTACCTTTTTGTGCTTTTATTTTCGTCAAGTCAATCGTTTTTTTAATTTTTGCACTGTAAATGTAACGGCGAATAATGATTTTGCAAAATATCATCGCCACTTGTTATCCACAATATGAATAAAAAACTCAAACTTTGGGAGTTAGACCGTGTGTCTGACAATGAATTTAAAGAACAAGAAAAATTCCCCATCATCGTCATTCTGAACGAAATCAGAAGCTTAACGAACGTTGGAACATTCTTCCGAACATGCGATGCTTTCAATGTTGAAAAGATTTACTTGTGTGGGATAACCGCAACCCCTCCTCACCGAGAAATTCAAAAAACGGCATTAGGCGCAACTGAATCGATGGAATGGGAACACCGAGAATCTACCATCGACTTGGTAAATGAATTGAAGCAAGAAGGAGTAAAGATTTGCTCGATAGAACAAACTGAGCAAACTACTTTTCTACAAGATGTTTCAAAATTTTCCACCAAAGAAAGATATGCCCTTGTTTTTGGCAATGAAGTAAATGGTGTCGATCAAGATGTGATTGATGCTTCTGATTACATCATTGAAATCCCACAATTCGGCACCAAACACAGCTTAAACGTCTCTGTTTGTGCAGGAATAGTGATGTGGGAGTTTGTTCGAATGTTAGAACTTTAAAATAGTAAACTTTTAAAAGAAATATTGAATCAGTTGAAGTGATTTGATTAATTTTATACTTTTAAAACAACATTTATGAAAGTAGCAAACATCGTTATAAAATCCATCATTGGAGTGGTCATTCTTTTTTTCATTGGTGCTTTCTTTGGCCCAAAGAAATACGTCGTCAGTCGGTCTACAGAAATAAATGCATCTATTTCAGACGTTTGGAATCAGGTGGAACTTTATGACAACTGGAAAAACTGGTCGCCATGGATTGGGGTTGACCCGAGAGCTAAATATACGCTCGAAGGAAAAGATGGAGAGATTGGTACAACTTATCGATGGAAAGGTGACCCAAATAAAACTGGTCGAGGCTCCATGGTAACGGTTAAAAAAATAAAGAATCAAGAATTTTCTTACGACCTCATTTTTCTTGAGCCTTACGAAATGGTGGCAAAAGGAGCATTTTACCTTTCTGAAAAGAACAATAAAACCGTTATAGAATGGACCAGTAGAGGAGACGTTCCTTTCATGCAACGTACCATGATGTTGTTTTCCAGTGTTGACGATATGATAGGTCCAAGTTTTGAAAGTGGCTTGCTAAAAATGAAAGATTTCTTGGAAGGAAGAATTGAGGCAGGTGATGGAAACATTGAAAAATATACCGTAACCGAAATTATGTTTGAAGCCAAAAACTATCTTGGCAACAAACAAGAAGCAAGTATCGCGGAAGTAATGAAACAAAGCTTTTATCAAAATAATTTCAAAGCAATTGGAGAATACGTTGCAGAAAATAAAATTACGCCAACGGGCCCTCCAGCAACCATCACATGGAAATGGAATGAGAACGATGGCACTTGCACCATCGCACCAGTTTTTACCGTTGATCAATCTGTAAAGGTTAACGATCAGGCGATGAAGAATTATTCTGTGAAGTCACAAAAAGCTATATTTGTTAAACACTATGGAAACTATACCGAAATGCATGACGCGCATGATGCAATTGAAAACTACCTGCAAATGCATAAACTGTCTCACTCTTTAGTCATAGAAGAATATGTTAACGACCCTTCTGAAGTAGAAGAGAAAGATCTGTTAACGAATATTTATTATTTGATTGACTGATTATTTATCATTTAAAAAAAAAAAACATAGCGTTTAGTCATGG
>Ga0256845_1001689_pt1 | contig 17286 bp, 14 predicted proteins | sample RiftiametaG_FD_189101 | JGI IMG/M metagenome (GOLD analysis project Ga0256845, IMG submission 189101) | Tube worm associated microbial communities from hydrothermal vent at the East Pacific Rise, Pacific Ocean - Riftia | ecosystem: Host-associated > Annelida > Integument > Unclassified ...
TTTAAACCATTGGTTTGTGTTTTTATTATTCTCCAAAGAAAACACTTCAAATTACCAAATACAATCATTCAAAAATGGGGGAGTGTGAGATCTAAATATAGGTCATGACACCTAACAACCGAATAAGGTTAACGTTAACTATATTCGCGCTATGTGTTTACTTCAAATTTAATAATTCAATTGGACTTTTTATTAATTTTATATTATTAATTGCCACTTGTGTGTATATTTCTGTAGTTCTTGTACTACTATGGCCTAATAAAACTTGAATGTATCTTAAATCTGTTCCATTTTCAAGTAAATGTGTAGCAAAACTATGTCTTAACGTATGTGGTGTCACATTTTTTCTTATTCCAGCCTTTTTTGTTGCCTTTTTAATGATTTGTAAAACGCTACTCGTACTGTATTGTTCATTGTTTTTACCTTCAAATAAATAGGTTTTAGGTTTCCATGTTTTAAAATAGGTTCTTAAGTCTATTAGTACAGACTCACTTAAAATAGTAAGCCTGTCTTTATTTCCTTTTCCATGTTTCACAGTAATTACCATTCGTTTACTGTCTATATCTTCTAATTTTAAATTCAATAATTCACTTCTTCTCAAACCTGCTGAATACAGTAAACTAACGATACACCTATGTTTTATATTGTTGGTGCTTTTTATAATAGATTGCACTTCTTGCAAGCTAATTACTTTGGGTAATGTTTCCCGTTTTCGGGGTCTTTCAATACTGTAAAAACGATTTGGCATTTGTAGTACCACTTCATAATAAAACTTTATACTGTTAATCATTTGATTAATGTAGGAGTGTGATTTTCCAAGTTGAACAAGTTGTTGCATATATAGTCTTATGTCGTTTTCGTCAATAGAAGCCAACTCATTGTCTTTATAATGGTTGATGAATTTTTCAAATAATTGAATATAAGTTTTAGCTGTATTTATGGAATATTGCTTGAGTTCTAATTTTAATAAGTAACTCTCGGGACATGTTCTGTAATTGAGTATTGGTTTTCTTTTTCTAAAATCATTAACTGTCACAGGTGTATTATTAAGTTTAGATTTAGTTTTTGGAAAAAAATGAGAACCATTTATCCAAGCTATGCCTTTAAAGACTTTAAATATGGAGGCCAAATTAGTATGGTTATTCTTAATGTAAGCAATCCCAAACTCATTACTCCACTTGATGTTAGGGAGTGATTTAATGAATACATTAATCGTTTTATCTGGGCGAAATTCAAGCCCAATTTGTTTTTCGTTATGGATATAAAAATGCTTTAGAGTAATTGTTTTTTGTTTAGATGGGGTATACATAGTTTAAAGTTAAGTGAAATGTGGACGACTTGAAAATGTAATCGTAGATTTATACGTATATTATACGTTTAATTATACGCCTATGAAATTGTGTTTAGATTGTAAAAAAGAAATAATTGGAAGAAGTGATAAGAAATTTTGTAATCCTTATTGTAAGTCATCCTATTATTATAAAAAGAATAAAAATGAAGAGCATAATTTTTTCACAACTGTTTTAAACCAATTACGTGTCAATAGAAAATTGCTAAAACAATACAATAAATCTGGAAAGGCAATTGTAAGAAAAGAGGAGTTATTAAAGGAAGGTTTTGTACCTAACAGATTTACCCATTATTGGAAAAATAAAAAGGGAGATGTATATCTATTTTGTTTTGAATATGGTTTTTTAGAAAAAAAAGAAGGATCTAAATCAAAATATGTGCTGATTAAATGGCAAGATTATATGTCTTGAAAATGAGGTGTTTAATTATAGAATAACGCTTGTTCTCATTTTTATAATCGTTTAAGGTGTTTAAATTTGCTTGAATGACGTTTTGAGTTATTGATATTTTGATTGTTAAAAAGGGAATAATAGAGTTCTGTTAGTGATTGAAACGGTAGCTAATTGAAGTGAAACTAGTATTGAATTAGGTTAAAATTACGACCAACAGAAGTGCATTTTAAGACGAATGAAAATAGTTTTTAACAAGATTACTTTAGTGGAAAGCAGGTTAAAATAGCCATATTTTAATAAGGTGTAGTACGTTAAATTGTAATGGTTTGATGAGTTTTGATTTCAGTACTAACTCTGAGCTATATTTTTGAGTAAACATAAATTAGAGGTTATGATGAGTTGTTTCGTAAAAATGAATTAAATTTGTGGTGTGATACCAAAAGAAACCATTGACGAAATTTTTCAAACTGCTCGAGTAGAGGAAGTGTTGGCTGATTTTATGCAAATGAAAAAGTCTGGTTCAAATTACAAAGCAAAAAGTCCTTTTGTAGATGAAAAAACACCTTCATTTATGATTTCACCAGCCAAACAAATTTGGAAATGTTTTAGTTCTGGTAAAGGGGGGAATGTGGTTACGTTTTTAATGGAAGCGGAGCATATGAGTTATCCTGAGGCATTACGTTGGTTAGCTGACAAGTACAATATTGAGGTTAAAGAAGATAAAAAACGAACGCCAGAAGAAATTCAAAGCCAAAGTATTCGTGAAAACTTAGCAGTAGTTAATGAATTTGCTAAGAATCATTTTTCTAGAAACTTAACCGAAAATGAACAGGGAAAAGCTATAGGTTTATCTTATTTCTTAGAACGTGGGTTTAGAGAAGACATCATTAAAAAGTTTGATTTAGGGTACTGTTTAGATGAATCGAAAGGATTTACAGATGCAGCTTTAGCCAAGGGCTATAAATTAGACTATTTAGAAAAGGCAGGTTTAACAAAATCTAAGGACGGTAGACAATTTGATTTTTACAGAGGGAGAGTTATCTTTCCAATTCATTCTATTGCCGGAAAAGTATTAGGGTTTGGTGGAAGAACGTTAAAGTCTGATAAAAAAATTGCAAAATATTACAATTCACCTGAAACTGAATTGTATAATAAAAGTAAAATTTTATATGGGTTGTACTATGCCAAAAGTTCAATCATTAAATATGATACGTGTTACTTAGTTGAAGGGTATACGGATGTTATTTCAATGCATCAATCAGGTGTGGAGAATGTGGTAGCATCTTCAGGTACATCTTTAACAGAGGGGCAAATCAACTTAATTAAAAGATATTCGGATAACATTACCATTTTATTTGATGGGGATGCAGCAGGAATAAAAGCGTCTTTTAGAGGTATTGATATGATACTCTCACATGGAATGAATGTGAAAGTAGTGCTCTTTCCTGATGGGGAAGATCCTGATTCTTACGCAAAAGGCCATTCAACTGAAGAGGTTAAGGCGTATATTGAGGAGAGTGCAAAAGATTTTATTGTTTTCAAGTCTGACATTTTATTAAAAGATGCTGGTAATGACCCCATAAAAAAAGCAGGATTGATTGGGGATATTGTGAATTCAATTTCTTTAATTCCAGATTCGATTAAGCAGCAAGTGTATATTCAAGAGTGTTCAAACATTTTTGATATTAGCGAGCAAGTATTATTGACTGAATTGGCTAAAAGTAAGCAGTTAAAACTTGAAAAAGAACAAAAACAGGCAAGGTATAATAAACCTAAAGATCAGGTTAGAGCAACCATAAAACCAACTTCAAGGTTTTCTAAACCTCAGGCGCAACCACAAGATGAACCGCCACCAGAGGCGTTGATTCCACTAGAATATCTAACGGATGCGGAGCGTGCTAAATTAGAAGAGTATAATAATAGAGTAAAGATTGATGTTCCTAAACCTGTTGTGCTTGACCATCTATATCATCAGGAACTTGATGTGATTAGAATATTGTTAAATTATGGGACTTATGTGGTAAAAACAGAAACCATAGAAGTAAACGAAAAAGGGAAAGAAATTGAAAAAATAGTTGAAGTAAGTGTAATTGAATTAATTATTCATGAATTTGAAAAGGATGAAATAACCTTTGATAATGAGGTGTTTCAAAGTATGTATGATGAATATAAAAAGGGATGTAATGACGATACATTTCATCTTGAATCGCATTTTACACAACACCAAGATTTGGACATTTCTAAAGTTGCTGTCGATATTTTAGCAGACACTAAAGAGTTAAGTTATAAGTTGTGGGAAAAATTTAACGTGAACATTCCTTCAGAAGTTGACCAGCTTGATAAAGCTGCAATTGACGTGATATATTCTTATAAAAGTAGTAAAATGAAGTCTGAGGTTGAAAAAATACAAGCTCAAATGGCCGCCATGGATACAGACAATTTTGATGATATTTTAGTTTTAATGGCGCAACAACAGAGATTTGAAAAGGTAAAATTAGCTATGGCTGTAAAATTAGGACGCACAATAATATAACGTATGTATATTTGGGACAACATATTAAATTATCCATTAATTGATACCGCAGGATTTATTTTTGCACCAATTAATATCATCCTATTCTTAGTCGTGATATTAATGGGTAAATTATTTTTGAAGTATTTGAAGCGCTATTTTAAAGTGTTACATATCCAGGATAAACAGTTTACAATTGAAGGACGAGAGTTTGCACTTTGGAAATTGATTAAACAGTTTGTTTATTTTATTTTGGTTTATATTTGTTTTAAATCCTTAACGATTAATAATACGGAAATTAATTTTAGTAGCGTTTTTGAATTTGACTTTATAAGGATAGGTGAATTTCATATTTCGGTCTATCATTTGTTTTTAATAGTTGTTGTGTTATTTGTGTCTAAATTGATTCTTAACTTTTTGAAGGTCTATTTATTAAAAAGAGTATCAAAACGAACTAATTTAGATAAAGGAACAGAATACATAATAATTCAGATTGCAAAATACATTATTTATACCATAGCAATCATTATTGTTTTAAGAAGTTTTGGAGTTCAACTAAGTTTGTTCTTAGGTGGAGCAACAGCTTTTTTACTTGCAGTTGGTTTAGGTTTACAAGACATATTTAAAGATTTTATATCGGGCTTATTATTACTATTTGAAGGTACAACAAAAGTAGGAGACGTGGTAGAGATTGTGAATGTAAATCAAAAAGATAATGCGGTTGCTACCATAACAGAGATTAATTTAAGAACATCAAAGGTAAAAACGCGTGAGGGTAAGACTTTAATATTACCAAATTCAATATTAACACATCAATTAGTGAATAACTGGTCTTATGACGATAGTTTGACGCGTTTTACGATTCCCGTTTCAGTAGCGTATGATTCGGATGTTGATTTAGTAAAACAAATATTGGTAAAATGTGCAAGTGAACATCCAAAGGTGAAAAATACAAAACCTGTTTTTGTAAGATTGCTAGATTTTGGGAACTTTGGTTTAGAAATGGATTTAGTATTTTGGGCAGATCAAAATTTTGATATTGAAATTTATAAGTCAGAAATACGTTTTGCTATTGTGAACGAATTTAGAATACATAATGTTGAAATTCCTTATCCACAACAAGATATTCATTTAAAGTCCGGTAGCTTAGAAAAGTAAGAATCAATATAATAATCCTTACTCTTTTTAGCTTCTATTAAAGTTGATGCCTTAATTCATCAATCTGATTGGCAAGTTCATAATCTTTTTCGCTTACTGAATTTAAGTCATGTGTAAATAGCTGGAAAGTGATATGTTTGTAATTATAAACCTTAAAATCTGGGTGATGATTCATTTTTTTACAGATTGGAGTTATTAAGTTTATAAATTCAACTACGTGTTCAAAGTTGTTTAGTTCAAATTTTTTTTCTAATTTAGTGTTAGTTATTTCCCACATAATGAATTTTGTTTTAGTTTAATAATAGCATTATATAAATCAGTTAGACTATTGATCTCAAAGTACAAATTTTGAGGAATATCATTTCTAAAAGTTTGATTTAATATGTTTTCTAAGTCAAAGATAGTTACAATTACATCAGTTGACAAAGAAGATATACTTTCGCCAAATGACGATATTAATCCAGCTCCATAAATTCTACGTCCTTTAGGAGTATTGATCAATCCAAACTCAATAGTAAACCAGTATAAACGTTGTAGTTTTTCTAAAAAAATTGTGTCCTTCATATTGGCAACACCAATTCTTCCAAATTCTAGAGCAAATTCGGAAAATATTGGGTTTGCCAAAAGAGGAATATGTCCAAATGTATCATGAAACATGTCTGGTTCCTCTAAATAGTCTAACTGTTTCATTGAACGTAACCACGTACTTGAACAAAACTTTTTTTCTGACAAGAGTAGAAAGAAATCTTCCACGGGAATTAAACCTGGGACAACTTCTATTTGCCATCCAGTGCTAGTCTTAAACCAGTTATTAATTGCTTTGAAATTTGGAATCTCATGACCATTCAAAACAGATTCCATGTCTTTTAAACAATTCATATAGTCATCACATGCTTTGTCTTGTAGGTTTATTAATTGTCTTTCAAAAAGTGTAGTCCACACTGTTTTATCTTCTTTTGTGTAATTTTCAAATTCTTGTATCATAATTTTTTGCATAAAAAAAACCCTCTCGTAAAAACGAAAGGGTTAAGTGTATATATTTAGTGCACAATTCTTCCGTCTAAGTTTTAGATGGATAATAATATAATGAAGTGTGCATATTTAGTGTCATGGTACAAATATAGAACTATATTTTAATTAAATACCAGTTTAATTTCTCCATTAAAAATATAGAATATAAGATAACTTGCAGTTTACTTAGCATTGGAAAGTATTTTCGAATAATTTAGTATTAATAAGCTAGGAGTCTTTTGTTATTCAATCGTTTGTCAACACTGATACGTATCATAGTTTAAGAGGATTTTCAACCGTAATTTTGTTTTTATTTCAAAAAACAAATATGAACTTAGTTTTATCTTTTATCCTAACTCCGCTATTTTATTTAGCATTCTTCTTAATTCTATTAATTTTCCACCCCATTCAATTTATAGCTTTAAAGTGGTTTGGACGAAATGCACATGATGCGTCTGTTGCTGCTTTGAATTATTGTATCATTCATTCTCATTTTATAATGGGAAGTAGAATTAAATTTATTGATTTTAAACAAATCTCAACTGAACAACCTTTAATAATTGTTGCTAACCATCAAGCCGTTTGGGATATGCCACCATTAATTTGGATGTTTAGAAAGAACCATTTAAAGTTTATCGCTAAAAAAGAACTCTCCAAAGGAATTCCAAGTATTTCATATAACTTAAAGTATGGTGGTTCAGTTACAATTAATAGGGCGGATGGCTCAAATGCGATAAAAAAGATAATCAATTTTGCCAAACAAATTAATAAAGACAATTATGCAGTTTGTATTTTTCCTGAAGGGTCACGTTCAAAAAATGGAAGAGTGGGGGATTTTAAATCTGGTGGGTTAAAAACGTTAGTGAAACAAATGCCCAATGCTTTAGTTGTACCAGTGGCCATAAAAGGGACAGGTAAATTAAATAATCATGGGAGCAAGTTGTTGAAGTTTGGCGTAAATATTAGTTATACTTTCTTAGATCCAGTTAGAATTAATAGTAAAACAATTGATGACGAACTAAACCAAATAAGAGAAAATATAAAAGCCATTGTAGAAGAATAATTTTATTCTTTAGTAAAGAGTATATTTCATATTCTAATTCAAACCTACGAAAGTAGTTGGTTGTTAAAAAATAATAAGTTTTCATATTTATTGATTTAATTCGAGTACCTTTACATTACTTATGAAAAGATTTTTCCTAATATAATTGTTTAGGGAGTTGTGTAATTCTATATGCCCATTCTTTCCAATTTAATAGTCAAGATATCGTAAGTAAACTTAAAATAGTTAATATAATATATTAACAGTTGACCTAGAATTATTATGTCAAAAAATGGGTAATGAAAAAGTATAATTTAATAAACAAATAAAAAATAATATGAAAAGAATCTACATTTTAGTAAATGTGTTAATCTCAACAGCAGCGTTTGCACAACCAACGTTGGAGCAAAGTAATGTTGGAGAGGTAATTGGAGACAATTATGTGACTTCAATAACTGATTGGGATGGTGTGATAAGTTCAGGTGGATCGAATCAAACTTGGGACTATAGTAATATTGTAGCAACATCAACATCTCCGTTGGATCATATTAACCCAAATACATGTCCTTCAGCAGGATCTTTTGTAAATGCCAATGTTAGTGCTTTTTATAATAATCAATCTTATGTTCATCTTAATGTAACTGCAACAGATAATGATGTAGTAGGGCAATATGCTTCAGGCGTAGCAATTCCATATAGTGACCCGGAAAAAGTACTGAAATATCCATTTACAATGGGTGATTCTTTTGTAGATTCTTTTGGTGGGACATTCTTCAATGGAGCTACTTTTGTTCGAGATGGTAATGTTACGGTAACTGCAGATGGTTATGGTACTCTAATTTTACCTAATTCAACAATCACTAATGTATTAAGAGTTAAAGTATCGGAGGATTATGGTGATGCTGTTGGTGGTGTAGAAGTATATCATTATAATATTGATATCTATAAATTTTATAAACCAGGCATAAATACACCTGTTTTGACATTAACACATATTGAATATGGTACAGTGGTTATAAATCATGGTGCTTTTATAGATGATCCAAGTTTAACAATAGAAGAAAATAACACGCAAGAACTATCAGTTTATCCAAATCCATTTTCTACTAATTTTACTGTAGAAACAACTACTGATAATGGTAAAATTGAAGTATTTGATATTTTGGGTAATTTAGTATATTATACAGAGGTAGTTGAGCAAAACAATGTTGTAATTGATTTAGATAATAATGAATCTGGTATCTATATTGTAAGAGTAACGTCTTCAACAGGAGTGAATGATATGAAATTAGTTAAAGAGTAAAAATAATTTAAAGGAGGAGTTACGACAACTTCTCCTTTAATTTTTTTTATAACGTAATAAGCTTCACAATTGACTAACTTTCAATTGTGTAGTTAAGTACAATTGAGTTATTCCAAACAAAACACTTCAGTCCTGTATCTTGAAACACAATGGTCTTGTGCCTTTCTATTCAAAACAAGTACTTCAGTTTTGAATCATGTGTAGTGTAGCACAGTATTTTTGTACCTTTCCTAAGTTAACTTCTCCTTTAAAAATGGTGCCGTATAAGAGGCTTTACAATTCACTAAGCCTTCAGGCGTACCTTCAAATAACACAGTTCCTCCAAATTTCCCTCCTTCTGGTCCAATGTCAATGATCCAATCGGCAGATTTTAAAACCTCCATATTGTGTTCAATAACTACGATACTATGGCCTAGAGCTATTAATCGATTAAAAGCAATTAGTAGTTTTGAAATATCATGAAAATGTAAACCTGTAGTGGGTTCATCAAATAAGAAAAGAGTAGGGTGTATTTTAGCTTTAGAACCACCACCTTTAATTAAGAAGGACGCTAGTTTAATTCGTTGCGCCTCACCACCTGATAATGTGCTTGAGGATTGACCTAATTTTAAATAACCTAAACCTAAATCGTAAAGTGGCTGAATACGTTCTAATATTTTTGCTTCTGTTTTATCTTCTGCTTTAAAAAATTCAACAGCGGTTTCCACCGACATGTTTAAAATGTCATTAATTGATTTTGATTTATATTCAATTTCTAAAGTTTCAGCTTTATAACGTTTACCTTTACATTCATCACATTGCAATTTGACGTCAGCCATAAACTGCATAGTAATGGTGATTTCTCCTTCTCCTTTACATTCTTCACACCTACCACCTGGGACATTGTATGAAAAATGACCAGGTTTTAAACCTCTTATTTTTGAAGATTGTTGTTTGGCAAATAAATCTCTGATGTAATCGAATGCTTTTACATAAGTTGCTGGATTACTTCTAGATGATCGTCCGATAGGGTTTTGATCTATAATTTCAACTTCTTCAATCGAGTTAATATCTCCACTTAATTTAGTGAATTTTCCAATTTTATTAGAACTTAACCCTAGTTGCTTTTGTAAGGCGGGGGCAAATATTTGTTTAATCAAAGTTGATTTTCCACTTCCAGACACACCAGACACACAAACTAATCCATTTAAAGGAATAGAAACAGTAACGTTTTTTAAATTGTTCTCTTTAGCGCCTTCAATCGTAATTTGATTTTTTAAGTGTCGCCTTCTTTTAGGTACTTCAATCTTTAATTTTTCAGTTAAGTATTGAGCAGTTAAACTACGTTTGGCCTTCTTTAAATCTTTATACTCACCAAAAAAAACAACTTCACCACCATTGATCCCTGCTTCTGGTCCAATGTCTAAAATTTGGTCAGCAGCTTTCATAATGTCTTCTTCATGTTCCACAACTATAACCGTATTTCCAATTTTCTTCAAGTTTTGTAAAATACCAATTAGTCGATCTGTATCTCTTGGGTGCAAACCAATTGAAGGCTCATCTAAAATATACATAGATCCCACTAAACTACTTCCTAAAGAATTTGCTAAATTTATACGTTGTGATTCTCCACCGGATAAACTTCCAGATTGTCTGTTCAATGATAAATATCCTAAACCAACCTCAGTTAAATACGTTAAGCGATTGTCGATTTCTTTTAATAGCCTTTCAGCTATTTGTTCTTGATATTTGTCTAGTTTGATGTTTTGGAAAAATTCTAATAATTCATCTACTGGTTTTAGCAATAAATCACTTAAATTATGTTCGTCAATCTTAACATTATTAGTTTCTACTCTTAAACGTGTTCCTCTACAATGCGGACATCTAGTTTTGCCTCTGTAACGTGATAACATCACGCGGTAATGAATCTTGTAGGTATTTGCACTTAATAGCTTAAAAAAGTCCCATAAGCCATCAAATTCAGCACAACCATTCCAAAGCATATAAATAAATTTTTCATCCAACTCTTGAATGGGTTTATGAATAGGGAATTTTGTTTTAGCAGCTGAATAAATAATGGCTTGCTTCCATTTACTCATTTTTTCTCCACGCCATGGAATAACCGCATCATCAAATAATGATTTAGATTTATCTGGAATGACTAATTCCTCATCAATTCCAATCATGTTTCCAAACCCTTCACAACTCTTACAAGCACCATAGGGATTGTTAAACGTAAAAAAATTAATAGACGGTTCAATGAATTCTACACCATTTTCTTCAAATTTATTAGAAAATAGTTTTTTACTATCGTCTCCTAATCTGTAAATATAAGACTCTCCAAACCCTTCATAAAATGCAGTTTGAATAGAATCTCCTAAACGAGAGTCATAATCTTCATCATTTTCAGTATGTTTTAATCTATCAATTAGAATAAAACTTTCGTCTAAAACGTACTGTTTTTCTCCTAATTCATCTAAGTTAAATGAATTATTGTTTATTAATACTTTTGAATACCCTTGAGATATTAAGATTTCAATTGACTTTTTGATTGTTCTACCTTCCGTAATTTTCCAAGGACTTAAAATCATAAAGCGTTCTCCAACGTCAAATGAGTTTATGAAATTAACTACATCAGTTACCGAATGTTTTTTAATTTCCTTACCTGAAGTAGGTGAGTAAGTTTTTCCAATTCTGGCAAATAAAACTTTTAAATAATCATAAATTTCAGTCACAGTTCCTACTGTAGAACGGGGATTGTTTGAAATTACCTTCTGTTCAATAGCAATGGCAGGTGAAATGCCTTTAATGTAATCAACATCTGGTTTGTCTAATTTACCTAAAAATTGACGAGCGTAAGATGATAAGCTTTCTACATATCGTCTTTGGCCTTCAGCGAATAAGGTATGAAAAGCTAATGATGATTTTCCTGAACCAGATAAACCAGTAATAACAATAAATTGATTGTGAGGTATAGTAACATCAATGTTTTTAAGATTGTGAACTCTTGCCCCTTTTATTTCAATTTGTTTGTTTCGACTCATTTGATTATAATTTTGGCATAAAGATAATACACCAAATTGAATTTCTCAACTCTCAAAAGATATTTCAAAGACAATTATTGATTTAAATCGAATTAGTTATAATGTTTTCTCAACTTCATAGCTTGTTCAGCATAAAATCCAGCATCACTCATAATCGTTTCCAAATCTGAAACAGCAGATTTTGTTTGCCCTAACTTGAGTTTTGTGTTTGCTTTATACCATAATGCTTCTTCATAAAATGGTGTGTCTTCTAAACGTGTTATAGATTCAAAATTGTGTAATGCAAATTCAAACCTCCCTAAATTATAATTTGATAAGCCACCGTAAAATAAAGCATTTAAATCATTTTTGTATTGACCAGCAATGACATCAAATCGTTTCAAAGCATTTTTATATTTTGCTTTCGAAAAATACCACATACTTTCTTCCAAATAGTCCATATAAGTTACTTTTACAATTTTTTCTGTGAATTCCGATTGAGTTTGTGCAGATTCATCTTCATAGTTGGCACCAACACCACTATATACATAAGTTGTTTTAGCAATTGATTTCTCTCTGTTCTCATATCGTCTGTAATCAACCACAGCTAAATCATAATAATAAGTAAATGGATAGTTTGTTTTTACTTTTGTAATGGTTTGTATGAGTTCATCTTCAATTTCTTCATCATCACTAATACTTAGTTCAACTATTTCTAGTGTAAAGTCCTTTTTTAGTTCAGTCTGTGGAGGCCTAGATTCAATAGGTTCAGTTGGTCTGTTTTTGTTCTTTTTAGCCAAAATAACAGATGTAATCTCATCTTGTTTTGAAATAACATGTAATGCTTCAATTTCAAGCGGTAATATTTCGATTTCATTAGAAGGTTGAGGTAAATCTTGAGATGCGAGTTGAACAGGTTCTGGTTGATGTTCATTTAAATTCCAAAATATACCGGTAAGTAATAGGGCGGAAATTAGAGTAATTCCAATGATGTAAAATTTTGAATTTGATTTTTTTTTCAATTTAGAATTAAAATAGTGGACTGAATTAGGCGTAAAAGAAAAGCCATCCACGGCATCTTGTAAAAAAGAATTGTCTTCCATTTCTTTTTCAAAACTGTTTCTTTCAGAAGACGTCATGTCTCCCGAAACGTAACTTTCGATTTGGTCGAAAGAACTGCTGTTATGATTTGAAGATGTGTTCATTTTCTAAAATTAATTTTAAATTTCGTTTTCCATTCTGGATATAACTCTTTACTTTTTTTAAGTCAAAACCTGTTGTAATTACAATTTGATCATAACATTTATCCTTTAAATAAAAGAGATGGATACATTGTTTTTGTTGGTCTTTTAATTGTGTTATAGCGTGTTCTAATGTCGTATATTTTTCTTCTTTAAGTTGTACAGCTTTTAATTGAATAGCTGAGTCATCAGCTTTAAATAACAATGCGGTTTCTACATCAGCGGTCAATCTATTTGTTTTACGTAGTTTCATTAAACATTCATTTTTAATAATCGTATACAGCCAATTTTTAAGGTTCTTAATATCACTTTTAATGATTTTAGATTCTAATTTCTCAAAAACAGTCATTAAAATATCCTCTGCTTCCTCTTTACGTTTTAAATATTTTAAACCAACTCCAAACATTAAGTGTGAATACCTTTTATAAAGTTCTCCCATTGCCAAATTACGCTTTCCTGACTTAACTTCTTGTATGAGTTCAATATCAGTTAGGTTGGCAATATGTTTTCTAGCGAAAAGGGTTAACAGCATTCAGTTTGGGTTGTCTTTTTTTCCGATAACAATCGGTTGGTTTAGTATTAGATGAGTACTATTCAATTATTCCATAAAAATAGTTTAAATTTTTTATAAAAAAAACGCCATAACCAAAATTATGACGTTTTTATGAATAGTTATAGATCAGAGTAGCAGTGGAATCTAAAATTCAATGACTTTAGTTGTTTCACTGTATCCACTAAAAATACCGATTCCATTTTCTATATTTGTAAAAACTTGAACTGGTTCTCCAAATGGGTTTCCATTTGTTTCTTGATATAATTGTAACGACTTATTGTATTTGAATAAGTCTTCATTGATACTTTTTATGACAACGATTAGTTTCGTGGTTTGATAAATATCCATGTAGACATTAAAGTCATAAACCTCCCCATTAAAATTTGTGTCGTTAAAAAATAATTCATTTTGACACGATTCAACCGTAGGATCTGAACTGGTTTCAGCGTTTATGTCTTTTGTGCAAATCCATGAATCCTGTACTAATGTATCTATTTGAAATACTCCTGGAGAGATTTCATTAGTTGTAATAAACGTATTCATAATTTTAATCGAGTAATAATTTGTGGCATTAACATCATCTTCAATGGTCAATTTAAGTTTAAAATTGTTTTGAATTCTAGAGGTATCCATAGCTATGATTTCTATTGCTTTTGGACAAATACTTTCAGATTTAACGTCATCCAATTTAGCATGCGTAACTTCTAATTCATAAGGTTGGCCAGCAATAGGAAAAGGACTATTCAAAGTGTAATGACCAAAATATTGATGTGTTAATGTTCCTATTTCAGTTCCATTGGAAAATAGTTTGACAGTCGCGTCTTCAATGTTAGGTAAAGGAATATAGTCATTTTGTAAGATACTTTTGCTTTCACTTAAATGAACCCTTAGAGTATCATTTGCAGAATAAAAAGAATTAACTACAATTTTTGGCTTAGTTAACTCTTCATTAAGTTTTAATTCTTTTTCGCATGATATATTAAAAAGAGTTAATAATATAATAATTAGAGGATATATCGTTTTCATAGTCTTAAAATTTAAAATTATAACTAATTGATGGAATAAGAGGAAACAAACTAGTTTGTTTTAATACTTTATTTGGATTGTTTTTGATATATCCAAAATCTAAAAAGAATGGATTTTTATTGTTATATGCATTATAGATACCATAACTCCAAGTAGCTTCTCCCCACTTTTTTGTTTTGTGAATATTTACACCTATATCTAATCTGTGATATGCCGGCATTCGATATCCATTTTTGTCTTCTATATATTCAATAGTTTGATTTCCCCATTGGTTTCCATTTGATGGAAGTGCATTATATTGTTGAGTGGCTAAAGTCACCGCATTTCCAGTTCCATATACCCAAACAACACCTATATCAATCTTATCGTTAAACTTATGGGTAACAGCAACACTAATGTCATGCCTTCTATCATACCTAAAGGGATAGACTTCACCATTATTTAAATTGTCAAATTGTCTATTGGTCCAAGATAGAGTGTAGCCAATCCATCCAGTTGTTTTACCAATTGTTTTTTCTAATAGTAGTTCAGCTCCGTAGCTCCAACCTTTACCAACTTCAACCATCTTCTCCCAACTCTGAGTAGTATTAAAAAAACTAGAGCCTTCTTTATATTCAATAATGTTATCCATAGTTTTATAATAGGCTTCAGTACTAAGTCTAAAACCTTTTGGTAATTCTCGAAAGTAACCTACAGAGACTTGATGACCAAGTTGTGGAGGTATACTGTCAGTAGCCGGAACCCATAAGTCTGTAGGTAAACCTATTGAGGTATTACTTAATAAATGTAAGTATTGTGCATTTCTAGAGTAAGATAGTTTTAAGGATGATTTTTCATTTAACTTAAAGTTAAAAGCAGCTCTGGGTTGTAAAACGGCATAGTGTTTTTGACGTACATATAAATTTGAAAAATGTAACCCTAAATTGGCTGATAAGCGTTTAGTTAGTTTAAAATCATCTTCAATAAACGCATAAAATTCATGGCCATATGTTTTTCCAGATCCAAATGTTATTTCAATATCATTACCTCCATTAAATTGAGTTTTTATTTCACTCGCACCAGGTGTAAAGGTGTGATACGTTTCTCCAATTCCAAAATTTACTTTATGTTTAGGTGATGGGTAGTAAAAGAAATCAATTTTACCACCCCAATCAATAATGCCTGATAAATAGGCGAATGAGAAATTTTCAAATGGTGTATCTTCTTTACCTTCTTCCCAGTTTTTAGAACTTACTCCTGTTTTAAATTGATAATTGCTAAAATTTAGAGTAGTGTTAGAAAATAGTTTTGGACCAAACTGATGATTCCATCTTAAAGCCATTATTTTATTACCCCATTGTAAACCTAAGTTTTGTTCGTCTTTATATGTTTTTCCAGTCGTTTGATTTTGATCAAAGTATTGATATTGAGATTCAGAATCAACATAAAATTTATCGTTCCCTAAATAGGAACTGAAATAAATTCTATTGTTTTTATTAATAATGTGATTTAATTTTAAATTGACATCATAAAAGTAATACCCTCCATTAGTTTTAGAACCAGCCGTGTTTTTGTTAGCCAAAGCTATGAAGGGTTTAGCTAAAATATCAATATAAGTTCGTCTTGCAGAAATCATGAATGAAGTTTTATCTTTTATGATAGGACCGTTTAACATTAACTTGGAGGATATTAAGCCAATAGAGCCTTCACCATGTATTTTTTTCATGTCACCATCATTCATTCTAATATCTAGTACGGAAGATAATCTGCCACCATATCTAGCAGGCATACCTCCTTTTATAATCTTTACACTATTTATGGCATCCGCATTAAATACAGAAAAGAAACCAAATAGATGGTTAGCATTGTAAATTGGAACACCATCTAACAAAATTAGATTTTGATCTGGCCCACCACCTCTTACATATATTCCACTTGCACCTTCACTACCAGATTGAATACCAGGTAACAATTGAGCTGTTTTAATAATATCTACTTCTCCTAATAGAACGGGTAATGATTTTACTTTATTCATATCTAAAGTAACTGTACCAACCTCTGTACTTTGATGTTGCTTTTCTTTTCCTGTAACTGTAACAGCATCTAATGTACTTCCTTCTTTTAAATTGATATTCACAGTTATATTGTTGTCTAAGACAATTCCTTTTTTAACAATATTAAAACCAACAAAGCTGTAGAGTACTTCATGCTCGCCTTTTGGAAGGGTTAAGCTATAAAAACCATATACATTTGTTATAGCGCCTAGTTGTAATTTATTAACATAAATTCGCGCACCAATTAAAGATTCCCCATTGGTTGAATTTTTGACGTAACCACTTATCGTATATTTCTGCTGTGCGTTAAGTTGTAGAGGGCATAAACTAAGAAGTAATAATCCAAAAAATAGTTTCAATTTCATAGTGTTAGTTTTTAAATTAATAACGATTGTTTCTTCTAAATAGTATAAAAATAATTAAAATTTATAAACGTCATTATTATGACGACCGTAAGTGTACTTTTGTTACACCTTAGAACAAAAAAAACGGACTTAGAATTAACTAAGCCCGTTTCAATAAAATTTAAAATGTAATTTACTCTACAATTAGTTTGTAGTTTGCTTTTGCATTATTTTCAATAACTTCAACAAAGAACTGTGGTAAAAAACAAGTAAAAATGTATTAATTTATTACTAAAGTACTTCTATAGTTTTCATCATA
>Ga0256845_1001690_pt1 | contig 17269 bp, 16 predicted proteins | sample RiftiametaG_FD_189101 | JGI IMG/M metagenome (GOLD analysis project Ga0256845, IMG submission 189101) | Tube worm associated microbial communities from hydrothermal vent at the East Pacific Rise, Pacific Ocean - Riftia | ecosystem: Host-associated > Annelida > Integument > Unclassified ...
GTGTATTGGTCACAGTGGTTGATCGAGCGACTCTCTATACTTGCTGCTCACGAGTGTTTAGCAAGAAAGCGGAGGTTGTTAGTGCTGCAATAATACGAATATTGAAACCTCATATTTCAAAGGTTTTAACACTGACATTTGATAACGGAACTGAGTTTGTTAAACATGAAAAAATAGCTCGTGCTTTAGATGCCGATACCTATTTTGCACACCCGTATGCTTCATGTGAAAGAGCTATTAATGAAAATACTAATGGTCTATTCCGACAGTTTTTTCCTAAAAGAACAGACTTTAGAGATGTCACTTGGCGAGAAGTTAAAGCGGCTACTGAGAACTTAAATAATCGTCCAAGAAAGACTAGGGGATACTTAACGCCTAATCAATTATTTAATAATAAATTTGTACCACTTATATGAAAATTGCACTTATTACTTGAATTCAGGTAAACTTCTAAAAAATTATGCACTTATGACTAGAATTCAGCTATGCTTAATAATTAATAACTATAAAAAAAGAAACACATGAAATCTATAATAATAATCCTCGTTAACATCATTTTTCTAATATTAATTACTGCTTGCGACTCAAAAACAGATAGCCCTGCACCTGAGAAAACCTATCCAGATCTAACACAACAAAAGTTGCTCACTGATGATGAGTTAATAACACCTGACTTAGATTATTCACTATTTGCTGATGAGAACTATCAAAATGGAGTAGCAAACAATCATCATAAAATACGATCACTTGTTTATGACCAAGATTTCTCAGACCTGTATTTTCTTGAACCCCTTTTAACCGGAAAACGAATAGTTCAACTTGGTGAAAATACCCATGGCTCAGCAGAGTTTAATCATCTTAAAATTCGAATGATCAAATATATGCATGAACAGCTAGGCTTTAATGTGATCGCTTTTGAAAGCTCACTACTCGCTTGCCATATGGAAGAAAAGGTTATTCAAAACTTAACTCCAATTAACGCTATGTATGGATGTATTTATGGTGTGTGGCACACCCAAGAACTAATTGAGCTGTTTCGTTATATTCAACAAACAAAAATGACTCAACATCCATTGATTCTAACTAGTTTTGATACACAACTTTCATCTTGGCGAGATACACCAGAAGAATACTTAAATTTCCTAAAACCGCTAGTTGCCAATATTGACTCTCAAACGCTGATATCAACAGAACAAGCGATAGAATCCTTTTTCAAATTAGATGTTGCTTATGATGCTTGTGGTTTAAGTAATCAAACCCAATGCCAATATTTCTTAGATAATTATGCAGCGAACATTCAATTATTACTTCAGCTTCATACCAGATTAGAAGAGTATATTTTAATCACAACGCTTTCAGATGCTGAACTTATTGATTTTAATATGGCATCAATTGGTTTTAAATCTCTTACTCGAATCATTGCTCAAATGTATGAACTTTCAGGGTTTGCCGCAAGTGGGTTTGGATTTAATATTCCCGAACGTGATGACGGTATGGCTGAAAACATTACCGCTATTGCTGAAAAGGTTTACCCCGGTGAAAAAATAATTATTTGGGCTCATAATGCTCATATTTCAAATGCAGCATACTTTGGCTCCTTTCATGCCATGGGGGAAGCCCTTAAACTCCATTGGAAGGAACAACTTTATACCATTGGTTTTTTCATGATCCGAGGAAAATCAAATGGAAATAAAGCCGATCCTATCGCGGTTTTAAGGCACTACAACTCATCACTGGAAGCATTAGCTTATAGCTTACGAACTGCAGCTATCTTTTTACCCTTTTCGCTAATTAATATGCCTACTTTGGATGATGATTGGCAATTTATACCTTTCTTAACAAAATATTGGGGAGTAGATGATTTTGAAACAATTCTTAGTGAACGGTTTGACGCAGTAATTGTGATAGATCGTTCTACTCGTTCTGCGAGAATGTAACAAGAAGAATAACTTGTGAGCGACAAATTAGATCATAATTTGTATGTTACGACTGAGTTAGATATGACGTTTAGAGAAGATGAATCACGTATATGAAAAGGAAGGGGGGGTGCTTTAGTCTTTAATATCATGAGAAAAATAGCTTTGAACCTATTTAGTCAGCCCTTAAAAATAACTTAACTATCTGATATACCCACCCTGCTGATATATAAAGATAAAGCCCCTATGTTGATCGACCAATTCATCCAGCAATGTTATAATAGAACTCAAGTTATTGGATGAATTCAGGATGACGTTCTGGCATGAGTTCTGGAGGGCCATAAGACTTAATTATAAGGTGAAAAATAAATAAGTCCCAGTTTCGATAATTAAATATTACATCGCAACTAGGTGTCGCGTTGCGAACTGTAGGTTATAAAACGTTAATTATTGCATAGGTATTGTTGAGGATATCAAAAAATTGCGATCCCTATTCTGTAAAATTTATTTATCTAGTTTTTAGATTCTAAATCGACAATAAATTTTTCTAAGCCTAATTTTGCTAAGCTTGGAGCAAATTGACTTTTATAACTTTTTATCATGCTAATACCTTCGATGGTTAAGTTGATGATTTTCCAACTACCGGATTTGTTTGATAATTTATAGTCAATAACAATCGGAGTACTTCCTGCTTGCGCCATGGAACTCCTTACTTGGGCATACTTGCCGCTTTTAGAAATAACTGGATCACTAAATTTAAAGCTTTGTCCGTCGTAAAGAGCAAGACCCTTTGCATAAGAGTTAATCACAAGTTGAATGAATGCATTAACAAAACGTGTTTTCTGTGATTCGGTTGCTGAAGTCCAAGCTTTTTTTCCTATAGTTCTTTTTGCAAATCCTTGGGTATCAATTGCAGGTAACAAGTTAGTTCTTACTAATTTTTCAGCGAGTCTAATATCATTGATAAGCTTTTTTTTGTTTTCTTTGATGTCGGCAAGTAAATGGTTGGAAACCCCTTTTAAGTAGACGCTAGGGTTAATATTATCTGCATTCGTTGTTTGTTCCTGTGAAGACAAAGAAAAACTAAGGAAGGTGATTAAACCGATAAATTTTATGAAATGAGTTTTCATTTTGTTGTCCATTTTTGAGGCATTATTCATCTTAAGGTATGCCAATAACTATTTAATGATTGGTCAGACATTATTTTAACAAGTAGACAAGTGAACTGACTATTTGTCAAATGTAATAAGTTGTAAAGTGGGGGGTTAGTATAATTTTATTAATCTGAACTTTAGCTGAATTATATGACACAGCTCAAGCATTTAATAATGTTAACCATCAATTAAATACACCTAGCGGGTTTTGGTAAACCTGCAATTTTAGTCGCTTGTTTGGCTGGCCCCTCTGGAAATAGTATTTGTAAGTATAGACTATTGCCTTTTTCTTTACCTAAAGACTTAGCTAGGTATTTAACCAGTGGGCGTATTGATGGACTTTTTTGAAATTCGTTATAAAATTTCCTAACATAATCAATCACTTGCCAGTGATCGTCTGTCATGGTGATAGACTCTATACTAGCAATAATTTTAGCCAGCTCTAAATCCCATTGAGCAGAGTCTAATAAATAACCATTTTTATCGGTTTGAATATGTGCGGGCAGGTTTTGCAATATATTGTTACCAACTAATGATTTTTTTAGCTTTGATTGTTAATAAAACGAACTCATCAAAGCTAATGATATTAATTTTTTTGTTTAAAATATCGCTGATTGCTCGAGCTTTTACATCTGAGTCAATAACATTAATCGTTAGATTATAATCTTTTTCATCAAGTAATGGACTTAATTTGGATAAATCAAAGATAGCGTCCCCCATAAAAATTAAACAATCATCCTTAGATGTCATGCGGTTAATTTGGCGATCAAATTCTAGTCTTGTTATGCTCTTTTGGATAAGGTGTACCGTAATGTTTAAGCTAGACTCGGGCATTATTAAATTAATTTCTGACATTAGAGGATCACGACTTGATCTGATTGAATGTGTAGTTTTTTTATTTTTGCTGCATTTAGCGTTTTACAAACGTCAATTAAGTTGTTTCTCGTCATTTTTCTTTCATCTAATGATTCTTGTTCAACGTAGATATTATCAACATCGTAAAACTCCAAACCTTTTAAAATATCAAGATGGTTTTTATCACTTAATTCTTGATAGTTTTGATTTTTTGTTAGGTTAAAAATACCATTATCCACAAATATAAGATTAATAGTTTGATCAAATGCGGCACAAACAAGTGCTAAATCAATAGATTCCTTAAAGTGACTGTTTGAAAGAGCTGTTTGATTGATCACAATATTGATCGTCGGAATAGTTTGAGGTTTAGCAGATTGACTCATTTGAAGTGTACCAATTTTGAGTTTGGATCAGATAAAGCTGCGCTTAATTGCCCTAACCCGACGACACTGAAATACTTGGATAAATTGGAATCGCTTAATTCTCTGTTATTAGCCTCATCATTATCAATGACACCTCTTCTAAAACTGGTAGCAATACAGGTCATTAGCTCTAATTTTGAATTTTCAGCTAGCTCACCCCAAGCCTCTAACAATTGAGGCTCATCCGAAGGTGGTTGATTATATTTGTTTGCAACTGAAACGGCATCCTGATAAAAAAAGATACAACTAACTATTTCGCCAAAACGTTCCAATGCTTTTACATACTTAATAGCTGTCATATGTGACTGACTATTTTGCGGAGATGCGCTAATTAATATGACAAACTTATTTTTCATATTCTTTTAATGTTTTTTATACTGACGGAAACTCTAAAGTGAAGGTAATTTCAAAATAGAAGCATACTGGTTAAATTGTCCATCCAAAATCAATGTTTTTATCGCTTCAATATCACTTGCCATATAACGGTCTTTTTCATAAAAGTCGGCGCAAGTTCTAATTAATTTTATGGCCTTTGCACAATTTTCGGATGGTTTTAATGGAGCTCTTAATTCAACGCCTTGGGCAGCACACAAATGCTCAACTGCAAGAACTCCGGCTAAATTATCAACAATATCTGTTAGCTTTCTAGCCGCGAAAGTCGCCATACTAACATGATCTTCCTGATTAGCTGAAGTGGGCAAACTATCAACGGATGCAGGATGAGCTAGGGTTTTATTTTCACTCGCGAGTGCTGCGGCCGTTACTTGTGCGATCATAAAACCAGAGTTAACTCCGCTATCATTAACCAAAAATGGAGGAAGTCCACTTAAATGTCTATCTAATAACAATGCAACTCTACGTTCGCTGATTGCACCAATTTCACATGCGGCAATGGCGAGTGAGTCAGCAGCAAGGGCGACTGGTTCAGCATGAAAATTACCACCAGATATGATATCTGCTTTTTCACCCTCCGAAGTTGCTGTAAATACTAAAGGATTATCAGAAACTGCATTCGCTTCTGTTAATAATACGCTAGCTTGAAACCTCATTTGATCTAACACCGCGCCCATCACTTGTGGTTGGCATCTTAATGAATAGGGATCTTGTACTTTTTCACAGTCATGGTGAGAATCTAATATTTCACTACCAACCAGCATTTCTAAATAGTTTTTTGCCGTTACAATTTGACCTGCATGGCCTCGGGCTTGATGAATTCTATCGTCAAATGGTGAGATGCTTCCTTTGGCGGCATCAACTGATAAAGAACCTGAAACAATGGCTGCAGAGAAACAGTTTTCGGCTTTAAATAATCCACTTAACGCAATAGCGGTTGAAACTTGAGTTCCATTGAGTAGAGCTAATCCTTCTTTCGCCGCGAGTTCTAACGGCGATTTTCCTAATGACTCTAAAGCTGATTTTGCGGTAATTTTTTGTTCATTCATAATCACATCACCAACACCTAAAAGCATGCAACTCATATGAGCCAGAGGTGCAAGATCACCAGAGGCACCGACAGAGCCTTTTTCAGGTATAACGGGATAAACACCTTGATTAATTAAATCGAGTAGTGATTTAATGGTTGATAAACGTATTCCAGAAAACCCTTGTGAAAGGCTACTTACTTTTAGCGCTATGATGAGTCTTACAATGTTTTTATCTAGTGCCTTTCCCACTCCTGCGGCATGAGATAGCACTAAACTTTCTTGAAGCATCTGTAGTTTATCATCGGGAATACTGGTGGATGCCAGTAAACCAAAACCTGTATTGATACCATAAACAGTTCGTTTGTCATCAATCACTTGTTGAACAGTTTGAGCAGCTCGATTAATTAACTCGAAACAATTTGGGTCAAGATCAAGTTTTACTTCATTTTCAAAAATTTTACGGCAATCTTTAAGGCTAAGTTGACCGGGTTTAATAATAAAAGTTTTCATTTTTTAAAGATCCTAAATAAGCGATTGTTTAAATCATTGGTAAATTAAGCTCGTGTTCTTTCGCACACTGCTGGGCTATATCATAACCGGCATCGGCGTGACGCATAACACCTGTTGCAGGGTCATTCCAAAGTACTCTTTCAATTCTTGCATCAGCTTTGGTACTACCGTCACAGCATATAACGATCCCTGAGTGCTGAGAATATCCCATACCTACACCGCCACCATGATGTAAAGATACCCAGGTGGCTCCGCCCGCAACATTTAGCATAGCATTTAAAAGAGGCCAATCAGAAACGGCATCCGAGCCATCTTTCATACTTTCGGTTTCTCTATTGGGGCTAGCAACAGAGCCAGAATCGAGATGATCACGACCAATCACAACCGGAGCTTTTAATTCACCATTTCTTACCATTTCATTAAATGCTAACCCAAGCTTATGTCTTAACCCCAAACCTACCCAGCAAATTCTTGCAGGCAAACCTTGAAAGCTAATCCGTTCTTTAGCCATATCTAGCCAGTTATGTAGGTGTTTATCATCGGCAATGATTTCTTTTACTTTTTGATCGGTTTTATAGATATCTTCAGGATCACCCGATAATGCAACCCATCTAAATGGGCCAACACCACGACAAAAAAGTGGGCGGATATAAGCCGGAACAAACCCAGGAAAATCGAAAGCATTTTCAACGCCAACGTTATAGGCTTCTTGGCGAATATTATTACCATAATCAACAGTTGGAATACCGTGGCTATGAAAATTTAGCATGGCTTTAACTTGAATAGCCATTGATTTTCTTGCTTCAACTGCAACATGGTTTGGGTTTTCAATAATCTCTTTACGCCATTGTTTAACGGTCCATCCCATTGGTAAATAACCATTAATTGGATCGTGAGCAGAGGTTTGATCGGTGACCATATCAGGGCGAATTCCGCGTTTGTATAATTCAGGAAATATTTCGGCGGTATTACCAAGTAAACCAATTGATATTGCTTTTCCTGTATTGATAGCTTCGTTTAACATCTCTAGTGCTTCGTCTATGCTAGTTGCTTTTTTGTCTAAATAGTGTGTTTCAATTCTAAAGTCGATACGTGTTTCATCACACTCTACCGCAATCATACAATAGCCTGCCATTGCTGCAGCAAGGGGCTGAGCGCCACCCATTCCACCAAGTCCACCGGTTAAGATCCACTTGCCTTTGGTATCGCCATTGAAATGCTGTCTGCCAGCCTCTACAAATGTTTCATAGGTTCCTTGTACAATGCCTTGGCTACCAATATAAATCCAAGAGCCTGCGGTCATTTGACCGTACATCATCAAACCTTTTTTATCTAACTCATTAAAGTGTTCCCAATTTGCCCAGTGAGGAACTAAATTTGAATTGGCAATTAAGACTCGCGGTGCATCGGTATGAGTTTTAAATACGCCTACGGGTTTGCCCGATTGAACTAATAGAGTTTCATCATCTTCAAGCTGTTTTAAAGTCTCTACTATTTTATCAAAACAATCCCAATTTCTAGCGGCGCGACCAATTCCACCATATACAACCAAAGCCTGCGGGTTTTCTGCAACCTCTGGATCAAGGTTATTCATTAACATACGCAACGGCGCTTCGGTTAACCAAGATTTTGCGGTAAGCGTCGTTCCAGTCGGAGATTTGATTATTCTAGAATGGTCTACTCTAGGATCATTTTGTGTATTCATATTGATACCTTTCTCGTTCGTTTTCTTAAAATTTAAGTTTATTGCTTAATGAAAAATTATTACCGAATGAAAAGTTATTTCCAGGGTGATATAGCTCCGCAAAACTAATTAAACGCTTTCCACACCAGGTTGTTCTTTTAAGCAGTAAAATTGCTTCAGTCGATTTAACATTTAATAATTTTCGTATTTTCTCATCAGCGTTGGTTGCTTCTATGGTATGTTTTACTTCAGTCACGGGAGCAATTTGGGTTAAATATTCGCTTGGCGTTTTTGCAGTAAAATCTTGAGTTAAATAATCGGGAATATTTTCAGGGGTAACCCACCTTTTTTCTAATTGAATTGGTGAGTCATTTTGATAATGCACTAGTTGAGAATGATATAAAGTTGAACCTAACTCTAACCCCATAGATGAAGCCAAAAAAGGATCTGCGATCATTTCTTTTAAGCAATCAAGTTTTGCTTTATGTTGCATACCTCGTTCAGATATTTCAACGGCGATATTTTTTATTTGTAATAATGATGCTTGCTGTTTTTCTTTTGCTACAAAACTGCCTTTACCTTTTATGGTGACTAATAATCCTTCATATAATAAGTCTCGTAATGCTCTTCTAGCTGTCATACGGCTAACTTTGCACAAATCAACTAACTCGTTTTCAGAGGGTAACCTTTCTCCCACGCCCCAACTTCCATCGCTAATACCTGAAAGGAGATAGTTTTTTACTTGGTGATGTCTGGGTGCGCTGGATTTCATAGCAGGATTATAGTACTTTATAGCTTGTATATACAAGTTGAAAACATTTAAGGATTAAATTATGAGTTATTCTCTCATCAAAGGTAGTTTACCTATATTAATTTCAATGCCACATAACGGCATTAAAATTCCTGAAGTGATAGCTAAAACTATGACACCAGACGCTTTGGAGATGGTGGATACCGATTGGTATTTAGATAAACTTTATAACTTTGCCCTAGCCGAAGGAGCTTGGATGATTGACCCACGCTATAGTCGCTATGTAATTGATTTAAATCGATCTAAAGATAATTTATCACTCTATCCAGGGCAGGATACAACAGAGCTTTGCCCTACTAGCACATTTGATAAAAAGCCGATATATCATCATGAAACTCCATCTGAATCAGACATTCAAAGTCGAGTTTTAAGCTACTGGCAACCTTATCATTCGGAGGTTAAAAACTGTTTAGAATTGATGAAAAAGCAGTATGGTAAGGCACTTTTGTTCGAAGCTCATTCAATCAAATCAGAAGTTCCTCGCTTTTTTGATGGAAAATTAACAGATTTCAATTTTGGCAACTATAATCATATGAGTTGCAGTGATGAATTGACTCGTTTGATTGAAGATTGGCAACCTAATGGATATAGCAAAATCATTAATGGTCGATTTAAAGGTGGTTACCTTACAAGGCAGTATGGAAAACCCAAAAAGGGAATACACTCACTACAGTTAGAATTATCTCAAGCAACTTATATGGATGAGCCAGAGTTAAACTACAATGTATCTAAAGCTGAACGAGTGATAAAAGAATTAATGTTGATGTTTAACTGTTTTAAAGAGTTTGTATTAACAGGCTAATTTAGAATCGTTTAAGGCATTTAGATTTTATTCAGAGATATGATGAAACTTAAGGAATATTTAAAATTCAATGTCTTTTCAACACCTTAAAAAAATTAAAGTATTTGCTGGCGATTTACAAGTTGGAATGTATGTTTGTGAACTTGATAAAGACTGGGGTGAATCTAGTTTTTTAATGCAAGGTTTTATTCTTGAATCTCCAGAAGATATTAAAGCTGTTCAAAATCAGTGCGGGTATGTCTATATAGACTTTAAAAGTGATGACCAGTTTAAAGCTTATCGAGTCGCTACCACAAGTTCCAAAACCTATCGTGAAAAGAGTACAAAAACTGATGGTAAGGCTTCTAAATTTCTGCAAAACCAATATAAACCTGTAGTGAGTCAATATAAAAAACAATCTCATTTAATGAAAGGCGTGATGGATAGAATCATGCTAGGTGAAGATTTTGACCTCCATGGTGTACGAGGTGTGGTTAAAGAAAATGTTAAACAAGTATTAGAAAATGAAGATGCGATGCTAATGATGACTCTTTTAAAAAGTAAAGATGACTCAAGAGCTGAGCATTCATTGAACGTTAGTCTTTTGACAATTGCTTTTGGACGATATTTAGGCTTTGGTGTACCAAAATTAGAAAATTTGGGAATGGGAGCACTATTGCATGATGTAGGACAGGTAAAAATTGATGATAGCCTCCTAAAAAAGAAAGGACGCCTTAATCAAACTGAAATGACTGAAATGTGTAAACATCCGCAGTATTCATTTCAATTGTTACAAGGTAAAAATGGTCTTACATCTAGCTGTATTGATATAGCGATTAACCATCATGAAAGGCTAGGAGGACAGGGATATCCTAGAGGATTAAAGGAAGAAAGTATTTCCGATAATGTTCGAATAGTGAGTATTATTGATGTTTTTGAGTCACTAACAACCCCGCAAGTTTATAGAGGTTCAATGTCCGTTGTTGATGCCTACAAGGTTTTGATGGCCGGCAAAAAGACCCATTATGATGAGCGTTTAGTAATGAAATTTATCGAGTGGCGGGGTATTTATCCACCAGGTTCAATCGTTGAAATGGAGAATGGTGAAGTAGGAATTGTCATATCTTCAAACTCTAACGCCAAATTAAAGCCGAAAGTCTTATTGGTTTTGGATGAACATAAACAAAGTCGTAAGGAAAAAATAGTCGATTTATCAAAAATGGCATTGGATGCTGTCTCAAAACCTTATAAGATAGTAAGAGCTTTTGAAAACACTGCATTTGGATTAGATTTACAGGAATTTGCTGATAAAGGATTACAAGTTGAACCGCCTCGCTAAGCCTAGAAGACTGCACTTAATTTTGTTGTGAAATTATGGTTGTAGAAACTACAGTCATTAAAAATTCTAGGAAAAATAGTATGAAAAGCTTGATCAATCAAATGATGAGTCAATTATCGGAAGAAGATAAATCTATTTTTGCTGAATTGGCAATTAAGCTCAATCAATTTCAAGGCGACGTTAGCAAGTTATCTGCAAGTGATTTAAAAATTATTGCAGATATGGAAAATAAATATGCTGATAAATTGTTACCGTTTGATAGTGATATTATTCAAAGTCAACCCACTCAAAGCCATACGGACTTTGATGCTAATTTAGCAAAGGTAACCTCAGATTTTAACCTTTTAGAAACAGCATTTACGAGCTATGTAAAACGGCTTCTAGCTCGCGATCTTAGTACTCAATTTCCAAAAGAAGAAGACGCGATTAATTTTGCATTTCAAAATAAGTGGATTGCACAAGATTTAAAAGAAATTAAAAATGCAAATGAAATATTTGATTTATATAAAAGTGATATTGGGAATGCTAATCAATGGCGTGAGTCAGTTACTGGCGTAGATGCAGATAAAAGCATGGCAGTTGGTATGACTTGGTTTATGGTGATTTTTGCACTTCAGAAACAAACTTAAATTATAAAAACTGCTGAGTATATTAAAATATGTTCAGCAGTTTTATCAATTTATTTAAGTCCTAAAACCTCTCTTCCTTGTTCAAAAACAATATCAACTGGGATATTAGCTTTTTCAAGAATCGTCAAATCATTAGCTAGTTGTTCAGTAATTATTCCTTTAGTTGCCAATAAATCAATAGCACCTAGATAATCACCATCGCCTTGTAATGTAAGAATTAGTTTAGAAAGAGCATTCATTGCTAATGTCATTTTATCAAAATTAACGTTATATAATCCTGTGCTTTTATTACGAGAAAATGCACCCATTTCTTTGAATAAGCTAAATCGAACCATATTGGCTTTACCGTGCGCTGAAGATGTTCCAAACCTAACGCTACGGAAAATACTTGCGAGAAAGGTCACATAGTTATCCATTAATTTCCCTTCCGTTAAATCACCCGATTTAAATAACTCAGAAACCATATAAAGCCCAAGGATGTCAGCTTTGCCTTCCTCTAGAGAAGAAGCTGTTTCTTTCAAGCTCCTTCTAACGGTTCCGCTACCATCAAGAGTATTCTTAATACCTAAACCATGAGCTACTTCATGAAACATGGTATTAGTGAAAAATGCATCAAAGGTGATGTATTGCCTCTGCTCTTCTGCGATTAATTGATCGGCAATCGGTACTAAAATATGATCAAACTTTGCTTTCATTGCATTTTTTAATTGTAATCGTCGAGTACCTTTTGCTAATTGGACTTCTTCATCATTTGGTAAGTTGATTGCAATTGTTTTTGAGCCTGCATTACTATGACCTGCATAAAAAACCACATCGTAGGCATTCAAATCCGAATTGGTACCTGGTTTTTCTTGTTTGTATTTATCATCAACAGGTAAGCCTGTTTGTAATTTAGGTAGGTAAGAGGCAAAACGGGAAAGTTTTTCACTCCACTCTAGATCTTTTATCAATACATAAGATTCATAAGCGGCACGATAGCCAAAGAGCAAGTCTTCATAGGTTTCTATAGGCCCTATAACTAGCTCAATTGGATTATTTTTCATATCCATCCAAGCTAAATCACTTTTTTGGAACTTGTCTGTCATTAAGGCATCAGCTCGCATCATCAAATAGTTTTTAAACTCTTCATCAACCGCTAATTTAGAGGCTGATTGAAGCAGTTTTGCTGTTTTTTCAAGTTCTTCGCGATATTCTTCATGGAAAGGTACCGAAAATAGTGTGCCGTTCTTGTCCCTTTTAATTAATGAATAAAGTCCTTTTGCATCATCAATTTTTGCGTTAGAGAATTCTTCTTTAGTCATATCCGCAGGATAAAATTGTGCGCCTTTTGGTTTTTCTCCATAAGATTCAATAAAAGGCTTGTCACCATTTAATCGATCCCATGGGCCATAGTTGATATCAGCAAAGTTCTGCGCCGGTAAGTTTTCTAATGATTTTAGAAATTCAGCTTTATTTCCAAAAGCTTGTTTCCAATAGAGCTCGTCCATTATTTTTGATGCGTCTATTAACAAAACAATCATTTTCTTTTGGTTTTCATTTAAATGACTTAGATCACTGGTCAATGCTACTTTTTTATAGATATTAAAGCGAGGATTAGCTTTGGTTTCAATTTTCCTATCAGCTTTTTTCTGAGATGTTTCTTTGGATTCTTCGTTCGGTACTTTTTCTTGAGAGCAACTTGCTAGCAAAAGAAAGGCAAATAAAGCTAATGATTGTCTATATATGTTTTTGATGGATGTTAATTTCATTCGGTTTTTCACTCCATATATTGATATCTGAATTCAAGATAACTGAACCCGTTCAGGGTGTTTTCATAAAACTGGCAAATTATATCATTAAGATATTTTAGATTCAGTTTTTGTTCAGTTGCGTTTTGTTTAAATAACGACATTGTTTAAAAGACTGTTGTTTTGAGTGAGTTATTTGTTAGAAAAGCAGATGATCAAAATTCAAACAAATTAAAAAACTAAGAGGAATTAGCATGAAATTACCATTAAGTGTTCTATTTATTGCATTAACGAGTGCAAACCTTTATGCGAATGATAGTAATAAACTTGAAAGCTATAAAAAGTCACTAATGACTCATGGTTTAAGTCATTCTAGTTTGAACCTTTCTACAAGTAAAACTTTGGTTTTAAAGGATAATGCCACGGCTAATATTTCCAGACGTACCAATGTTACTCAAAATAAATTAAGCCAGAGGTTAAAAAATAGTCAAACAGATACTGTTAAGATTAGACCGCAATCACCTCAAAAGTCCTCAAAAACAGATGGTTTTAGTTTTTATTCTGCAAGTGCCTATTTAAATTATGATCTTGATGGGGACGGCTATTATAGTGATTTTACCATTGAATTTGATGCAGATTATGATGTTGGATATGCGGATGTTTTTGCTGTGCTTTATTATTCAAAAAATGGTGGTCCTTGGGTTGAATATTTTGAAACTGATGCATTTGGAATTCATAGTAATGATGCAAGTGATTATTACCAAGTGACATCTCGTTTAGTCACCGATTTTCCGACTAGTAATTATGATATCTTAGTTGATTTATATGAAGTTGGTATTACAGGAATTGTTGCGACTATTAGCTCCGATGACACACAAAATTTATTTGCACTACCATTAGAAGATGAAGCTCATGAATTGAATTCTAATGTTAGTCAAATCACTTATGTCGCATCGACTATAAGCCATGATGCAGATGGTGATGAATTTTATACAGATTTAACTTTAGAGTATGATATTAGTAGTGTTTATTCAGGTGATCTAGTTTATGCTGAAGTGATTTTAACTAATAGTGATGAGCTATGGAGTCAAAAATTAAGCACCGATAGCTTTGTTTTAGGGAGTCAGACGGAGTTTATCGATCTAGTATTAAATTCAGGTTATCCCGCTGGTTGGTACGATGTTCAGATTAATTTGATCAATAGTTATACGGGTGAAATTATTGCAAATGCTGCTCAAGACTTTACCTCATTAGCCTCTTTAAGATTAGAATCTGTGAATAACGATAATCATTATGATACTCCTACAATCGGTGGTGGAGTAAATAATGGCGCTGATTCATATGAAAGCGGTGGAGGGGCAGTTTCAGGATATTTTATGTTTTTATTCTTTTTAATATTACTTTATATTCGTGATATTAAAGAACACTCACGAAGAGTGTTAAAATAGAGAATGAACATTCTCTATTTTACATGTTTTCTAGTAAAAACTAACTCGTTTTCAGTGCTTAGTTTTTCTGCAAACCGATATCCATTAACATTAAAACCTTTTAAAGCCTCTGGTTCATCAATTTTATTCTGAATAATATATCGGCTCATTAATCCGCGTGCTTTTTTAGCAAAAAAGCTGATGATTTTATATTGACCATTTTTAAAGTCTTTAAATACTGGGGTAATAACTTGGTAATTCAATTGTTTTGCTTTTACCGCTTTAAAGTATTCGTTTGAGGCTAAATTAATCAAAATAGATGAGTCGCTTTTTTCAAGTTCTTTTGATAGAGAATGATTTAATTTATCTCCCCAAAATTCATATAAATTTTTGCCGATAGGACTATTAAATTTAATACCCATCTCTAGTCGGTATGCTTGCATTAAATCTAAAGGTCTTAAAAGACCATATAAGCCAGATAAAATTCGCAAATGTTGTTGGGCGTAGTCTAGATCATCTATGTCTAGTGTTTCTGCGTCCAAACCTTGATAAACATCACCTTTAAATGCATAGATGCAAGCCTTTGAGTTCTTTTTAGTAAAGGGTGTTTGAAATTTTTGAAACCTATCGTAATTTAATAAAGCTAATTTATCACTCAACTTCATTAAACTGGCAATATCTTGAGGCGCTAACTGTTTGATTTGAGAGATAATTTGCTGTGATTCGGTTAAAAATCTGGGTTTGCTAGTTTTTGTATTAGAGCTAGGAGATTCAAAATTTAGGCTTTTAGCCGGAGAAATAACTGTCAACATAAGATAAATCAGTTTATTAGTTTGAGATTACATAAATTTTAACAGAATTTGATGTTGTTAGAGAGTTTTGAATCCTAATTTATGTTATTTTATTGGGTAAATATTGCACCAAGTAAATCTAGTTCCTATCAATTACAAGTAAAAGGATTGATCTACATGAACCAAGCGACTTTGCTACCTAACAAATCGTCATTTTTCAGTATTATACTTACGAGTTTTATTTTTCTATTTTTTCTTGTTTCGGCAAATATTTTATCTGAAGAAATACCTGTAGATACGCTTCCTAAGTCTGATATTCAGTTTGAACAGGCTGAGAAAGTTATTGTGGTGGAGCAACAAAATAATACATTAACACCAATAGAAACGCATATCGTTGAGCTAATCGATACTAACCATAATAAAGCCATAAAGTTGCTTGAAACGGTTGTTAACATTAATAGTGGAACTATGAATTTTGCAGGTGTTAAAAAAGTTGGCTCAGTATTTAGTAAGGAGTTTGAGAAACTAGGTTTTAAAACTTCATGGATTGATGGTAAACCATTTAATAGAGCAGGACATTTAATAGCTAAATATGGTGTTGATGAAGTGAAAAATAAAGTCTCAAATGTTGATCCAATAAGCAATAAAAAATCAGGAAAAAATAACGCTAATAACAAAGAAAAACAATCCTTGAATTCAGTATCAGAAATAGAAAAAATTAACGAAACAAACAAAAAAATTAAACTTTTACTCATTGGTCATCTAGATACCGTTTTTACAAAGAAGAGCCCATTCCAAAAATTTAAAATTGAAGAAACCGGTTTGGTTGCAGGGCCAGGTATAACTGATATGAAAGGTGGTGATGTAGTTATGCTTGAAGCACTAAGGGCATTAAAATCATCGGGTGCTTTAAATAAAATGCAAGTAATTGTTATTATGACCGGCGATGAAGAGAAGCGAGGTTCACCCTATGAACTTGCGACAAGGGAGTTAGTTGATGCGGGTAAATGGGCTGATATTGCTTTGGGTTTTGAAGATGGTGATGGTGATCCAAAAACGGCTGTAATTTCGAGACGAGGCGCTACAGGTTGGCAGTTAAATGTTACTGGCAGAGCCGCGCATTCTTCTCAAATATTTAGGGATGGTTACGGATTCGGGGCGATATTTGAAGCTGCTCGTATTCTTGACCAATTTAGGATGAAACTCGCAGCAAAGCCTAATCTAACATTCAATCCTGGGCTTATTCTTGGTGGAACTGATGTGACATCAGAAGTAGCTGTTTCCAAAGGTAGCGCGGCAGGTAAAGCAAATGTTATTGCTCAAACGACCATTGTTAAGGGCGATATAAGAGCGCTATTTCCTCATCAATTAGTTGCTAGTGAAAAAGCAATGCGAGCAATAGTAGCTAATAACTTATCTGAAACAAGTGCAACGCTGACGTTTTTTACCGGATATCCGCCAATGGCGCCTAGTGCCGGTAATAAATCATTGCTAGAAATATACAGTCAAGTCAGTCAAGATTTAGGATTTGGCGAAGTAGAAGCTGTCGATCCCAAAAAGGCCGGTGCTGCAGATATTTCATTTGTCGCAAATGACGTTGAAATGGCAATAGATGGATTGGGTTTGATGGGAGCTGGCGGTCATACCGAGCGAGAAAAAGCTGATATTGCAACTTTAAGTTCTCAGAGTAAACGAGCCGCGTTGTTAATGTTGAGACTCTCTAAAAAATAATCAACTAGATTCTTGAGTCGTTACATATTTGCTTACATTTGTTTTACTTAATATTTACGACACTATTT
>Ga0256845_1001691_pt1 | contig 17268 bp, 12 predicted proteins | sample RiftiametaG_FD_189101 | JGI IMG/M metagenome (GOLD analysis project Ga0256845, IMG submission 189101) | Tube worm associated microbial communities from hydrothermal vent at the East Pacific Rise, Pacific Ocean - Riftia | ecosystem: Host-associated > Annelida > Integument > Unclassified ...
TTTAAATTTATTTAAACAAGACAAAACGAAGTCTGCTAGCATGGCTCGTAAGAAAAAGATGGCTACTCTGGATGATAAATTTAGATCAAGCCTTATGCAGCAAGGGATTAAAATGCGCTAGCCGTGGGTCGACTATATAGAACCCGATCAAATAATGTATGCCACCGCCACACAAAACAATCCAACGTGGGGTCTTGATCGAATTGACGAAGCAGATTTACCTTTAGACGGTCTGTATGTTGATGACGCTGATGGTACTGGGGTTAATGCTTACGTGATCGATACTGGTGTTATGATCTCACATAGTGATTTTAATGGCCGAGCTCAAAATGGTTGGGATTTCATTGACAATGATAGTGTTGCAAATGATTGTAATGGTCATGGAACTCACGTTGCAGGAACCATCGGAAGTTCAACTTATGGGGTTGCAAAAAATACAACGATTACAGCTGTTCGGGTACTTAACTGTCAAGGATCTGGTACCAATTCTGGCGTTATAGCGGGCGTGGATTGGGTTGCGCAGAATGCGACACTTCCGGCGGTTGCCAATATGAGTCTGGGTGGTGGTAATTCAACAGCGTTGGACAATTCAGTGCAAAGTGCTATTGATGCCGGTGTTGTGTTTGCGGTAGCTGCAGGTAATAGTAATTCTGATGCTTGTGTTGGTTCACCTAACAAAGTGGCCGATGCACTTACCGTTGCATCGTCAACTTCAAGTGATGCTCGTTCTAGTTTTTCCAGTTGGGGATCTTGTATTGACTTGTTTGCTCCCGGTTCCAGCATCACTTCGACCTGGAACAATGGTGGTACCAACACCATAAGTGGTACTTCCATGGCATCGCCTCATGTGGCCGGTGTTGCTGTTTTATATTTACAATCTAATCCATCAGCAACTCCCTCTGCTGTTAATGCCGCCGTGGTTGCTAACGCGGTCAGTGGAAAAATAAGTGATGTTAAAGGTTCCTCCAATCTGTTACTTCAATCTCGATTTGGCGGAACCACACCACCACCAGCAGGCAACGTATTGGAAAAAGGGGTTAGCGTCACTGGAATAGCGGATTCAACCGGTGGAGAAAAGAGTTACACCATCGATATTCCTGCAGGTGCAAGCGGACTGAACTTCGATATAAGCGGTGGGTCAGGTGATGCTGATTTATATGTTAAATTTGGATCGGCACCAACCACATCAAGTTATGATTGTCGTCCTTACCGAAATGGTAATACGGAAAATTGTAACTTTGCCAACCCTAGCACAGGTACCTATCATGTCATGTTGAGGGCATACCGTTCTTATAGCAATGTTTCTCTTGTGGCCGACTATACAGCGTCTAGTGGCGGTGGTGGAGGAGGGAATGGTTCCTTTTTTGAAAATACCTCTAATGTCGCTATTCCTGATAATAACTCAACAGGTGTCGTCAGTAACTTAAGTGTTGATCGTAGCGGACAAGCAGGCACTGTAGACATCGCTGTTGATATAAAGCATACCTATATTGGCGATTTAAAAGTGAGTGTTATTGCGCCAGATGGCACCAGTTCGCAATTGCATAATCGCACCGGAGGATCAGCCAATGATTTGCTGGAAACTTATACCATCAATGCGGGTACAGGTAATGCGGCTGGCAACTGGCAGTTAAAGGTGAGTGATCATGCCGGTAGAGATATCGGCATGATTGACAGTTGGTCAATTACTTTTTAGTCAAAAAGCCTTAGATAAAAAATTTGCCGGAAAGGTTGTTGAGTCTAGATGGCCCATTTTTATCGATATAAACTAAAAAAGGACAAGATTGATAATCTTGTCCTTTTTTATTGATCTCAAGTTTAATTTAATAAGACGGGTCGTAGGATTAGCTTTTATGGAGGACAGCGTGTAGAACTATGTCATGCTCAAAATAAACGGTAAAATCTTGATAAACCCACCTGCTAATAGGTGGCTCGCCAACGGCACCGATCCTTTCAAGTGGGACACCATATTGCGCTTCAACATTTTCTTTCTTTTGACCATTTTGTGGTGTTTGTACTGATTGATTTCCTTGATCTGCAACCGACAGGGCAAGATTTTCGGCAAATACAGAAGTACTAAAACCAAGCCCTAGGGCAAGCAGTCCGGCTTTTGCTATGCTTTGAAAGTAAGGCTTACTTTTGCTTATCGCATTCATGATAAAACTCCACAGTTAGATTACGTATTAATATACTCTGCTAAGCTACTGATTTAAAGTACTATTAGATATTTTTGGTGACTAATTCTCATTCTTGTTATTGTCTGTTTGTTTCTCTTTATCTAATCTCAGTTGTTTAGATTGCGCCTCGAATACGTGCTTAATGATTGCATCCCTGTCTGGCTCATGAATTTGAGTGAATGAGATGGCAAGCTCAAAACTTTTTTTATCGGTTAACTTGTTGCAGTGGACGACTTTACCATAAGTTTGGATATTGACATATTCGGGAATTAACACGATTTCTATTTTGAGTTCCTGCTCAATTTCTAGCGCACTATCAGACTCGAATCGGATCCCCCCACCACTCAAATCAACTTGCAATAACTCCCGGTATTCAACTTCTAGGTTATTAATAATATATTGGCTGAGAAGCTCCAATTGGTCATTTAAGCCGTTGATATAGGTAGAAACTACATTTTGTTTGGCCTGCAAGGAATTGACAAAAGATTGATTTTGCTGCTCCAGTTTATTGAGTTCTTTAAGTAAATGGATGCAAGGTGAAGATTCAGATTGGATCTCTTTGGCAGGCAACGACTGGTTGGAAGTTTCAATGTTTTCGTAACTCATCAATAATGAGTGGCGAATACGAAAATACTGGCGACGTTCATCATCGGGATGTGGATTTGGTAAATTCACTGATTGTACCTTTTTTGTAAACTCTTCAATATTTATAGCATAAAATGAAGAATTAAATGTACTATTGTTTTGACTTATATCCGCGCTACCTCAAAATGTAGATCCCAGCGCGGCTATATGAATGCACTTTTGTTGGAATATTTAAGTAAAAGTACTGTTTACCACACTTGAGTGTTGATAGAATTCGCCTTCAAAAATAAATACCTGATTTTTCAATCAGGTATGAACACTTAACATAACGGATCTTTTGGACATCTATGAAAAAATCAGTCGCACTGATGATCGGGCTTAGATATACCCGAGCCAAAAAAGACAATCACTTTATTTCCTTTATTTCTCTGGTAAGCATGTTGGGAATTGCGCTTGGGATTATCGTGTTAGTCACCGTTATGTCGGTAATGAATGGGTTTGAATCAGAGTTACGGGAACGAATATTGGGAATGGTGCCTCATATTGTTATCGGTGACAGAGGTGATGGTTTTAAAGATTGGCAAAGCCTTGAAGCGCAGGTAAAGAAAAATCCTGAAGTAACTGCTGCCGCACCTTTTATTGATGCGCAAGCGATGTTTCGATATCGAGGACGTACCAAATATGGCCTTATTCAGGGTATTTTACCGGTTAAAGAAAAAGAGGTTTCTATTGTTGACGATTATATGATCGCTGGTTCACTGGGATCACTTAAAGCGGGAGAATTCGGAATTATTTTAGGCATTGGTATGGCAAGCAGCCTCGGCATGAGTTTGGATGATAAAGTGACTATTTTGCTTGCAGATGGCGCGACTGTTTCGCCGGCCGGTATATCTCCTCGCTACAAACGATTTCGAGTGGTGGGTTTATTTGAAGTGAAATCTGAGTTAGATGGCATGTTTGCAATGATCCACATAAAAGATGCAGCGGTATTAATGCGTAAAGGGGATAAAGTAACCAACCTGCGTGTAACCACCAAAAATGTTCTAAATGCAGCCTTCACCGCTTATGAAATCAGAAATGAAATCAGTGATGAGTTTTATGTATCTGACTGGAATTATACTCATGGTACCTTGTTTAGAGCGGTAAAAATGGAAAAGAAAATGATGTTCATTTTGCTTATTTTTATTATTTTTGTCGCCGCATTTAATATCGTCAGCACCTTGGTCATGGTGGTGACTGACAAACAGTCTGATATTGCGATCCTTCGGACATTAGGTGCATCACCAGCAACTATCATGCGAATATTTATTGTTCAGGGAAGTCTCAATGGCATTATAGGAACCATCATCGGCGTGATCGGTGGGGTTGCATTAGCGTCCAATTTGCAGCAAGTGGTAGCCTTTATAGAAAATTTACTGGGTGTCCAGGTATTACCCGGAGACGTTTACTTTATCGGGTTCCTACCTTCGGTGCTGGAATGGTCAGATGTTATCTATATCTCGATTGCTGCTTTGTTAATGAGTACATTGGCGACTTTATATCCCGCTTGGAAAGCTTCTAAAACCAATCCTGCGGAGGCGCTTCGCTATGAGTAATCAATCAATGTATCAAAACCAAATTGAAAGTCACCCGCAATTAGTTTCGGATTCAATTTTATCCGCCGTTGGTATTAGTAAAACATTTCAGGATGGTGAAAAACATGTAGAAGTCTTAAAAGGGATCAATATTAATATTAACCAAGCTGAAATGGTGTCAATTGTTGGAACATCAGGCTCCGGAAAAAGCACCTTATTGCATGTCCTAGGCGGCTTAGATTCTCCCGATGAAGGGGAGGTTATTATTACCGGTAAGAACATTCATCGTCTATCGATAAAAAAGCAGGGAGAACTCCGTAATAAAAAGCTTGGATTTGTTTATCAGTTCCATCATTTACTTGGTGAATTTACGGCATTGGAAAATGTTGCCCTACCTTTGATTATTGGCGGATTATCTGAGCAAAAATCCAGACAACGCGCTGCAGAAATAATCGTAAAAGTGGGTTTATCAGATCGAAAAACACATACTCCAGGAGAATTAAGCGGGGGAGAGCGACAAAGGATTGCTATCGCAAGGGCAATGGTAACCCGTCCGGCCTGTATTTTAGCGGATGAACCAACAGGCAATCTAGATTCTCGTACCGCCCAAGCTGTCAATGATTTGATGTTTGAATTAAACAAGGATGAAAATACCAGTTTTTTGATTGTTTCTCATGATTTGAAGCTGGCGAGATCGATGCAAAAATGTTATGAATTGGTCAATGGAGAGTTATCGGCATACAATGAATAGATCGGTGCAACAAGATAAAAAAGAATTTTGAAAAATGTCGAAATAGCTTTTGACAAGGTAGGAAAGTGACTATAGAATAGCGCGCTCTTGAGGAGGCGAGGTTTTTAATTAAGTCGTAATTTTCAAGATAAGTCTTAAGTCCCCTTCGTCTAGAGGCCTAGGACACCGCCCTTTCACGGCGGTAACAGGGGTTCGAACCCCCTAGGGGACGCCAAATCAAAAAGCCCGATTTATTCGGGCTTTTTTTTGCCTGAATTTTATTTTTACCATGTTATTATTTGCTCGTTATCACTCTGTATCGGATATTTCATCTCATGAATCCCATCAAAACCTTGCTTTGCCGAAAATCTCACAACAAGCTGGTTGGTCCTGCGCCTACCAAATCGCAAGTCAAAACCATGATGCAAGCCGCCTTAAGAGCGCCAGATCACGCTCAACTTAGACCTTGGCGATATCAAATATTTTGCGATAAATCGTTAAAGAGGCTATCGAGCCATTTTGTTAGTGCGAGTTTGTCAGAAAATCCACTACTTGATAAGAACCAGATTGCTAAAATCGCCGCCAAACCATTACGAGCTCCAACGGTGATAGTCGCCTCAATGCTTCAGATTAAACACAAAAAAGTTCCTCATATCGAACAGGTATTATCCGTTGGAGCGAGCGTTCAAAATATTTTAATGACGGCTCATTTTATGCAAATAGGTGCAATCTGGCGAACCGGTGATTTATGTTTTAATCGTCATTTAATGGATTTATTAAGTTTCGCGGAAAACCAATCAATTGTTGGTTTTATTTATTTAGGACAAGAAGAAGGTGATAAAAGAGCCATTCCACACATCGAACAAAAGGAGTTTGTCGAATGGATGGACAGAGTGTAATTCTCTCTGTTTTTATCGAAAACGAACTGGGTTTGCAAACCAAATCTAGGCTACTTCAATAATAAAATCCTTTGATTTAATATCAAGCAACCTATCTCAAAACCGAAAAAAGCTCTTGGCGTTCCCACTGGGGAGAAAATACCACATGTTTTAACTTTGGTTTTTCTACCCGTGATATTTGATGCCTTAATGTTAAGTATTTCTAAAGTAGTATTAGAGCGCTTTAACGCTTATAGCAGGAGGTCAAATATCGCTCTGCTTGCTAAATTATTCGGAACCAACTTGGATGGCATCTATCTCACAACGCGCATCAATTATCCTATCGTCATAGAGTTGAAACGTAACCTTTTGTTAGCCATCAGTGATGCAAGTGCAATACTATAAAGACGATCCATACTTGGAGAAGATGGGGTTAAATACGCTCCCGCAGGACATGCTGATATAGGAATTTTATTTAGACCCCAATTCGACTAGTCAATTTCTGGGACCTGTCAGCATATTGATCAGCGGTATGACTTCGAGTGCGGCTGAAAACTTTCTCATAAACATTCATTGATTTCGTGAGAAAAAAGGGAATGAGTTTTACTTTTCGAGAGTTAATACCTTCAATTCAGTTTGAAAAGTATTATGCAGGATGGCTATTTTTTGCTGGTCCTTGGCTACACTAAACTGGCTACAGTTAATGTCTTTGTCTGCTTTTTCAATCAGCGTCTGAGCGCTCATATTATTGAAATCCCAGTAGTTGATCGCCGACTGATTATTGTTAAAGCTATGATAATAAATACCGGTGTCAAATACTTTCCAACTGACGTGGGCGTAAATTGAAAAATCGGGTATCAATAAAGTTTCTTTGTTAGTAACTACCGCTGATGAACTGACATCGAGTTTTTTCTGCCATAGTCCGACTTCACCATATTTAGAGAAATAGAGCGTTGCCCCATCGGTTGATTCTCTCGCGCTGGCGCCACTCTGGTGGGTCATCCGGGTCAAATTGTTTCCCTCTCGGTCGACCCGCCAAATTTGCCAATTGCCGTCCTTATTCGAAGAAAAATAAATATGGCTGCCTTCGGCCGACCAGCTGGGGGTATCGATATCGTATTTTTTATCGGTAATCCGCGTGATAACCCGTGAATCAATGGTTAATAAGTAGATGGCATTATTGGCTGAAAACATTATCTGGCTATCATCCCTAGACCATTGTAACTGAGTTAAGCTAAAGTCATAAGGTGCCTGATAAGTCAGTTGGATTTCAGCCCCATTTTCGTCCAATAGCATAATTTCTGTGCGAGAATTGCGGTAAGATACATAAGCCAGTCGATGGCTTGTATTGGCGTAGGCGGGTAAAAAATTCTTCCTGTTTTTAAAAAGCGCCTGATTAGAACGAGGCGTCATTTGGGTAATATTTGCCTGTTTGTTCGATGTTAAAGGATTTGGATGCCTCCATAAATCGGCTTCACTTTTGAGGCTGTTGATCGCTATTTTTGTACCATTTGCCGAAAATTCGGCGTCCAGTGTATAGCTACTTTCTTGATCGAAGATAAGGTCATTGACCGATCCCGATAGTGATATCAATTTGGGTCCATCGCTGGTCGCAACGAGTAGATTTTTGTCGTCATTCGACCAGGAAATGCCGTTGGTGTGCATCCCGGTATCGAGCAATAATTTTTGTTCGCCAGTTGCCAAGTTGGATAAATAATACTGCCATCGCATCTGGCTTTTGCTCCTAACATAAGCGAGCCATTGTCCATCGGATGAGGCGCTTAATAGGTGTTCGTCTTCGCCGACTTGATTTAATCCAGATAGACGCGTGATAACTTTGCTATTAAAATCGTAGCGATACAGAGCGTAACCGGGGTGAACACTTGAAAAAAGAGTTTCTTGTGAAGGTTTAGTTTTGGCAGAAAAATAAAGCGACGCTTCATCATGGCTCCAATCTAAATTATGAGTTTGTTGTTGATCGCAGGAAAAAACTTTCTGCTCATCTTGTAGGTGGCTAGATTGTTGTTGAGTAGTCTGTAGCAGACGGGGGGAGGTAATCACTGTCGCCACATAAATGCCACAAATGCTGTTGTTTTTACGTAAATAGGCGATTCTATCTGATAGTGGTGCCCTGCTGACAAGCCAATAATGGTCGTCCTTGTTGCTGAGTAATTGAGCGGTTTGGTTAAAAAATAATTGAGAATCGTCATTCGTTAAGGTTTTTAGATAAATTTGATACTTAGTAGAGGACTTGGCTTTTGCAGTAAAGATGATAGCACTGCCATCTCGCGTAAACTCAGCTTTTCCTATTGCACCATCGAAATCAACTAGGCTTTCACTATAATTATCCGTCCTAATGGTCGAGTCTTGTAATAAAGAAAAAATAACGGAACCCACTAATTTAATGATAATTAAAATACTGACCACTAAGCCTAAATGAGGGGAGTGAATGATATTTAAACCCAAAGGTGTTTTTTTTGATTTAGTGGGAGTTATCTGCTCGGGTAGTGACTGCGACACTTTACTCTAATCTCATTTGTAGTTCATTTATTGATATTACTGATTAATGGGACGCTTCACAATAGTGAAGTTTTTCGAGTGTGTTAGCTCTCTAACTCAATTCAATTTTTAGCGCCACAACTGGTTTTTGGCGAATTCATCGAGTATTATCCAGAAATCAGTCATAATTATTTTTTTAAAATGAACCTTAGCCTTTTTGACATTGTTTCTATTTTTGGCGCGCTTATTGTTTTGGCTGTAAGTATGCACCTATTTTTCTCGAAGCGTGAAAAACACGTTACCAATCTGATTTTTATCTGCTTTTTGTTAATGTTTGCTACAAGCAGCTTGTACGACATATTATATCGCAGTGATAGGATTACGCCGCTAGTTTTTTTAGAAAGTACTATGTACGCTTGGCCACCACTGTTCTACCTCTACACTCGCTCTTTTATTCAAAACACAAAAAAACTGGCCGTTAACGACTATTTCCATTTTTTACCGGCAGTCGTTAGCGCGATAATTTTCCTTTGTATCGGAAGTATCTACAAGGGTGTGGAAGAAAGTTGGTTTAATGCCTTACCTTGGACAGCCACATTTTTTACCAGCATCGATTTAGTGCTAAATTGCCAGTTTGCGCTCTACTTGGGGTTGTCTATTGATAAACTACGCCAATATAAATTTTGGCTTGAGTCGCATTACTCCACAACCGAGCAGCTAGGCCTTACTTGGATAAATCGTTTCATTCTCGGAATATTGGTTATCTTTGCTAGCAACTTTCTATTATTTGGTTTCGATATTCCATTGTTTGAGACTCACTACCCGCAATATGTCTCTGATTGGTTTCATGTTGGGATCACTCTGTTAGCGGTTTGGGCGGCGTTATATAGCCTGCTAACACCAGAAATATTCAACTGCCATTTGCGCTTTATCCATGAAGAGGACACGGATACCAAAGCTGATAATAAGACCAATAAAAAATTCGTCGACGATCAAAAACAAGACGAAAACTTGACCAAAACCTTAAAACAATTGAATAAAATAATGTATCAAGACAAACCTTATCTGGACCCCAATATGGGGCTCAATGATTTAGCAGAAAAGATAAATTTGACCCCCAAAAAATTATCACAACTGCTCAACCAAAAGCTTAATCAAAGTTTTTATACCTATGTCAATTATTACCGGATCGAAGAAGTTAAAGCTCGGCTTTCTAAAGCGGAAAACCGCAACGCCAAACTTGAAGGTATCGCCATCGATTCCGGCTTTCGTTCAACCTCCACCTTTAATCGCCTCTTTAAACAACAAACAAGAATGACACCACAGCAATTTAGAGTTAAACAACTGATAACAGCTTGATATCAATAACGTGTTCTCGAACGAGATATACATAGGCATAATAAGTCCTTGGGATATTAAATTCCGACTAATAAGCCCAACGAAAGCCGAAGGATGGTAACATACCTATCCAGGTATCACGCTCTTGAGTGACACGCACAGAGCCATCACTGTTTACTCTAAAATCATTATTTAAAACACAACATTCGTTGTCATGGTTGGTCAAGTTGAATACCTCAAAGTAATAGGTAAACTTACTGTTTTGTAACAATTTTGTTTTTGCAAAGCGTAGGTCAATTCGAAGGTAAGTGCCTAAGTTTTCAGTATTCCTCTCTCCAATATGTTGTTCTAATTGATAATCACCATTGGGCAATAACGTCGTCGTGCCATAGGCCAAAGTGACTGGCCAACCAGAATGATAAGTCATAGAGAGGTGTGAATTCCATCCGCCATCAGAGAGGTAATTAAGTTCAAACTTAAGCGCGTGTTCCTGATTCCAGCGACGATTCACTTCTATTCCACCAATTCTATCTTTTGCTTTCGAAAACGCATAACTCGATGACCAATAAAATTTGCGGTTAACTTGCTGCTTGCCACTAATTTCTACCCCTTGCATGATCGATTCTTCGGGCACAATTTCCACTCTGTCCGCGTGATTTTCGGGGAAAGCGACGTTGGAATCAAATACATTTTCGAATCTAGACTTGGGGTTTTTAATTAATTTTTGATAGATTTCGGTTCGAAAGTTAATACCATTATCGAACAGCTGTTGATAGCCAAGGATCCTATGTTCTGCTCTTTGTGCTTTACTAAATTCTGAGACCCCATCTGCTACCTGTAAATCAAGGATTTCATCTGATTGAAAATAATGCCCCCAACTCATCCTAACAACGGCATCGTTATCGACTAGATAAGCGAGACTCACCCGTGGACTCATTTGAGATTCGGTAAAACCCAAGTCATTTTGCTGATCCCAACGCAAGCCGATTTCACTCAATAGGTCGTCGGTTATTTGATATTTGTGGTCCAAAAATGCGTGAGAACGCTTGCCTTTAAATGACCGGATGATATCCGTTTTGAGTTCTGGTTCCTGGTTGTAGGTTTCAAACAAAAATCGCTCAGAGTGATAGTCATATTTCACTTGAGATGACATAAGACCAACACCGAGTTTAAAGATTGAATCGCTGCTTGTTTCAAATTCTAACTGTTGGCTGAAATCAATGAAGTCGAATGAGCGATAGTCGTCAACCCAAACATTGAGCCTGCCCGGGTCAAGAGATTGCCCGACGCGGTCTTCTTCTAGTTGTCCTAAGGCGAGTTTCGAGCTGGAGTTCAAGTTAATTGACCAGTCTGAATCTATAGTCAGCCAAAAATATTGACTATTGGAGGTCGAGTCTAAACTGTCGGTCACCGTGTAATCATGCTCTGGATAACTGTCGTCCATTACTGTTTCATCAACAGCACCTAGCAATCGAAAAGCTAGGTTGTGCTTATTATTCAATTGATAGTTTATCTTAGCAAAATAGTCACCAAAAACTAGTTTGCTAGCTTCGTCATCCTCACCACTATCGAGCGCGAGGATAAAATCTAAATATCCCCGCCTGGCAGATACTTGCCATTGGCCATTGCCACCAGCGAAATCACCCTGTCCACTCGCTTTGGCATTAAGGAAATTTGCACCGATGGTATTGCCTGTTTCGGTATTGTCCTCCCTGCTTTTGATGTCAAGCACACCGCCCAATTTATTACCAAATTGTGAGGAGTAGCCGCCACTAGAGAAATCCAGGTTTCCAACAATATCGGTGTCGACAATACTAAAAACGCTCCCGTAGTCTTTTAGATGAAACGGTCGGTAGAGTTGCTGGCCGTCGAACATCACCAACAAATCATCAAAATCACTACCCCGAACAAAAAATTTGGCCGAGAAATCACCTGCGGTTACCCCGGGTAGTGTCGGCATCAGACGAAATATATCATCGGCAAAATGCGGCATTTTCTCGATATCGGCCTTCGACATATTACGGGCATTCTCTTCGCTGGATACACTGTATCGGCTTCCAGTAACGACAACACAATCAATCTTGTGTACTAAGCAATTTTCTTCTTGTGGTGCACTATTCGCTGACTCTTGAGCGTCTAAATTCAGTGAAACAAATAACAATAGGAGGCCAAATTGGCCGCTTGTGCGGCTAAGCCATCGCGCAAATTTATTGACTAATACGTATTTTGTCCACTGAATTGTTAGATTTTTGGATTTCATCAATTACCTCTTTTACTCCATTTTTGATTAGTCTTCAGTATGCCTATTTTTAACTTTGCTAACTGATCATTCATTGCCCACTGCAAGCAGTGGGCAATGGTTTTGGTTAATTTTACTGCTCACTAAGTCCACAAACCCACAAATCCACAAAGAGATAGTTATCAAATGAGTGATCAGCCCCTTAATCTTTTGTTAAGGAATGATGTTTTTTTTGAATAAATAGCGCCTGTTCATACAATGGCTGCCATTTCAACGCTTGCTTAAGAGTTGCTGCTTGACTGTTTTACTCGATTAGTGTTTAGCTAGCGGAGGTAAAATAGACAGTCGCAATAGTTGAGTCCGTTTAGACAAAATAAATTTCAATTTAAAACTAGGAAGATAATTTCAATATGCAGCGGCTCATTTCTTTTTCTATTGACAGTAACCGTTCGCTAATTTTGTATTGCTTGTTGATAAATTCTAGTATGGCGACAGAAACCGAAAGCCAATTAACCATCAACGCAGGCATAAAAAATGAGACGTCCAATGAAGAAAAATTGGTGATAATTGGCTCAAGGTTAAACTCGGTAGATAGGGTTGGGATGTCTCCAGTCACTATAATCGATCGTAAGGCTATTATGGATTCGGGCGCGACATCGGTCGCTAATATTTTACGGGCTTTGACTGCGAATACACATGGTTCGAGAAAACAGACGAGTGGTAGAATTTCACAAGGCCAGGCAACGGTGAGCTTGAGAAGCTTGGGGGAGCAACGGACCTTAATCTTAATTAATGGCCATCGCATCGCCAATTCCGCATCCCTTTCTGATTCACAGAATATCAATCTAATCCCCTTGTCTGCGGTTGAGCGGATAGAAATATTAAAAGACGGAGCCTCTTCAATTTATGGTTCAGATGCGATAGGCGGAGTTATCAACGTGATTTTACGTAAAAATATCGACACTCAAGAAATTGCTTATCAAATAGATTACGCCAGTTTGAGCGGTAGTTTTGAAAAATTATTTTCGTTATCTGGCGGTACAACGAGCAACACGCACGCAATAACTTATGCAATAGAGCGCTTTACCAGCGACCAAGTGTTTGCTCGGGATATTTATTTTGCCAAAGTTGGATTGAGTCAATTCGGTTATCCAGGAAATTATATCGCGCACGCTATCGACCCAGATTCCGGGCTGCGATTGCAACAAACGATTGCCGATAGAAGCTGTCCGGAGAGCCTCAACGCTTCGTCAACTTTTCCTCACTCGGTTCTGGTAGATGACCAATGCATGTATAATTTTGCCAATGTTATCAGTCTTTCACCCTCGATGAAGCGTGACTCAGTAATGCTGGACGCGAGTTGGGAACTGTCGAATAACCTGCAATTTATCGCGCATATTAATTACAGTCAAAATATAACCAATGGCACTTATGCGCCGCCGCCGAGCGTCGGTGGTGTGCAATATTTGCCTTCTATGTCGGCGCTTAATCCAAACAACCCCACCGCTGGTATGGAAATTGGCTTCGATATCGACCAAAACAGCATAGACGATATCTTTTTAACCGGCCCATTTGAACTGGAGTTGCTCTACCGAAATTTGGCGAGCGGATTAAGAATAACTAAGGCAAATGATCAAATGCTGAATGCGCAGTTTGGAATTGATAGCGATATTGGGCAGTATAGCCAGTTTTCATGGTTGGCATTTTATAGTGATAATACAGTCGATAGCTCGCAATCGGGACTGGTGCGCAGAGCCAATTTACAAAATGCCATTGACGACGCTAGCTTCGATATATTTTCAGTCAACGGAGAAACCGACTTATTGATCGCAAGAAGTTTCACTGTGGATACAGACTATAGAGCTAAATTTGACATTCAAGGGACAAAATTTATTCTAAACACCAGCTTATTTGACAAAATAAACCATGCCCAAGATGCGGCTATAGGTTTTGAATATACCCAACAAAATTATCACAGCGTTTACCAAGATGAATTTTCTGTTGATGCGATAGACGGCAGGCCTGCGGGAGGAAACACCTCGGGTTATAGAGATATTTATTCACTATTCTATGAAAGTAATCACCAAATAAATAAGAAATTCACAACTAATCTTTCTATACGCTTAGATGACTATAGTGATTTTTCAAGCAGCATCAACCCCAGCGTTGGTTTTTCTTATCGCCTGTCTACAGAATTATTGTTACGCTCAACTATAGGAACCGGCTTTAGAGCGCCTAGTTTAGATGAGCTCTTTAGCCGCCCCAGTGAAAGCTTTGGTTATAATATTGATTCATTCTTATGCCATTCTATAGGCGATTCAAATAATAATGAAATAGCGGACGAAACTGAAGACGTTAACAATTTCCCCATTTCACATCCTTGTTATCCATCAGAATTTCAAGTCGTAACGACTGGGAATAGTCACTTGAAAGCTGAAGAATCTGTATCCTTTACTTTAGGCTTTGTCTACCAGGCAGAATATTCACTGGGATTAAAATTTAATTTTTTCCATCAACGATTCAGTAATCAAATATTAGTAAAACCCGTGGTAGATATATTACAGCGAGAATTAGAATTTAATGAAACTCGCCTTATTACTAGAGACCAAAATCGTCGAATTGTACGAGTTGACTCAAATTATGAAAATTTTTCAGGTACTCGCACAAATGGTTTGGACATAGAGGCTCAATACGAAATAATAAATAACGAAAATGGAAATTTGTCGGCTTATCTCCAGTTGACTACAATTTTTGATTTTGAAACTGAAGATTACCCAAATCAGGGATATATTGAATTCTCAGGACGTTATGGTTATCAAAAGCAAAAGAATAGCTTTGGCCTAGCGTGGGCTGCACAAGATTATAATGCAGGAATTCATTTGTCTTATATTCCTTCGGTTGATGACAATGCAATTCAAATTGATTCCAGCCTTCCACTCAGTCTTACCTTTAATTGGCGGTCCGTGCTAGGTGGCAGTATTCATTTGGGAATAGATAATTTTTTTAAAGCGGCCCCAGGCACTAGTCAGGCGATAGGCTGGCCTTATTATAATGGTGATATTGAAGATATTTCAGGTAGAAGTCTTAGTTTGAGATATCAAAGGTCATTTTCTGATGAATAGGCCTTTATGGGAGGGCCGATTTAAAGCTTCAATCATTGATAGTGATCGATATTTTTTAGTGGTTAGTCGAGATATATCGAACTGAATCCGGTTAGAGCTAAAATGGTCACACGCCCAGCGTACTACAGCATGGTCTAGTTTTCATTCTAACGGAGGAGGAAAATGGATTAAACGGCTAAAACCCCACAGTCTCTATTTGGCGCTAGGGGCGACTCCACAGTTGAGGGCTCAAACTTACTTATCACTTTTTGAGATCGAAATTCCAAGCTTCAAAATTGAACAACAAACCGGCTGGCTCTTATTCCTAATCTTTGGGGAGAACATCGATCGTCTCGATAGAATTTCGAGAGAGGAGGTTAAGTTCATTTGACCCCTTGATCACAGCCCGAGCTGAGCTTCGAGCTGAATAAACACGTCTGGCACGACCGTTGCCTGAGAAGGCGGCCTTACGTGCGGACTCTCGATTCAGAATATCACGCGTGACTCAGCTCACTCATACAACTCGTAGTCGCCGAAAAACTCGCGCGAGAATGCCACACTGTCAAAACCAGCGTTGAGGAGTTTCTGCGCCAAATCCTCTCGCACGACGTACTCCGCTGGCACATACTTTGGCCGGAACATCCGATTGTCAGCAGCCAGCTTCGTCGGATCGAAGACTGCCTTTTCTACTCCCTCCATACTCGGTTCGTCGAGGCCGTCCCATTCGAATACACTCTGGCTTTGGTCAATACAATCGATCACGCGGCAGCATTGGACCACCACGTACTCGTCGCTCGCCACACGCCCCTTGTGGTCGAGCAGTTGTAGCGGTAAGAACTCTAGATCGGGCAATTCTTGTCTTTGCAGAAAGTCGCGCAAAGCTGGCGACGCAACCAACACGGACTCGATGTTGAATGGCGAATCGACCAGGAGAATGTCCTTGGGTCGCTCCGCGTTCATCCGTAGTGACATGTCGTCAGGCCAGCGGCCCGCAACACTCACTCCCTTGTCTATATCCCGTGAGAGTTCCCGTGAGCTTAATGTCCTGAACGACGCGGCTCCTGGAACGCTTTCGTATGCCCATGTACAGTATTTGGTTTCCATTTTTCCTCTTGCGTGGCTCAAAGGCCGATCGTTTCGAATATCTGGTCCAGAATTGTGAGGGGCACGCCCGGGAAACGGCGGCCCAACTAGGCACGGTATTTATGTCCAAGTAGACCTTTGTATACCGGCGCCATATAGGCAGATCGATCATATTTGGGGCCTCATTGATATTCCAAGGCGTCTCGTACAGCGGCTGTTTGAGCAAGACGGTGGTTGGGTCGTCTTTTGCTTCTCGATACCCCCAATAGTCCATTTAATTTTTAAAAGTTTGACTCTATGATCACAACTTATCAAGTAGTTGAGATTAGCCCAGTTCATATGAACTTCCCAGAAATTAGCATTTTTTTGCGTCTCAACCACTTAATGAATGATATGTTTCGCATTTTATAGTAAATGTCTGGAGAAAGACACTTCCGCTAAAAAGAGAAACTCTCGCTGATTGCCGTTTTATTTTCTCATACTCTTTTTTGATCAACTCTGAACCTAATTTTTGAATGTTTCTTGCAACAACGGCTAGTGCAACATAGCGTTTAAATCCGACTATATCGTGATCAGGGCAAACATCTAAACCATGGATTTCTAAAGCATTGATCCCCGATTCTACCGCTGAATGTTTTCGTTTGCTGGTTTTAAATACGGGGTCTTTTTCTCTCTCAGTTTCTTTTTTATTGCGACGACCTTTCTTAGGTAGCACTAAATGATCGAGCAATTCTGACAGCTCTACTTGGTTTGCTGGTGAATGAAATCCTTTATCAAAACTACAGCCACTCATACTTTTGAATTTTGCTTGAGTGTCCTTAATTAATTCAACAGCAATTTGATTGTCGACTTTCTTTTCCATGACTTGGTGGTTAAGAATATAACCGGATGATGATTCAACAATGCAAACTCGCAAACCAAGCTCCACCGGAACACCCGCCTTACCTTTATTAATCCATTCCGTATGCGGTTGAAAAATAGAGAACACTTTTTCATCATGTGGGATCGCTTGATGTTGAAGAACGCGTGTTCTTATTTGCTTGATCTGACGAGTGGCATGTTCA
>Ga0256845_1001692_pt1 | contig 17262 bp, 16 predicted proteins | sample RiftiametaG_FD_189101 | JGI IMG/M metagenome (GOLD analysis project Ga0256845, IMG submission 189101) | Tube worm associated microbial communities from hydrothermal vent at the East Pacific Rise, Pacific Ocean - Riftia | ecosystem: Host-associated > Annelida > Integument > Unclassified ...
AGGTTGGCCTTCAAGGTCGCGGTGAGCTTGTTCATGACCTCGACCTGGGCGTCGGCCTTGATGTCGAGCTTGGGCGGCTGGCAGCTGGCGCGGACGTTGGCCGAGGCCTCGCAGTTGGCCGAGCACTCGGCTTTGACCTCGGATTTCTCGACCTCGACCTCGCAGCGCGGGGCCTTCCACTCACCCTTGCACTCGGCGTGACAGGTGGCCGAGCACTGGCCGGTGCAGGTCCCCTTGCACTCACCGACACACTGGCCCTCGGCGTTGCGGGCCGAGCACTCGCCGCTACACTCGCCGCTGCAGGTGCCTTCACACTGGCCGCCGCAGGTGCCCTGGCAGTAGCCGGAGATCTGGGCGGGTTCACAGGTCGCTTCGATCTTGCCGGGGTCGACCTCGATGCCACACTCGGCCTCACACGAGGCCTTGAAGTTGGCGTCCATCTGGCAGCGCGGAGGCTGGTAGCTGACCTCGACGGCGGCGTTGGCCTTGATAATCTGGCCGATCTTGGCGGCGACCGCCGAGCAGGGCGGAGTCACCGAGTCGTTGTTCTGGGCCGCGAGCTGGGCTTGGGGGACACCGAGGTCCTTGCCCATCTGCACGCAGGCCGCCGTGACCGCGGCGTAGGACTGGTCGGCCAGGCGCTCGATGTCGGCGCTGGCCTGAACAAAGGCGGCGATGTCGGCGTTGAGCTCGGCGTCGGCCGTGAAGCTCCCGCCGATGATCTTGCCGCTGCCCCACTCGGGGCAGGCCGCACCCTGGGCGGCCTTGGTGGCCCCACCGGCGGTGGTCGGCACAGAGCTCGGCAAAGAGAGATCGCAGGCGAGGCCCGCACTCGTTGCGACCATGAAGGCGAGCAGGTGCAGGCGGTAGCGATGGAGGCGATTCACGGCCCGAGTCTATCAGCCCGCGGCAAAGATGAACTCGAAGTCGGCGACGTGGGTACAGGGCAGACCCTCGGTCTCCTCACAATCTGCCCCGGTGCAGGTCACGGTGACGATCTCGGTCCCCCGACCCTCGCTGTCCGAGTCGAAGATCCCCCTGTAGTGGACCTTGAACTCGATAGCGACCTCCACCAAGGGCGCGAGATCGACGATCCCCAACGAGATGGTGTCGCAGCTGAACGCGTAGCCGTCGATCTCACAGCTGATGTCCTCCTCCCCACGCTCGATGTCGAAGTACTCACCGCCGTCGTAGTCGATGAGGAACGAGGCGATCGGATCCAGTGTGGCGTCCTCGCCACAGCTGTTGCTGACCAGATTGGTCTCTGTGTAGATCCAGATCCCGTTGCGGGGACTGACCAGGGCCGGCTCGTCTGGGTTGCAGGCGGCCACCGAGAGCAGGACGCCGAGCGCGGTCGACAAAGAGAGAGAGAGGATGAGAGCGTGGTTCAGCGATGTGGTCATTGGGGGCTCCGACTTCAACTTAGGCCGAGCGACACAGCCCTCGAAGCGTGGCCTGAAAACCGCGATGGAGTGGGTTGAGAGCGAGTTCTGAGCGCTTTTGCCCCCGTTGCAAGATGCAGCAGCGGGCCTTCACGGCTCGAGACCAAGCTGGCCCGCGAGCTCTGGATTGCTCGAGCCCGGCCGCCAAATGTAACGATCGAGGATGTAGTGGGTGGCCTGCGGCACGGTCAACACGGCCACGACCAGGGCCACCCCGATATCGTCGAGGTCGAGCCTGCCGACCCCGAACAAGAACTCGCGGTCGTGCCACACCAGCCGATCCCAGAGCGTCTCTTCGACCACCGCGAGGGCGAGCAGCAAGGCGTAGAAGCCCGCCGCCGCAACAAAGATCCAGGCCCGAGCCGAGGCCCTCCCTCGCACATCCAGGCCCAACCCCTCGACCACGCGCTCGCGCCCGCCGGCCGCCCAGACCAGCGCCATGTAGGGGACGCCATGCACAAACACGTTGGTCAGCGTGAACACCCGATCGTCGTTGAACCACACGATGCCCACATTCCAGCTCAGGGCCGTAAGCAGCACCCAGGCCGTGAGCATGGGGTGCCCCGCCCGACCGCGCGCGATCCGGGCGATCACAAACGCGACCACGATCGGGACTTGGACCCACAGCGCGACAGTCCCGAGCACGGGCGTCAGACCAGGGAGAAAGTCACCCGGCATGAACCACGAGAACTGGCGCGGCAAGTTGGCGTGCCAATACAGGACCGGGCCCAGGGTGCTCGCCCAGATCGCCGCCTTGGTCAGCCTGCGCTGACGGATCTCGGCCGAGCCCGAAGCTCCCGAGCCCGCAGCTCCCGAGCCCGCAGTCGAGGAAATCGCCTCCGCGCGCAGGTACAAGCTGGCGATGCCCTCTTGCTGCTTGATGAAGTGGAACACGGCGAGGTAGGCCAGCGCGCTCCAAAACAAAGCCGGGGAGATCAGGTGGGCGATCAGGCCGATCCCGAACACCACCAGCGGGGTCGCGCGCAGCAGGTCGGCGTGCCTGACCCGCGCGCCGGGGTCGAGCCAGGTCCGGTACAGGGAGCTCCAGACGTGGGCGACGTCGACCAGGACCACCCCGCCGATCCACAGGCCGAGGCTCTCCGGGGCCGACGAACTCGAGTTCGCGCTCACCGGAGCGTACAGGCCCAGGGCCACACCTGCGATCAGGGCGAGCAACCCCGGGCAGAGAAACCAGCCCAGGTCGAAGGCCGGGGAGACCAGCCAGCGCCGTGCGGGAGCGGACACGGGGCACTCTAGCAGTCCGTGGTGAAACCCATCGCGTCGCGAGCTCAGATCCCGTCGGCGGCGGCGAGGATCCCGGCTTCGTCGTAGCCGTTCGCCTTGTAGACGATCAGCATCGTCGCGGTGTCGATGACCAACATGCGCGGTAGACCCGGATCAAAAAACACGTTCATGGCCTGGTCCACATCCGAGACGAACTCGAACGCACCCACCTCTGCGTTGTAGCCCGCCGCGAGGGCGGCCGTGGGCGGCTGGCTCAGGCCATCTTCGAAGAGCACGCCGAGCGGCTCCATCTGTGCGCTGCGCCCTTCGAGGGCTCCTTCGAGGCTCACGGCCTCGATCTTACAAGAGCCTCACCACGAGGCCGTATTGAACACGATCAACGCCGGTGGCGGCTGGGCGTAAAAACTGTCGAGGGCGAGCAGCTCTCCGTCGCCGCGCACAAATTCGAGGTTTGCGATCACGTCGCCGACCGCCGTGCCATAGGGCTCCGCCGGGTAGGATTCGTTCGCGGTCTCGCTCGTCGAGGTCTCGCCCGCCGAAGTCTCGCCCGCCGAAGTCTCGCCCGCCGAAGTCTCGCCGCCGTCTGTGTTCGAGTCTGTCCCCAGCCCGGTCTCGGACTGGGTGTCCGTCTGGGTGTCCGTCTGGCCCCCGCTGTCGCTGTCACAGGCGAGGGGCGTGAGGCACAGGCCCGAGATGGCAGCCGTCATCAAAAAGAGCTTGTCTTGCTTCATGGTCATCCGGTCGAGGGCGCTGGCGCGAGCATCATCAACTCCCATCCACTGCTCGAGTGCAAGCCGAGCGCCCGTGGACAAGGCGACCCGAGCGCGACGACACCGGCGATAGACGACAGCTCGGCCCCGCGCCTGATCTTCTTCGGGGCGGCCCTGGAGCGCTCCCGCCCAAGCAGATCATCAAGAAACAAAGTTCCGACCGGCACCGACTGTCCCCAGCCACGCCTGCGGCCGGGGCGGGCCTCGCTCCAGTCGGGACCGAGCTCAGTCCGCAATCGGATGTCCGCCGAGCTCGGCCAGGGCCCAGTCGGCGGCGTCCGTCGCCGCGTAGAAGGCCTCTTCAAACAGGGGCAGGCCGCCCGTGTCGGTGGCGCAGGCCCGGAGCTTGGCGATCGGCTCACGCGCGCGAGCCAGGGCATCCCCGAAGATCAGGCCCGGGGTCGGGCGGATCATCGCGTGTCCCCAGCGGTGCAGGTGAAACTGGAGGACCTGCCTGCGGATCGCCGGGTGCATATGCTCGAGAGCCCGCAATACGTGCTCGCCCCATTCGCCCGCGCTCCCAGCCAGGAGCCGGGCCCGAGCTCCGCGCAGGGCCTGGGTGCTCGCGTCGGCGGGGATCAGGGGCTCGTAGTAGGTGATGACCGAGCCGGGCGTGTCGACCCGGTCCCGGCCCTCGTTGTGGGTCGCTACCACGTAGCCGAGGTTGCGGGCCCGAGGGTCCTCGATGACCGGCACGTTGTCCCAACTCAGGGGCGCGCCGAGCCCCCCCAAGCTGTCACGCAGCTCGAGGTTGGCGACCAGCCAGGGGGCGTAGCTGAGCTCGCCCTGGCGCAACGCAGGGCCGAGTGGATCCCGACCGCGAGGCAAAACGTGTGGGAGCAGGTAGCGCGGCGCGGCCCACAAGATCAGGTCGGCCTCGACCTTGAAGCTGCGCCCGGCGGCGATGTCGTGCACACGCAGCTCCCCGGCGTCGGGATCGACCGCGTAGCTGAGGTGGTCGAGCTTGAGGCGATCGCCGAGCCCGAGGAATGCACGCAGGGCCGAGACCAGGGCCCCGTTGCCGCCGGCGAAGGTCAAGATCTGCCCCTCTCGGTTCTGGGCCAGACCGCGGCCGAGGTAGTGGTGCAGGCCCGCGAAGGCCGAGGTCTGATCCGCACCGCAGCCGTAGTCGTCGCGGCAGGCGTAGTCGACGAACCACCGCAGGCGCCAGCTGTCGAGGCCCTGATCGGCGAGCCACTGGGCCATGGTGATCCGGTCGAGGTGGGCCAGAGTCGGCGAGCTGCGGCGTACGGGCAGGCGAAAGAGGAGCCGGCCGTGGGCATCGCGGCGCCGGTCCCAGCGGTCCAAGAGCGCCCAGAAGCGCTCGAGCTGATCGGCCTCGGCCTGGGTCTGGCCCGCGCTCGGGTACAGGCCCGGGGCCCACTCGCCGGCGTGAAAGTGGCGCTCGAGCGGGGCCGGGCAGATCGCCGTGGTCTCGAACTCGAGGCTGCCGTCGTAGCGGCGACCCACGAGCAGGCCGAGGTCCCCGAGCAGCTCGTGCAGCTGCGTGCACTCGCGCGGCGGGCTGGGCAGATAGTGGGCGCCCATGGGATGGGCCGAGCGCGGCATGAGGCCGGTCCGCGCCGTGCCCCCGGCGTCGGCCTCGAGCTCGAAGATCTGGATGTCCTCGAGCCCGGCCTTGCGCAGGCGCCAGGCGGCGCTCAGACCCGCGACCCCGGCCCCGACGATCGCTACTTTGGTGCGCAGCGTGCCATCGAGGGCCCCGTCGAGGAGCGCGGCCGAGCGCAGGAGATGACCGCGCTCGGGGCTCTGGCCGACGAAGCGGGGCTCGGCGGACCCGAGCTGGGCACCCTCGCGGCACGCCAGCGCCGGGCCCAGAGAGCCCGCGAGCAAGAGCGTGCGGCGGCTGAGGGACATGGACGAACTCGCTCAGCCGCCGCTGCGCCGGGCCAGGGGCCCGAAGCTGGCCAGATCCCGGTCGTAGTACTGGACCAGCAGCTGGGTATCGAGGCGGTTGATCTCGACCTCGCGCGGCTGCTGATCCACGGGGAAGGCGAACAACGTAGGGACGATCTCGTCCCCGAGATAGCGCAGCTGCTCGCGGCTCGCGCTCGGCAGCTCGGCGGGCAGGGCCTGGGGTCGAGCGAGGGGCTGGCGAGCCGCGAGGGTGAAGCCCCAATCGCCGAAGCTGGGCACCAGCGCGTGGTAGGGCTGGGTGTAGAGGTCCGAGGCCCCGACCGTCTCGACCACACACCAAAACGCTCGCGGCGAGAGGTAGGGCGAGGTCGACTGGATCACGGCGACCCCGTCGGGAGCCAACACGGCGCGCACGAGGCGATAGAAGGCCCGGGTGTAGAGCTTGCCCAGCGAGAGGTTGTTGGGGTCGGGCAGGTCGATGACGATGATGTCCCAGGGCGCCGCCTCCCCGCGATTGAGGGCCCCGCGCTGGTTTTCGAGCCAGCGCATGGCGTCGGCGTTGTGCACGTGCACACGCGGGTCCGAGAGCGAGCCTTGGTTGAGAGCGCTCAGGGTCGGCGTATCCCGGAACAGGCGGGTCATCTCGGGATCGAGGTCGACCAGGTCGACCCGCTCGAGCGCCGGGTAGCGCAGCAGCTCGCGCACGGCCAGGCCGTCGCCCCCACCGAGCACCAGCACACGCGTCGCCGAGGTCTTGCTGAGCTGTTCGCGGGCGGCGAACACCGGGTGGATGAGGGCCTCGTGGTAGCGGTGCTCGTCGGCGCTGGAGAACTGGAGGTTTCCGTCGATGTAGAGCCGGATGTCGCCGCTCCAACGGGTGATGGTCAGGCGCTGGTAGCGGGTCTTCTCGGAGAAGATCACCGGTGAGTCGTAGAGCTGGCGTTCGCCCATGGTCTCGATCCGGTCGCCGATCGCAAAACACGAACCGGTCAGCACGACCACGGCCAGGCACTGCCACACGACCACCCGGGGCCGGCGCAGCTGAGCGCGAAACGCCCGGGCCGACCACAGGGCGACCACGGCGTTGAGCAGGCCGAACATCAGGCTGGTCCGGACCAGGCCCAGCCACGGCAGGAGCACGAGCGGAAACAAGATGCTGGCCAAGAGCGCGCCGATGTAGTCGAAGGCCAAGACCTTGGCGACCAGATCTTTGAACGCGTGCTCACCCGGCATGAGCCGCATGAGCAGGGGGATCTCGAGGCCCACGCAGGCCCCGACGATGATCAAGATCCCGAACAGGAGCGGGCGGATGCTCTCGAGCACGCCGAAGCCGAAGAACAGGGCCGGGGCCGAGAACCCGCCGACCACGGCGATGATCAGCTGGGTGTGGACGAAGCGGTCGGCGAGCCGACGCTCGACGAAGCGGCTCAGCCACGAGCCCAGGCCCATGGCGCTGAGGTAGACACCGATGACCAGGGAGAACTGGGTGACCGAGTCGCCCAGCAGGTAGCTGGCCATGGTCGCGGTGATCAGCTCATAGACGAGGCCGCAGGTCGCGACCACGAGCACGGACAGAAGCAGCAGCGAGGCCCTGGGTCCCGGGGGCCTGGGGGTATCCCCTGAACCGGTCGCAACCGGGGAAGCGCCCGCAACCGTGGGTGCGCCCGCAGCTGTGGGAGGGCGCCCGAAGGGAGACGCCGGCTCCGAAGCTGGGCCGCCTGAACCTGGGTCCGGATGCATTCAGCCCGAGACGGCCGCGCTGATGATCAGCGAGATACCGATGATCACGGCCCCGAGGATGATCCCGAGCGAGGTGTTTTGGTCGTCCTCGATCTCTTTGCGGATGCTGAAGGGGGTCAGCTTGACGATCACCAGCCAGAACAGGCCGAACATGATCAACCCGAGGACGGAGTAGATCGTGGCCGAGACGAGGTGGCTGACGTTGATGAATTCTTGGGCGAGCAGGGACATCACTTACCTCCGTGGTAACCGGCGAGGAACACGAACATGGGCATGCGCACGGTGCCCCCCTTGGGGTTGACCTTGCGCTCGACCTTACCGCGCTCGGGGGTGCGGGTGAGCAGGGCGCCCCTGGGGGCTTCGACCGCCAACAGGCCGAGGCCGGCGATCCCGAGGACGATATAGGCGGCTTTCATGAGCATGGTGGCGGCTCCTAGGGTTCCCAGCTGGTCTCGGCGTGGTCGCTGTTGGACCAACGCTGGGTCTCGAACGCCATACGCCGAACAAAATTGATGATCGGGAAGGCGATGATGATGAAAAAGGGCACGAAGATATAGCGCCACAGAGGCACGTCGCGCGTGATGGTCAGGTTCAGGGAGTCGGCCGGGTCCCCGGAGGTGTCGGCGCTGGCGCTGATCTGGAGCAGGTACTTGCCGCCCTCGATCCCGCCGGTGGTCACGGTCTTGGGGTTTGTGCCCTCGCTCCACGACTCGCCCTGGTCGACCCCGCTCCAGGCGTCGACCTCGAGGCCGACCGAGAGCGCCTCTTCGCTGTCGATGTCGACGAGCAGGACCTCGGCGTAGGCCCAGGAGTTGCCCATGCCCTCACCGGTGAGTTGAAAACGGAGGCTGCTGAGCTCGCCCTCGGTCCCGAACTCGACCTCGTGGTTCATGACCTCGCCCGGGGCGAGCTTGCCGCTGAACACCACCGCATCCTCGCGGCCGCCGATGTAGCCGACCAAGACCACGATCCAGGCGATCATCATGACCGCCGCGGCGACCATGTAAAATTTGGTTTTGTGGGGGTTGACCTCGGCCGGGTGCACACCCTGAGGCGCGGGCGGGGCCCCCGACATGGCGAAGGCCCGCCACACGAGGTCGGCGTCGATCTCCGTCATCTCGGTGAAGTTGACGTCCGAGCCGCCGTCGTCCGTGGCCTGGACCTCGATGGAGATCATCTTCGGCGGACAGACGTAGTCGTTGGCCTGGGCCGTGTCGCCGGCCATGACCTGCCAGGGGAACTCGCCCTCGACGTAGGTGGTCCGGGCGACGGCCGAGGTGAAGTGTTTGTAGTGCTCGCCCGCGTACTCGGCGATCGGCTGCATGCCCGGGAGGATCTTGGCGGCCCCAGGCAGGGCCCCGCCGTAGCTCCACAGGCTGTCGCTCATGGAGTAGATCAGCCAGCGGTAGCCCTCGTAGGGGTTGAAGAGCAGAAACTCTTGCCAGGGGTAGGTCACACCCTCGGACACGACCTCGCGCCAGGACAGGCCGATGATCTCCCAGGTGACGTTGCCGCTCTCCGACTCTCTGTCGGGCTCGGCGTGAACACCGGTGATGGTCTTGGGCAGCTGGCCGCGCTTGTGCAGCGGCAAGATCGACTCCCGACGCTGCCGCTCGGCCCGCTGGAGGATGTCGAGGGAGCCGTCGTCCTCGGGCTTGCAGACCGTGCCACAAAACGCGCAGGCGACCTGCTGGGCGCTACCGAAGCCCTTGAGGGTGATCGGTGCACCACAGGCCGGACACTCGATGGCGCCGATCTGGGCTTCCTCGCGGAACAGCTTGGGCGGTGGTCCCTGACTCATGATGTGGCCTGACTCATGCCTGAGCCGTGGGTGATCATGCCTGACTCATGGCTGATCATGCTGGAACCGTGGGTGGTTTGGCGGGCGGCCAACCGTTGAAGCGGCGGAGGGGGAACAGGCCGATCTCGGCCAGGCTCACGGCTCGGCCGACGAAGGGCTGGGGCTGGCTGTGGTCGGGGCTCGGGCCCCAGTCGAGGGTCGCAAAGCGGCCGTCGTAGCCGCGAAAATCGACCGACCAAAACTTCACATCCGGGGTGGCCTCGAAGGGCAGCATGCCCTCGGCGCCCTTGAAGCTCGCCCCGCGTTTGTCGACGGCGACCATGGGCGCGCCCAGCAGGTTGTACTCGAGGCCGACGCTGTAGTCGTGAAAGGGTGGCACTTGGCCGGCGACCTCGTTGGCGTCGACCGGCCGGAGCACGGAGAACTGGCCCTGGGCATCGGCCAACCACCCGGGCGAGCCGTCGGCGAAGCTCAAGAACCACTCGTTCCAGGTCCCGCGCGCGTACTGGACCTGGAGTCGACCCTCGATGCGGAAGCCCAAGCCGTCGAACTTGCCCTGGCTATGCAGGACGATCGGGCTGCCCGTATCGATGAGCGCGCTGACCTTGCCGATCAGCTCGACGTCGACCCCGGTCCGGACCACCGTGCTGTCGCAGTACTCGCAGACCATCGAGACGGTGGTCCCGCGAAACTGGATGGGCCCCCCGCACTCGGGGCAAAAAATCTGCTCGGGCTGCTGGAGCATCCGCGGCCCGACTATGCCACAGGGCCCGGCCGGAGGCGACGCGACCGACCCGAGCGACCCGACTAGACCCGACCCGCGGGGCTCAGCAGTTGCTGGCCTCACATACACACTGGCTCTGCGGCTCCGGGACGAGGGTGACCGGCGAGGCCGTCTCGCAGCTGAGGCTGCCGACGTTGAGGCCACAGACCAGCTCCAGCCCATCACAGACGTTGTTGCCGGTCCCACACTCGACGCTGCAGGGCCCCCCGGCGCAGCGGATCTCGAGATTCTCGCAGGCCTTGGTGCCCTCGCACTCGACGTGGCAGCGATCGGCCTGGCTACACTCGACTCGCTTGTCGCGGCAGGCGTTGGGGTTGCGGCAACCGACCTCGCAGGTCCAGCCCTCGGGGCAGGTGATGACCTCGGGGCAGGACCCCATGTTGAGGCAGTCGATGAGACAAGTCTCGCCCTCACACGAGGAGCAGCCCTCGGGGCAGGGACCCCCGGAGGGTGCAGCCGCGTCGCCACACTCGAGGCAGGCGCTGACGTCGAGGCTGTCGCAGGTCTCGGCGCAGACGAGATCGCCGAGCGCGAAGCCCAGCGAGGTGCAGCTCTCTCCCCCGAGCGCTGCGCCGTCGCAGACCTCACCTGGATCGACGACTCCATTTCCACAGTCGGCACCCGATTCGGTCCCTGCGCTCGACTCGGTCTCACTGCCGGACTCGGTCCCTGCGCTCGACTCGGTCTCGCTGCCGGACTCGGTCTCGCTGCCGGACTCGGTCTCACTGCTGGACTCGGTCTCACTTTGACCGACCTCGTCCTCGCCCGGATCGAAGCGCAGATCTGGAACCACCGTGCACGAGACGAGCGAGACGAGCGTCACCGCCCAACATCCTCTCCTGCGCGCTCTCTCCCGCTGCCCCATCTCATCCGCCATACCATCCATTTGCCGGGGCATCCCGCGCTCGCGCTCCACCCTGTCCCTGCCCCACCCTCGAGCGTTCTGCGCTCCAACAACCCGCGGCAAAACCCCTCACGACACCTCGCTTGGCCCTTTCGCCGAGGCCGCGTTGCCAAAACTTGCAGTACGCCCGTACAGGGGCATTCCAGCGCCTCGCCCTCGACGAAAAATCTGGCGTGGGGCGACGCGATGGGTTTCACCGCGGGCTGCTAAAACGCGAGCGCGATTCCACCGGGCGTAGGTCGCACCTGGACCCGCGCACCAGCGGAGCCGCGCTCACGTCGGGACAGGGTGTGAACGATCAGCACAGCCCCCGCGACCAAGACCGCCCCCCCGATCACCGCGCTCGTTATCGCGGGGGTCGTGGCCTCGTAGCGCATGGCGCAGTGGCCGTTTTCATCGATCCCCTGGCTCTCGCAGGACGGCCCGTGAGGGCGGCCGTCATAGATGAACAAGGCCACACCCACCCCCACACCCACGAGCCCTCCGGCCGCGATCACGCCGCCGGCGGTGAACCGGGCCCGCTCGGTTCGCAGCCTCGCCTGGGTGTCCGCTCCACCGCTCGGGTCGGTGGTCGACATGCCCTCGGTCGCCAGCCCAGCGGTCGCTGGGCCGGTCGTGGGCAGGGCGAGGGCGGAGGTTTCGAGCGTGAACTCGAGGTGCTCACTCACCCCTGAGGTCGCCTCGAAGATGCGCTCTTGTGAGGTGTAGCCGTCGAGGGTGACGACCACCCGGTGCTCACCCGGCGGCAGCTCTCCTGTCCACGGCAATGTCCCGACTCGGTCCCCATCCAGGTGCACAATCGCCCCGGCGGGCGCGCCGCGGAGGGCGAGCGAGGCCGGGGCCTCGACCAGTCGCGAGAGCCGAGGGCTCAAGGTCGCGGCCAGGTCACTCGCAGTTTCGAGCAGCTCGTCGCGCCCGCACAGCTCGCAGCGACCCTCGAGCGAGGCCACGACGGCGCCGCTCTTGGATGCCACGACCTCGAGCCTGAGATGGTGGTCCGGACCGCGACGCTCGACGGTCGCAAACAGGACACCCGCGATCTCTGAGGCGGTCGCAGCCCCGATCCAGCAGGCCCGAAGTTCACAGTCACCGTCCAGCAATTCGATCTCCAACTCACCGCGGCGGAGCCCGATCGACAGGGCCCCGCGCAGTGACGCCGCGTCGATCTCCGTGATCGATCCGTCCCCCGATCCGACCAATTCAACGGGCCCGAGCGCGACTTTCGCGCCAGGCGAAGGTGCCTCCGCGACCGGCTCGAGCACGACGAGCAGCGCGGCCACCATAGAGCAGAGGAGAGACATCGGATTCGAAGCGGCTACCACACGACTTAGCACACCGAGAACACACCGGGACGAGTGCACGTGGGTGCTGTACAAGAGACGCCGCGCGATGACCTCGGATCCCCACAGCGAGACGAACGCCGAGCCGAGCGAGCCCAATCTCAATCCCAATGTCACGGATGAACCGTCGCTGCCCGAAAATCTCCGGGCCACGGTTCAGATCGAGGATGACGAAGATGACGCGGAGGATGAGGATGAGGAGGAGCTGAGGAGCACATTCGAGCGCGAGATCGAGGCCGATTCCGAGGCCGATGCCCGACCGCAGAGCCCGACTCCCGGCCGCCGGCTCGCGCTCGGGACCGGCGCCCTGATCCCGGGGACCCCCTACCGGGTCCAACGGTGGCTGGGCGACGGGGGCATGGGCGCCGTCTTCGAGGCCCAACATATCGACACGGAGCGCAAGGTCGCCGTCAAGATCTTGCACACCGGGAACCTGTCGCGATGGGCCGTCCAGGCCTTTCGCAATGAGGCCCGGACCAGCGCGAGAATCGACTCACCCAACATTGTCGATATCTACGACTTCAAGGCGCTCGAGCACGGCCGTTTGCTCATCGTCATGGAGTTTCTCAAGGGCCCCAATCTGCGCGAGGCGAGCGTGGACGAGCCCCTCTCCATGGCGAGGATCATCGCTGTCGGTCGGCAGATATGCCGGGGTCTGTCCGCGGCCCACCTCGCGGGCATTGTTCACCGCGACATCAAACCCGAGAATGTCATGCTCATCGAGCGTGAGGGCCGGCCCGACTTCGTCAAGTTGGTCGATTTCGGGGTCGCCCAATTCATGTCCGACGGGGGTCGGAGCCACGCCGCGGGCACAGCGGAGTTCATGGCCCCCGAGGCCCGACGGGGCGAGGCCGACGCCCGGGCCGACATCTACTCCTTCGGCTGCCTCCTCTACGAGGTCAGCACGGGGAACCTGGTGTTCTCGGGCGCGAGCCTCGAGACCTTGGCCGTTCGCCACCAGCAGGAGGAGCCCGTCGCCCCCTCGATCACCGCGCCCCAGCGCTCGATCCCCCCCGGCTTCGACGCCCTGGTCCTGCGCTGCCTGTGCAAGCGCCCCGCCGACCGCTACCAGAACATGGACGAGGTCGAGGCGGCCCTGTGCGAGCTCCAGATCGCCCAGGGCTGGGTCACCGATTGGGACGACCTCCCCGCGCCCCCGATCGAGGCCAAGCGCCGGGCACAGCTCGAGGCCGGGCTCGAGGGTCTGCGCGCCCGCGGGCGTCGTCGGCTTCGCGGATTCTGGGTCACCCTGGCCCTCGTCTCTCTGCTCATCGGCGGGCTCGTCGTCCTCGCCGCCTGGCCCCGCCCCGAGCCCGAGCGAGACCAGATCGTGGAGGTCCTCTCGCAACATGCCCAGGCCGCGGCCGCGCGCTTCTATTTCATCTACCCGCCGAGAGACGACCCCCAGGGATCGACCGCCTACCGAGAAGTCCTGGCCATCGAGGCCCTCCCCGGCGACCTGGCGGCCGAGCGCGCACAGAGCCTCCGGGCCGAGTTCGGCGCGACCTTGGTCCGGCTCGGCGATCGCTACTGGGAGCACGAGGGGGCCAGGCCCTTCGCCTACGAGTACTACGCCTCGGCGCTGATCTTCGTCGACCATGAGCGGGCCCGCGCCCGGGTCGACCTCTCGGTGGTGGCCCTCGACCAGCTGCGCAAAAAGGCGGCCTCGGGCGACTTCAACAAACACGAACTCGCGGCCAGCGAGGCCCTCGCCGCGCTCGCCGAGCCCGACCCGCGACTCCGGGATGAAAAGCTCTCGGCCCTGCGCAGGGCCCCCAGCTCGCTGACCGTCTCCGAGTCCCTCGATCGTCTCCTGAGCGCCGAAGCCGGATTGCGCCCGGGAGACTCGGTCGAACCCGGTCCCCGGGTCGACACGGGCGGAGACGGCAGCGACGGCCCAGATCCCGACACCGGCGAGACCGACACCGACCTCGGTGACACCCGCACATCCGAGACCGGCGACGGGCCCAGCCAGACCGAAGCGGGGACAGATGGAGCGCTCGACATGGACCCCGCACCCCGCCGGGAGGCCGAGGCTCGGGCCCTCGTCGCCCAGGCCGAAGTGGCGAGCAAGCGGGGGGACCTCGACGCGGCCGAGCGCCTCTTCAACAGGGCCCTCGCCGCCGACCGCAACAACCTCTCGGCCCTCGATGGTCTCGCCGCGATCGCCTTCTCTCACGCCCGCTACGAGGAGGCCGTCAAACACCTCGAGCGCGCGGTCAAGCGGGGCAGGCGATCGTCCGCCCGCTGGCTCGCGCTCGGCGACGCCTACTTTAAAACCTTGCGCTACGAAGACGCCCTCGGCGCGTACTCGCGAGCGGAGGACCTGGGCAGCGCGGCCGCGGCCGCGCGGATCACAAAGATCAAGTCCAAACTCGGCGAGGACTGAAGACCGGGCCCGTGGGGTTGGTCTACTCGCCCTCCCCCACTGCCCGGGCCTCCCCCGGACCGAGCAGCCGCCGGCACCACGCCGAGGGGAGGAACAGGATGTAGAAACACATCATTTGGAGGCTGAAGTAGATCAGCTGATCCATGGTCAGGGCGATGATCAGGTGCATGCCCAGGCCCGCGATGATCGCCAGGGGAAGCAGGCGCCGAACCCCGAACATCAACGGTGCGAGGAGCTCGAACCACAGGGCCGCGTCCTCCAGCCGATCCCAGGCCCAGTCGGGGAACACCCGCAACATCCACGCCGCCGCGTCGGTCATGTAGACGCCCTGCATCTGCATCCACAGCACGTCCTCGCCGACCCACCAGTCCCCATGCAGGGCCTTGCACAGACCCGAGGCGAAGTACTGGCCGACGACGGTCAGCTGCAACATGCGTGTGGGCCAGGCGCGCTGAACCGGCCCGCCCCCGCTCGACTCGGCTGGCATGTCCGTCGAACTCTCGGCCGGGTCCTCCGCCGGACTCTCAGGCGCGACCGCCAAGATCAGCCAACCAATCACGAACAGGCGGTTGATCGTGAACGCCGAGATCGGATCGACGAGCATGGCGTACACGGCTCCGGCGAGCAGCACCCAGACCGTGTACCTGCGCGCGAACCCGAAGATGTAGGCGAGCAGGGAACCGAAAAACAGCACCCCGACCAGCGGCAGGGACCACTCGGGCAGCAGGGGCAGCTGGGCCGCATGGCTCGGGTCGAGGCTCGCCGGTGGGTGGTAGCCGGCCTCGGTCAGCCACTCGGGCGCGAACCGAGCCCAAGATCCAAAATAGATCAGCGCGGTCCAGGCCCAGGCCTGGCGAAACAGGGCCAGGGGAGCCGCATCGATGGGCGCGTGCCAAAACTGCCGCCACGCGTCGGCGATCGAGCGCGCGCCGATCACGGATGGCTCCCAGACCGGGGACCGCCCGAGCCAGACCGGGGACCGGCCGAGCCAGACCGGGGACCGGCCGAGCCAGACCGGGGACCGGCCGAGCCAGACCGGGGACCGGCCGAGCCAGAGGACGTGGCAAACAGGGTGTCACGCATATACGAGACGATGATCCGCCGCCGGGCGGGCGGGACCTCGCGCCACTTTGGGTGCACCCACCCGTGCTCGGGGGGCGGCTGATCTCGACTCGGGATCACCCAGCTGCGGGCGAAACGGATCGCCACCGGTGGGGGGTCCTCGGGGTGCAGGGCCCCGTGGTGAACCAGGATCCAGCGAGCCAGATCTTCCGTGCGCGGGCTGGCCTTGGCTCCCCAGGCGACCAGCAGCCGGTGCAGCCGCGTGCGGCGCCCAAAGGGCTGAAGTGGAAACAGCTCGCGCTGATCGAGGGTCTCCCAGCCGACCTCCCCCGGGTAGCGGACCTGGACGTGATAGCTGCTCCACCCCTCCGGCTTGTGGGTGAACAGGCAGGCGATGTTGTGCAGCTTCCCGAGCACGGGCGGGGCCGGCAGGCGCAGCGACGGCACGGTCGAGCGCAGCCCCATAGGGATGAAAAACAAGACCAAGAACGCGGCCACCGCGAGCCGGTCCCGGGCCCGTGGAACAGTCGACCCGGGGCTCCGCGCGGAGCCCGTGCTCCCCGGGCCGACCGGTGGATGGGGTGTCTCGCTCACCGCTCCAAAGGGTCACACGCGGCCGTTGTTAATGCCAAGCTGGGCCCATGTTTCGTTCGAGTGAGGCTGGTGTGTGGATGGTGGCCCGAGTCGCGCTGGCGGGCTCCCTGTCTCTGGCCTGTGCGGAGCCGCCGGTCGAGAGCAACTCCGACTCCGGGACGGAGAGCGGCGCCGAGACCATGACCGACGACGAGGTCGGGAGCAGCGAGAGCGGTGACTCGGGGAGCGAGTCCGAGTCGGACGGGTCGAGCACGACCTCCGAGTCGGATGCAGGGTCGGAGTCCGAGAGCGACGACGCCGAGACGGAATCGAGCACGGACACAGGCTCCGACATGGGCTCCGACATGGGCTCCGACACAGGCGGGTCTCTGGACGAGCTCCTGACCCTCGATCAGGTCCAGGTCAAGGGCACCCACAACAGCTATCACATCGAGCCCTTCGTGGCCCTCGACTCCAGCCACGAGTACACCCACCCACCCCTCGACGTGCAGCTCGAGGACTTCGGCGTGCGCGCGTTCGAGATCGACCTACACAAGACCCTGCTCGGCGACGAGCTGGTCGTCTATCACATCTCTATCCTCGACCAAGTCAGCACCTGCGACAGCCTCGTCGACTGTCTGGCGACCATCGCCGGCTGGTCCGACGCGAACCCGCAGCACCTGCCGATCATGGTGTGGTTCGAGATCAAAGACAGCACCGGGGGCTCGCCCATCGACGACCTCGACCTCGTCGACGAGGCGATCTTGTCGGTCTTCGACCTCGACCGCCTGATCACCCCCGACTTCGTGCGCGGCGACCACGAGACCCTGCGCGGGGCGATCGAGGACGACGGTTGGCCGACCTTGGGTGAGGTCCGAGGCAAGCTCATGTTCATGATCCTCAACGGCGATCACGGCGCGGTCGTCAGCTACACCGCCGGCTTCGACAACCTCGACGGGCGAGCCATGTTCGTGAGCACCGACGCGGCCGACTTCGACCGTCCCTACGCGGCGGTCAGCAAGATCAACAATCCGGGCAGCGGCGACATCGCGCTCGCCCACGCAGCCCGGATCATCGTCGCCAGCAACACCTGCGCCGCGAACCAACCCGAGTCCGAGTGTTTCGCCGAGCTCGACGACGCGGACGCCACCGGTCCGCACCACCTCATGGACGACCGCCTGACACCCAAGGACGGGGACACCTACTTCCTCGACCTGCCCGACGGCAACCCAGCCCAGTGCAACCCGGTGACAGCGCCCCCGGAGTGCACCAGCGAAGCCGTAGAAGACCTGCCCTAGCAGTCCGTGGTGAAACCCATCGCGGCGCCTCGCGCA
>Ga0256845_1001693_pt1 | contig 17262 bp, 14 predicted proteins | sample RiftiametaG_FD_189101 | JGI IMG/M metagenome (GOLD analysis project Ga0256845, IMG submission 189101) | Tube worm associated microbial communities from hydrothermal vent at the East Pacific Rise, Pacific Ocean - Riftia | ecosystem: Host-associated > Annelida > Integument > Unclassified ...
GGTCATCTCGCGCTCGCGGCCTTCATAGTCACAAATGGACAGACTTTGATCGATCAGGAACGGCGCATGATAGGACGCATATGCGTTGTCCACCTCGGGGTATTTGTTTTTCATTAGATGGGTTAGAACGTCTTCTTGCGGGGTAATCCGGTAATGACGGCAGGTTTTCACAAACACCTTGATGAAATCATCGCGGGTAGGATTGTCGATCTTGATCTTATAATAAATACGCCGCAAAGCCGCGCCATCGAACATTTCCGTCGGGACCATGTTGGTCGAGAAAATCACCAGCGTGTCAAACGGAACCATGAATTTTTGGCCCGATTGCAGGGTCAAAATATCGAAATGCTGCTCCATTGGAACAATCCAGCGGTTGATTAGGGCTTGTGGTGGTTCTTGCTGACGACCCAAATCGTCCACAATAAAGATGCCGCCGGTCGCTTTTAGCTGCAACGGGGCCTGATAGGTTCTGGAAACCGGATTATAGTTAAGATCGAGCATCGCCAATTCCAGCTCACCACCGGTCATAACAGATGGGCGACGGCACAGAACGTAGCGCTGGTCAAAAGTTGGGCCTAAGCGCCTTAGTGCCTTGGGGTCGAATTCTTCAGGCTTGGCGAGCGTGTGAATGATTGGATCGTAAAGCGATATCACCTGACCTGCATATTCCAAAAACCTCGGTAGGAAAATATTGTCGCCAAGCGCGTCACGAATTCCATTCGAGATCGAAGATTTACCATTGCCCGGAGGGCCGTGAAACAGCACAGATTTACCGGAATTCACCGCTGGGCCAAGCTTATCCAACATACCATCGGGCAAAACGAGATGAGAAAGGCTTCCCTCTAACGATTCTTGCGTGATGTTAACATTGGCGATGCCTTGCTTTGCCGTCTGTTTCCAGAAATCCGCTAGTGGCACGGGCAGGGCACCGTAATATTCGGACTGGATCAAGGCATCCAGCGCACGAGCTCGACCGCTCTCCGTTAGCTGATAGCGCAGTGCAGCGGTTGTTGACGCACCGCGTGCACCCAGCGTTTCAACCATATTGGAGCTTTTGGCGTTATCCATCAAATCTTGCGCGATTGGCACCGAAACACATAGCGCATCAGCGATGTCGATAATGTCACTAAGGTTTCGCCTGAAGATAGTTTTCAGCAAAATGTCACGCATAAGCGTCAGCTCTAACCCAAGTTCCGCGATGGTTTTTGGGATAATGGGTTTAATTGAATCTTGATGTTGGTCGTCCATACTGACTATCCCTTTGGTCCCAATTCTTTGGTTGGCAGAGTTTAACGCGTAAATGAGATCTTATGCAACTTTTCGGCGCAATTAAACCGTAACTGCCTCTAGAACCAAGTAACAAACTAGCGCGGCGCCCATGCCGAAACCCAACGGGAATTTTTTATTCTTCTCCCAGGATTTCCAGTTTGTGGCAAGGTTCTTGGCAAATGGCATCTTTCCAATAATGAAGTGCAACGTGACCGCAATCAATGTGACCAGAGCAAGGATAAGGACAAACGAAACTAAGTCCTCATATGCAACAAAAAGAACCATTACAGCGCCAAATTTTGCATCCCCGCCACCCATTCCGCCTATCGCAAACAGTAAAAACCCGACCGCTAGCACAATCAATCCAACAAGGAAGCGCCATAAGAAAATGTCGTAAGGAAGGACTGTTATGCCAACAGCGATAAATGCTACCGCCATAGCCATGACCAGTTTGTTGGGGATGGTCATGTATTTCAGGTCGCTAAACGTAGCCCACAAACAAAAAGGTAGCGCCGCAAATAATAAGGCGTAATTTGCATAGCCAGCGAACAACCCCATTATAGGGAATTCCTAAGCGCAACGGCCGGTTCAAAATATTGCGGATGCGTATCGATGGCGTTGTCAAGCAAACCAAGCCCGATATCACGATCACCGTTATTCAAGGCTTCGCGGGCAATGTTGAAGAACAGGATAGCGCGTTCTGTATCCGTCGTTGGCATAACGGGCAAATCATATATTTTCCGTTTAGCGCGAGAAATAACCCAGTTATTTTTAGCGGCAAACAGTCTCGGATCTGCGGTAACCGCACGCTTGAATAGATCTTCAGCTTTGGATGTTTGACCGCGGTTCGATTTAGAAATGCCCCAGTTATTGAGCACTTGCGCAGGGCGCGTGGTTAATCCGCGGGCGACATCATAAAACCTATCAGCCTTTTCCCATTCTTTGAAATGGTCGGCGATTAACGCTTCGAGGAAATACCGATCAAAGGTTTCCACGGTTGGTGGAACCGCGTCCAACTGAACTCGGGCCTCATCCCACACACCATTTCTGACGAGAGATTCTGCATAAGCAACCCTGTCATCATCGGTAGCTTCGCCTGTGGCGATCAATTGTTCGAAAACCAGTGTTGCTTCGGCATATTCATGGGCGCGAACCAACGCGAGCGCGAGATTACGTTTATGCCCGATATTCTCCGGATCCTCAGCAAGTGAGCGGCGGAAAAATTTAACGGCTTCGGCGGGGTCCGCCAAGTTCAGCATCACATCGCTTAAACCAACAGCGTCAATCGCGTTGATCGCGCCTAAATCAGCGGCTTTTTCTTCTTCGGTCATGTGGTCACAACCGGCAAGCGCCAATGTTAGCGCTAGTCCGGAAATTATGGTCTTACCAATATTAAGGCCCATCTGCTCGCCCCTCGTTTTTTTTTAATTTCCTAGCAGAAAGTAGCTGCCATTTCCATGCCGAATTAACGAATAGTCCGCTATTTCAGGCAATTCCGTCGTTTGTGCGGATATCTGCTCGTTTGCCAATATCAAATTCTGTCTGATTAGCTCTGAATCGCCGTTATCGATACCAAATGCTACCCGAAAGGCTTCACGGGCTTGGCGCGGTTCTTGTTGGTTCATCAATACAACCCCCAGATTATTCCAGGCGGCCGCAGATTTATCATCAGCTTTGAGGGCTTTTTCCAGTAAAGTTTTAGCTTGATTGAGGCGTCCCAGCCGTAGGTTTGCGGATCCCATTCCACTTAATGCTTCGGAGGTTATCCCGTCCTCGGCTGCGGATCTTCGATATGAATTTAGGGCGAGTTGAAATTCGCCGGCAGCCATTAGACGATCGCCAACCGTAAGACCGTCAACGCTCGTTGTCCGATGGGTGCCTAAAGGCGCGGCTGGACCGCGTCGTTCATCATCGGAAAGTGCGAAGAATGGTGAATTACATGCCGTCAAAAAAAGAAGCGGGATAATGAATATCGCTAACCGAACGCGATGTGTTTTGATCATTTAAGCAGGTTCTCGTAGATGTTGTAGATAGAGGGGCCAACCAGAATAATAAGCAATGGCGGAACCGTAAACATCATGGTGCCGATAGTAAGCTTAGTCGGAAGAACGTTTGCTTTTTCTTCCGCGCGCAAAACACGCTTATCACGCATCTCGGAGGCGTAAACCCGAAGAGCATCGGAAATGGATGTACCATATTTGGCCGATTGGACCAGCACCGTAACGAACGAGCTAACATCGGTAACGCCGCAGCGTTCAGCCATGTCGCGCAGAACCGAAACACGGTCTTTACCAGCGCGCATTTCGTTTGCAACAATTTCAAATTCTTCGGACAAGGTTGGGTAAGCAATCTTGATTTCGGACGAAACACGCAAGATGGCCTGATCAAGGGATTGTCCAGCCTCGACACAAACAAGCATCAAATCCAACGCGTCCGGGAAGCCGTTGGTGACATCTTCTTGGCGTTGTTGTACGCGCCGCTCAACCCAGTATGAAGGCATGAAATATCCGATTACCCCAGGAAGGAGCACTGACAAAAGAACCGTTGTTAGTTCCAATTCGCCGGGCTGGATCAGGATAAACAAGACCCCAACAAGCAAGAAACCAATGCCCATCACCATTTTCGCGAAGTTCAATGTGCGAACTGCCGTTGAGGAGCGATAACCAGCTTGAATAAGCTTCAAGCGTGATGCGGATAGTTCATCTTCGTCTTCTGGTTCAAGGTATTTCGAAAACTTTTCGAGATTAACAACACCGCCGCTATCATAGCGTAATTTGATATCGGCTGGGCCGTCTCCACTGGATCTTGCGCCGCGCGATATTGATCCACCGCCAAGTTTCGCGAACGGGTCCTCATCTTTTTTCAACAACACAGGTAGCGCAAGTAGCACCAGATAAAATCCTGATACACCGATCAGCACCAGCGGCGCCATCGGGCCAAGAGCGGCGTTGAAGAATTCCCAACTTTGGAGAAGTTTGTCCATATTGCTTAAGGCTCCGGCGTAGTTAAACTTTGATATTTACCATGATACGCATGAAAATTACGTTCACGATAAGAAAGATTGCGACAACAATTGCCGCCGGAACAAATACAGGCGTCGTTTGCACATCGTCATAATACCCTGGCTGCATAACGTTGATCAAAACCAAAGCTGCAAGCGGGAACACGGATAGGAACCAGCCCGACCATTTTGCCTCGGCAGTGATCGCACGTACTCGCCGGAAAAGTTTAAATCTTGAGCGAATAACTTTGGCTAGTCCTTCGAGGATTTCGGCCAAATTACCACCGGATTGGCTTTGAATTTTAACGGCAACGGCAAGGAACCGAAGATCCTGTACATCAATGCGTTCCGCCATTTTTTCGAGCGATTCATTAACATCCATACCGTAGGTAGACTCATCGGCCAACATACCAAATTCGGTGCCCAGTGGATCAGGCATTTCCTGCGCGACCGAGCTAACAGCACTGGAAAACGGGTGTCCAACCCGCAGCGAACGAACGATCAGTTCAACCGCATCGGGAAGCTGCTCTTCGAAAAGCGACATACGTTTATTCGCCTTACCACGCAACCAAGTGTAAACAGCGCCGTATCCCATCGCGACAGAGATACCGATACGTAACTGAATGCCCGTCGAGGTAAACAAGGTCAGCGCGACGAAACTGGCAATAGCAACCATGACCATCACGCCGATCAAGGCGACCGGAGAAAATGCGATATTTGCTTTGGCAGCCTTAGCTGACAATGGCGCAAGCAATGGGATGCCGCTGCTGCGATGCTGTTCACGCTCTTTACGCAACGTTTCCATAACTTCTTCGGCATTTTCACCACTTTGCAATAGCTGCAAGCGCCGATTGACTTTGGATTCCAAGCGAACTGATTTACCAAAGAAAGCTAGATAAATGCCCTCGACCATAAAGAACATGGCGACAAAAATAATAGCGTAGATAAGTGGTTGAACACTCATGTCGAATTCTCCTAGTTAACGCCGTCGGAAGTATAAATATCTGACGGTAAGTGGAAGCCCCATTGCTCGAAACGTTCCGTGTAGTTAGAGCGTAGCCCGCAAGACACAAACTTGCCAAGGATTTTATTGTCGTCGTCGAGGCCCGTTCGCTGGAATTTGAATATTTCCTGCATGGAAATGATATCCCCCTCCATCCCGGTGATTTCGGTGATGGACATCATTCGACGCGAACCATCCTGAAGACGACTGATCTGCACAATCAGGTTCACCGCTGACGCAATCTGCGCACGGCTGGCTTTCAGCGGCAATTCAACCCCAGTCATCGCGATCATATTTTCCAAACGCGCAACCGCATCACGTGCGGAGTTGGCGTGGATTGTCGTCATTGACCCATCGTGCCCGGTGTTCATGGCTTGCAACATGTCGATAACCTCGTCACCACGGGTCTCGCCCACGATGATACGGTCAGGACGCATACGAAGTGCGTTGCGCAGCAAATCACGCTGGCTAACCTCGCCTTTACCCTCAACATTGGGTGGGCGGCTCTCCATCCGGCCAATATGGACCTGTTGCAGCTGAAGCTCGGCGGTGTCTTCGATTGTTACGATACGTTCGTCATCAGCAATAAAGCCGGATAGCGCGTTCAACGTTGTCGTTTTACCAGAACCTGTACCACCAGAAACGATGATATTCAGTCGCGTAGACACCGCAGCCTGAAGGTATGTGGCCATACGTTCGTCAAAAGCCCCAAAATCAATCAACTGATCGATCGACAGCTTTTCTTTGGTGAATTTACGAATGGAAACCAGCGATCCGTCAACCGCACAGGGCGGGACCATCGCGTTGAAACGGGAACCATCGGCGAGGCGCGCATCCACATAAGGTGAACTTTCGTCGACACGACGACCCACGGCCGAAACAATTTTGTCGATGATGCGGAGTAAGTGGCGCTCATCCTTGAATTTGATATCTGTGAGTTCAAGCTTACCAGCCCGCTCCACGAAAATCTGTTGGCTGCCGTTTACAAGAATATCGTTGACCGTTTCGTCTTTTAGCAGCGGTTCCAATGGGCCAAGTCCGGTGACTTCGTCCATCAAATCCTGACTGAGCTGTTCTTGGTCGGCATTGTTTAGAACGACACCCATTTCGCGCAGACCTTCGCGGGAAATGGCCACGACTTCACGTTTCAAGTCTTCTTCGCTGGCGCCTTCCAAGGCAGACAGGTTCAACGTTTCCAAAAGCCGCTTATGCAGCTCCATCCGGATGTCTAACAGGCGTTGTTTGCGTTTTTCTTCTTTGGGGTCGACCGTAATTGCCGCCAAAGCCGCCGCAGCAGCCTTTTTTTCCCTTTTTGAGCTAGGTTGTTTCCCCGCCTTAGGTTTTTTTGCCGATGGCACCATTGCTGGTGCAGCTTCCGGCACCAAAGAAGGCGCTTTTAGGGGTTCGTCTTTGTTGAAACGTTTAAACATCTGATCCTCCTTAAACTATTGCCGCCTTCAGCTCTTTCGACAATTCGATAATTGATGCAGAAATCTTGGCGATTTCTTTTCTAAGAGCATTTTTTGGCGCCGCCAACGCGAGGGGGCTACCCTGATCGCACGCAGCCAAAATCGCTTTTCCACCCTCAGGAAGCAGAATATTGATGTCGATACCCAAACTCTCGGAGAACCGTTTTGTGCGGGCTTTACCGTTGATATCTGTAAATGACGGAGCAAAATTCAAAATAAACTGAACCTTCTCTTCCGGCAATTCTTCGGCTTTCAATGTATGCGTGAAGCGCATCAAATTTTGAGCTGACCGCATATCTAGCGCGATTAAAGCGAAGTAGCTTTCTGCGGCGTTAATGACGTCAGCCGACCAATTTGCTAACATTGGCGGTAGATCAACGACTACGTAATCATATTTTTCCTGTGCCAATGTTAATATTTGATGGATTGTATCGCCGTCAACAATATCCAATGGCATCGTAATGGGCGGAGCCGTTAGAACGGCGACTCTGGATTTGAACGAGGTCAATGCTTGCGCAAAAGATTCAGCGTTCAAATTTTCCGCATCCGTTAACATTTCTGTTACAGCTTCACGCCTTGGTAGGTCTAAATATGTCGCAACCGACCCCGATTGGAAGTTGAAATCGAGAATGGCGACGCGCGTATTTGCTTTTTTATCGTGCGTTGCTAGTTCCCAAGCAAGGTTTACGGCGAAAGTTGTCGCCCCAACGCCGCCAGAAACACCGTATACGGGCAATACCATGCCCCGGCGTTTCGTCGGAGTCGCACCTCCGGTCGCGGCACCGGCGGCTCTCTCTACATCGATTGAACGCAACCGTGTAAGGGAATCATTAAACGCACCGTCAGGGAAGGGGTAAGGGATGAAATCATCCGCACCTTGACGCATCAACTGGTGCAAACACACCGGACTAATGTCGTTTGCAATCAACACCGTTTTTGCACCGCGTTCCTTGACACCGGTGATGAATGTGAGAATGGGCTCTAGATCTTCTTCGTCCGACTTATCTACACATATCACAACGATTTCGATGTTATCGAGCGAACCACGCTTTAGAGATTCTAATGCTTCACGAAATGAACCAACTGCCCAGTTCTTCGCAAACTGGTCTGTAAGTTCTTCGCTAAGTTGCGAAAATTTCTTGATATCGCGTGTTGCAGCAAACGCTTCTATTACGCGTTCTTTCAGTTTTATTAATGCCATGCTATCCTCGGGGCCAATATCATCTCAATACTAAACAACTAACTTACTTACGCAACCAAACTCATATTTCGGTGAATGTTTGACACAATTCCACCAAACTACGGCCATTGTTACATCAATTCAGCCTGTTATGCTAATTGAAAAATATGAATAAATCTAGGTTTAGTTGATTTTTCCTACAAGTCAAAAGAAAAGGCCCCGAGACGGGGCCTTTTCTACGATTATGTTAGAGTTAGTTTCCGCCAACAATCTCAGATGAGTCGGTGTCGATCTCACTTGGCTTGACGTAAGCGTTATAAATATTAGCGCCAACTTTACCATCAAAGTCATCACCAATATACCCGGCTACATATCCTGCAACCATAGTAACTGTACGACGGTTCAGACGTTCACGATCCTCAGTAACCACTAGTGGCTCTGTTTCACCGCGAGAAACCGTTGCAATCAAGCTACGACGAGCGACACCTTGAGAAACAAGATAATTCACCGCAGAACGTGCCCGACGAAGACCAAGACCGTAATTGTAGCTGTTGCTACCAACCTTGTCTGTATGTCCGAACACTTTGAAGCGTACCATTGGGTAACGTTTGATCCACGCTGCCTGCCTTCTCAAAATCGTTTTGGCTTCTGCGTCCAAAGTCGATTTGTTGAATTCGAAGTTGATCATTGTTGGAACCGCACGGCGGAAGCGTTGTTCTAACGCCTCAAGTGCTGCACCAGGCTGAAGGTATGCAGTTTGCGCAAACAAGTTTGCGGCTGCTGCTTCAGCAAATGATTCTTCGTTTTGCATAGTACCGGCTGTTTCAAGACAGCCAGCGGTAGCGAGAACTGAAGCGGCGACTGCTATTTTTATGATATTTTTCATAGTCTTACTCCATTACGTAGCCAAAGGAGCCTTGGATGTCTTGCGACCCTCCAAACGATGACCCTTCGGTTGTTCCCAGAAGAAATAGTTCCGACTCAGTAGGGATGCGCATATGGTTCGTCGCCATACTTAACGCGTCCGATGTAGTTGGAACAACGAGATGTGGTGAAATGATAATAACAAGTTCCGTCTGTTTACGCTGGAAATCAGTACTACGGAACAAGGACCCAAGGATCGGAACATCGCCCAACCATGGAACCTGACCAACTGTATCATCAAAATCGTCTTGCAAAAGACCAGCAATTGCAAAGCTTTGGCCATCACGCATTTCGACAGTCGTTGATGTTGTACGTGTTTTGAAACCTACAACCTCACCGTTACCCCCAACAATTGCACGGTCGATCGAGCTCACAGCTGTTTCCAGCTCCAAACGGATCAAATCACCATCAATTACTGTTGGAACGAAGGTTAACGCAACACCAAATCTTTTGAATGTTACATTGATTGCACGAACACCATCTTCGACGGTTACAACTGTTACTGGGAACTCACCACCGGCAAAGAATTCGGCTGTTTGACCGGAAACTGCAACAACATTCGGCTCTGCCAAAGTGCGCACCATACCCTTAGTTTCAAGGGCTTGTAGCAACACGTTGATAGCCAAACCGCCACCAAAGCTAGCACCAAGCGACAGGCCATCACCTGTTGACGACAGAGTACTACTTGGGCCGGAAATGAAATCAACATCTCCGTTGCCGCCAGTCATGCTGAAACCAAGTTCTTTTGATACAGAACGGGACATTTCAGCAAAGCGAACCTGCAACATAACTTGATGCGTACCACCAACCATCATAAGGTTTGTGACACGATCTGGTGCATAACGTTCAGCCAATTCCATTGCGCGCGCAACTTTACGCGAACCGGAAACAACACCACTTAATACAATACCATCATTCGCGGTGCGAACTTCGATTTTTTCGCCGGGCAGAATTTCTGCAAGACGTTCTTTAAATTCCGCGATGTCAGGGACAACGCGAACGTCAACATTTGCTACTAGACTTCCGTCAGCACCAAAAATTGTCAATGTTGTACGCCCAGGCACTTTGCCTAGAACATAAATTGTGCTTTCGGATAATGTTGCGATATCAGCGATTGCTGGGTTAGCAACAGAAATTTCTGAAAACGGACGGTCGCTCTGAACAACAATAGCTCTGTTCACTGCGACTGAAATATTACTTGAAGTTGCTCCTCGCATTACAGATAGCACGCCTTGCGCGCTCACTGTAGATGCCATCGGCAATGTTAATGCGAGTCCGCAAAGACTCGCCCTAAATAGGGTCTTTATTTTCATGTGATCCTGCCTCTCAAAACCACTCGTGGTTGTTTACGCGCATTTTCTGCGTCTATGGGAGGAAAGATGCGCGAATCGAATCGAAGATTCAACGGAAAACTTCGTCAAGCATCAAGATTTTGGTAAAAACTGTGTCATTTCAAGTATTTTGCGACTTTTCTGCAACTACTTCTAATTGGCGCAAGGGATTTCGACTCGTACGCGATCAACGCCCTTGGATACAGTTGTATAGCATTTTTCATCGATGACTTCTTCTATAACTATCGCATCTTGCACCAAAGTTACGTCCTTAGTCGTCACTTCAACCCCACCTAAGAAGGCGTCATCACCAATTCCACGCAAGGATAGATTTATCCGTCCTGTTTGCTGGGCCTGTGTCAGTGTGGCAACGAGTGTTGGGTTCACCTCAACCGTAACTGTCTTTGCAACGGATCGAGTTTGCACGTCTTCGTTCGAGTTTCGGTCAACCGCGACAACACGAATATTTTCAAGTAGCTGCCGCGTAATAACTTCGCGGCCGTTATTACCTGTCCAATAAATGTCGATGCGATCATTCGGCTGTACAAATATACCGGATGTTACGCTTACTTGAATGGTAAATGCGCGCATTCCCGGCGACAACAGCCCCTGTGGGCCTATATTTCCACCAAAATCGGTTACCTTGCTAGCCAATACAGCTTCGCTGATTTCCATTATCCGAAGAATTGCCCTAGGTTCGGCGTTTTCACCCCCCATAAGATCCTCGAGGCTTAGGAATGCCCCTTCCGGAATCGAATTTGCTGGCCATGAAACTACGGTTAGGTCTTCTTCAGACAGAATGGACCCGTAATTAAGACGTTCTGTTGCGACTACTATTTCCACGAGTTCAATCGCTGGTGTCTGCAAGCGCTTGGCTTCTTCTAGATCAGCCGAGTACTGGTTGAATTGTTTCATTACCATATAGGCAGCGGTTCCAGCTAGGCCCAGGCCACAAAGAAGTATAAAAGCAAAAACGATACGCATGATGGATCCTTAGTAGTATGTATGTCTATCACTCATAGACGCTTACGCATTAGATTCCAAGTCAGATTGTTGTCGAAAAATATCACATTAGTGTCGCAGGTTTGGGTAGGGGAGGTCGTCGACTAGTCATCCCTGACAAAAATACTGCTAGCTGGTGATTTGCGGGCCAGACAAATAAAAACCGAGGCGACATAAATCACCTCGGTTAAAATCTCAGATAACTAGCGTGGAGCTTAGGCGCTCCAAAGGCTAGTATTAGTCTGTGATTGCGCCTTTGATGGCTGTGTTAGTCGCTGCGGACTCTAGCTCGTCGTCGATTGCGTTGGAAGCAGTGTTAACACCACCAGCAATAACAGTCAGAACGGCAATAGCGATACCAACGATAGCAGCTGTCAAAACAACCCAGTCTACAGTTACGGCACCAGATTCGTCATTTACGAAGTTTGCGAACAATTTCATTTTATTTCCCTTTCCAAGGATTCAGTTTGATCATTTTTGGTTCAAGTGAACCGTTTACTCTCTAACGCCCAGAAAGGGCTTACTCGCGGCCAACGTGGCCTTGGGTCAATGGGTTCCGACTAAATTTACAGCGTCGATTACTTAATCCGTTAACTTACTGATGTCTATAAAGCGCGAGAATGGGGCGGAATTGGGGCAGGCGGCTATTTTTCTGCGCATTTGATCGCGCCAGGGTTGCTGAAAATTGTATATTATTAATTAACCTGTTGATAATGCAGTATTAATTTTACGTCAACTTTGATTAACAAAAATACTTATTTTATTAAGTGGCCTAGATTTTTTAGCCCAAAATACCGTGAACTACCCACTATTTTGCCTAAAAAGGCAGAATCAGCTTCGAAAAAGAATCGGAATCCGCTGATTCTGGAGATATGGGGAGTGTCTCCGGCGGCCCCTTAGCGCGATAAGTATAGACAGGACATATCGCTGCCTTGTAGCTTTCCCAAATCAAGAACCAATATAGGTTCCAACCTAGGAGGAAAATATGACATCCCAGATTTTGAAACTGGCTGCAATTGCAACGCTTGGTGTGGGTTTTGCCACTGAAACCCTAGCTACTGAATGGAACGTATCTGTTTGGGGCAAGCGCCGCGCGTTTACAGAGCATGTAGAAAGATTGGCTGAACTGGTGTCTGAAAAGACTAACGGAGAGTTTACGCTTAACATTTCTTACGGTGGTCTTAGTAATAACCGCGAAAATCTTGACGGTATTTCTATTGGTGCTTTTGAAATGGCGCAGTTCTGTGCGGGCTATCACGCCGACAAGAATCCATCGATCACTGTTCTTGAGCTTCCTTTTCTAGGTGTCACATCGCTGGAAGACGAAGTTAAGGTTTCTCAGGCTATATATAGTCACCCCGCCGTGCAGGCCGATTTGGCCCGTTGGAACGCGACGCTTCTAATGCCCTCCCCACTGCCGCAATATAATATAGTCGGTTTGGGCGATGCGCCGACTTCGTTGGCGGATTTTGCCGGTCTAACAGTTCGCGCAACTGGCGGTATCGGTAAAGCCATGTCCGCAGTGGACGCCGTGCCAACATCAATGTCTGCAACCGAGGTTCGTCAAGCGCTGGATAGCGGCGTTATCAAAGCCGTGGCTTTCGCGCCGCACGCCCATATGTCTTATGGCACAATTGAAAACGCCACTTGGTGGACCACTAACCTTAATCCCGGCACAGTTAATTGTCCGGTTGTGGTGAATACAGACGCACTGGATTCGCTGTCCGATTCCGAGCGCGAGGCGCTGCTTGGATCCGTCGATGAATCACTGGCCTATTATATAGAGTATTATAATGACCAAACGATGGCCGCTTGGGGACCTGCGTTGGACGATAAAGGGATTGAACAAATCACCTATGATGACGCGGCCCTTACAGCGTTCCGTGATGCGGTGGCTGGACCAGCTGCGGCGACTTGGATCGAGGAAAACAATGCGCGTGGCCTTCCGGCGCAAGAATTGTACGATCTAGTGATCGAAACGCTCGCCAACTAATGCAATTGGTCCCGCCTAAATAATAAGGGTGGGGCCGACAATATGGGGGCGATTGGGTGTCAGGACATTCTTCGGTGCTGGAAGACAGCACAATTCTAAGCAAATTGGATCGCGGCTTGTTCAAGCTGGAAACCTTGCTGGCGCTGGTCGGCGGGATGGCGGCGTTTTCATTGATGATGCTGGCCGTGGTCAGTGTGGTGGGGCGTAACTTGTTTAACCATCCGCTGCCGGGCTATGTCGACTGGATCGAACAAGCCATGCCGTTGATCGCCTTTGTTGGCATCGCCTACACCCAGCGTTTGGGCGGGCATATCCGTATGGATATTCTGGTGGGGCGGCTGCGCGGACGGGCACTTTGGTGCATGGAATTCGCGTCGACATTGGTGATGCTTATACTATTAATACTGCTCATCTGGGGAACATGGGCGCATTTCCAACGTTCTTTTGATTTTGGCTCCCCGAATTGGAGCCGTGATTCCAGCGTTGATATCGCGATACCGCTATGGCCGGCCAAGTTGCTGGTACCGTTTGCGTTCAGCGTCATGGCCACACGTTTGGTTCTACAGCTTTGGGGCTATGCGCGCGCGATCGTAAGCGGCACCACGAAACCAGTCGCCGTTCCTATTATCGAAGACGCGGCCACAGCCGCCGCCAGCGAGGCCGCTAGTGTTTCCGGCTTTGAAGACGAAGGAGCCGCTTAATGGATTCGGTTGATATTGGCCTGATCGTTTCAGGCATTATGCTGTTTATGGTCCTGATCGGCGTTCGCGTGGCCTTTGCCGCCGCCTTGGCTGGTGTGATTGGCCTGATCTGGATTTTCTGGTCGAAAAAGGGCTATGACCCCGACGAATTTGCATGGGCATTGGGTGTTGCAGTTAAAACCGCTGGCCAAGTCCCGCATTCCAAAATCTCCAGCCAAGCTTTGTCATTGATCCCAACGTTCATTTTAATCGGCTATCTCGCGTATTACGCGGGCCTGACCAAAGCCCTGTTCGAGGCGGCTAAACGCTGGCTCGGTTGGTTACCTGGGGGCTTAGCTGTTTCAACAGTCTTTGCGACCGCAGGTTTTGCTGCCGTTTCCGGTGCGTCCGTCGCCACATCAGCGGTATTCGCGCGCATCGCCATCCCCGAAATGTTGAAAGAAGGTTATGACAAACGTTTCGCGGCTGGCGTCGTTGCCGCCGCCGGAACCTTGGCATCCCTAATCCCGCCGTCAGCAATCCTCGTGATTTATGCTATCATCGTTGAACAAGACGTTGGCAAACTGCTGCTGGCAGGGTTCATTCCGGGGGCGTTTTCCGCCGTGATTTACGGCGGGCTGGTCGTTGGCCTTGCCCTGGTTTTTAAAGATTTCGGCCCGCCCGTTGGTGGGTTCACATGGAAAGAACGCTTTCAGTCCTTGCCGGGCGCATTACCGATCCTTTTTGTCGTCCTGATCATCATTTTCTTCATCTACAACCCGTTTGGCGGCGACGCTTGGGGTACCCCGACCGAGGGCGGGGCGCTCGGCGCATTTGTTGTCTTCCTGATTGCCCTTTATCGCGGCATGCGCTGGACACAGCTAAAAGACGCGCTGCTGGAAACCGCCAAACTGACCGTCATGATTTTCACGATCATTTGGGGCGTCCTGATCTATGTGCGCTTCCTTGGTTTCGCTGATTTACCGGGGGTGTTTGCCGACTGGATTGTGACGCTAGATCAAAGCCCAATGTTGACGCTGATTTACATCCTGCTGGCCTATGCCGTGTTGGGGATGTTCATGGATGCCATCGGTATGCTGCTGCTAACACTGCCCGTTGTTTATCCGGCCGTCATGGCCCTCAACGGTGGCGAGTTCGTTACCGCCGCTGACAGCGCCTTTGGCATGAGCGGTGTCAGTTGCGCCATCTGGTTCGGGATTCTGGTGGTCAAAATGGCGGAGCTATGCCTGATAACCCCGCCCATAGGCCTGAACTGTTTTGTCGTCGCAGGCGTGCGCCCCGAGGTTACGGTGCAGGATGTATTTGTCGGCGTATCCCCGTTTTTCATCGCCGATGCCCTGACAATCGCCGGACTAATAGCGTTCCCGTCTATTGTTCTATATCTGCCGAACCTTCTTCTGTAGCGGCCAGCAATTCGGCATTTCCGCCCGAGGCGGTGGTGTCGATACAGACATGCCGCTCAAGATGAAACCGCGTTGGGTCTTTGTCGGTGATCAGTGGCAGGATTGCACCATTTCGCGCCGCCAGTGCCACGCGATAAGGCTGGGCATTCGCGCCCCAGTAAACCACCGCGTCAACGCCTGTAAGTGTGGTCAAAGCATCCGGATCAATTCCGTCCCCAACCGCCAGCGCACTGCACCCTTGCGCTTCAGCCAATTCAGTTTGGTTCTTTGCCGCGGCGTCCCCCGGACCAAGGCAAAGAACCTTACCACGGGGAGCAATTGTCAGACGATTTGACTCCCCCGTTGGCCCGGCCAAATCAAAAGCCTCCAACGGGTTTGTTGGCGTAGGAAGGGCATCAAGCTCAGCTTGTATTTTATCCGTATTGCTCGACCGAGCATCGACAGTATCAACCGTGTTGCGAGCAGTTTTGGTCATCCTCTGCACATAATACGGCCCGCCAGCTTTGGGGCCGGTACCTGACATGCCTTCGCCACCAAAAGGTTGCGATCCCACAACTGCGCCAACCTGATTGCGGTTCACGTAGATGTTGCCGACATGCAGCGTGTCGATAATATCCTGCACTCGATCATCAATGCGGCTATGCAAACCAAATGTCAGCCCAAAACCGCTGGCGTTAATATCCGCCACAACCTTTTCGATCTCATTCGCTTCAAAAGTGGCGATATGCAGGACCGGTCCGAAAATCTCGGTTTGCATATCCGCGATGCCCGTTACCCGAATAGCCGTTGGCGGAATGTACTGCCCGCCTTGTTCGGGCAGCTGTTTCAACAAGCGCCCCTCATTTTTGGCGCGACGGATGTATAGGCGGAAATGTTCAGCTGCGGTTGTGTCAATCACCGGTCCGGTATCCGTCTCAAGAAACCACGGATCGCCTGACCGTAATTCATCCATCGCGCCGAACAACATCTCGGATAATTCATCAGCTATATCGCTTTGGACATACAAAATTCGCAGTGCTGAACACCGTTGACCGGCACTTTGAAACGCACTTTGCAGAATGTCGCGAACAGCTTGTTCATGCAGAGCCGTCGAATCCACAATCATCGCATTGATTCCGCCCGTTTCCGCAATCAACATCGCGTCCGGTGACAAATGCGCCGCCATATTCCGGTTAATCCGCTGCGCGGTTGCCGTTGACCCTGTAAAACAAACGCCGTTAATGCGCGGATCCGATGTCAAAGCTGTTCCCACCACCGCACCTTCCCCCGGGAGGAGTTGGAGTGCGGTGGCGGGAACACCCGCTTGAAGGAGCAAATCAAGTGCCTTTACGGCAATTAGGGGCGTTTGCTCCGCAGGTTTAGCGATCACGGCATTGCCCGCAGTGAGGGCGCCGGCAATCTGGCCCGTAAAGATCGCTAAGGGAAAATTCCATGGGGAGATACAGGCGATAACGCCTATGGGTGGTTGCGTAAGGGTAGGGGCTTCATTCGCGTAAAAGCGCAGAAAGTCGACGGCTTCACGCAGTTCTGAGATTGCATCGGGCAAGGTCTTGCCTGCTTCGCGTGCAGCGAGGGCAAAGAAAACGCCGGAATTGGCCTCAAATAAATCGGCGGCCTTTAGCAGTACCTTGCGACGGGTTTCGCCGTCCGCTCGCCAAATTTCGGCATTTTCTAGCGCCGTTTCAATATCCTCGGGCGAGGCGGCGCGGATCGTTCCCAATGTGTCGTCGGGGTCAAACGGATTTGTAACCGCGCTGGCTTCGCCGCCAATAACATCCCCCGCAATAATCGGCCCAGCGTGGAATTCACGATGACGATATATATCCCGCGCAATTTCAATTTTCGCCATATCACTGCTATCGGTGACATCCCATCCACGGGCATTCCGGCGCGTGTGGCCAAAAAGGTCCGGCGGGTGGGCGATTGTTGGATTATGGGCGTTTTCGGTATCAATCTGATCAAACGGATCTCGTGCAACTTCGCTGG
>Ga0256845_1001694_pt1 | contig 17259 bp, 12 predicted proteins | sample RiftiametaG_FD_189101 | JGI IMG/M metagenome (GOLD analysis project Ga0256845, IMG submission 189101) | Tube worm associated microbial communities from hydrothermal vent at the East Pacific Rise, Pacific Ocean - Riftia | ecosystem: Host-associated > Annelida > Integument > Unclassified ...
GTGTAAGTGTAAAATATCAAGTTAATGATAATTTATCATTACAATCTAGAGGAAGTTTTGATAAATCATTCTTTTCTTTTGATAAAAAACTATTCGCTGGTAGTGATTTAACTTTCGTGCCAACAACGGGGAGATACATTCTTGAAAAAACAGAAAATACACAACAGTATTTAGATTTAATTGCAAATTATAGTAAGGATTTATCTGAAGATTTTGATTTTGGATTAACACTTGGTACAAGTCTTACAAAATATAAAATTGGAGATCAAATACTATTAGATTCAGGTCCAGAAGGCTTAAGATTTCCTAATGAATTTACCATTGCAAATTTTGAATCTTCTAACGGTATTGCTCAAACAGTATCTAACAGAGAAGTACAATCAGTTTTTGGTGCTTTAAACATTGGATATAAAGGCATGTTATATTTAGATATAACAGGTAGAGCAGATTGGTCTTCAACATTGGTTAATACCAAATCAAGTTCATTCTTTTATCCTTCATTTGGTTTAACAAATGTATTATCAGAAATGTTCGAAATGCCAGATGCTGTCGATTTTGCAAAAGTAAGAATCTCTTATGCTGAAGTGGGTAAAGATATTCCTGCCTATGCAACAATACCCTTAAGAACTATTGGTACAACAGGTACTGGAGGAACTATAGGATCTGCAAATCAAGCAACATTTGCTCCTAGAGATGGTGAAACTTTAGAACCAGAAAAACAAAAATCATTTGAAATTGGAACTGAATGGCGCTTTTTAGGAAATAGATTAGGTATAGATTTAACTTATTATAGCTCTACTACGGAAAATCAGATATTCTTTATTGCTGCTCAACCAAATATTCAAGGATATACACAAAACATTGTGAATGCTGGAGAGATTTCCAATAAAGGAATCGAATTAATGCTTAATGGTAAGCCTATTGTAAATGATAATTTTAAATGGAATACAGCTTTAAACTTTGCTTCAAACAAAAACAAAGTAGTATCAGTACATTCATCACTTGATAATGGAGAAGCCATCTTAACTGCACCAGGAGTTAATGGATATGGATATTCTTTAGTTGAAGGTGAAGATTTTGGTAGTATTCGTGGACGCTCTGTAATGAGAAACGAAAATGGTTTGCCTATTGTTACAGATGATGGAGGCGGAAACTTAACAGTTGAAGCTACAGACTTTAAAACCATAGCACATGCGCAGCCTGATTTTACTTTAGGTTTAAGCAATACGTTTGACTTTAAAAACTTCTCAATAAACTTCTTAATTGATGGTAAATTTGGGGGAGATGTTGTAAGCGTTACTGAAGCTGTAAACGATTTTTATGGTGTATCTCAAGCATCAGCTGATGCTAGAAACGTAAATGGCGGTATGATTAACGTTGTAACAACTGGTGGAACTAGCGCACAAATGACAGCTCAAGATTACTATACTAAAACTGGTGGTAGAGCTGGTTTACTAGGTGAGTATGTTTATGATGCTACTAATGTTAGTTTAAGAGAACTATCTATAAGCTATACGTTACCAAAGGTTAGCGATTTCTTCGAGTCAATTAAACTTTCATTAATTGCTAACAACTTGTTTTTCATTTATAAAGATGCACCATTCGATCCAAATATTGCTTCTAGTACAGGTATCGGATTGCAAGGTGTAGATATCTACGGTCAACCTTCAACAAGAAGTATTGGACTAAACATTAACGTAAATTTCTAAGAAAAATGAAACATATATATAAATACCTACTAGCTTCTTTAATGGTAATTAGTTTTGCTAGTTGTACAGATAATTTTGAAAACATAAATACCAATCCACACGGTATTACAGAAGAAAGTTTAACACAGATGAATAATAATGTAGGAAACGAATTTAGTCCTATGTTCTTAAATGTGTTCAACGTAACGCCAGCATGGAATTACCAATTACAACAAGGGCTAATGGGTGATGTATTCTCAGGATACATGACACCTCCAACACCATTTTCAGGAAATGTAAATAACATGACATATGCTTTAGTTGATGGATGGAATGGCTTCCCTTGGAGTGATGCATATGGTAACGTTATGCCACAAGCTTTAAACGTAAAAAATGCTGTAGAATTAGGTGGTGATCCTAACGGAATAAAGTTTGTTCACTTAGCCAATATTATTAAAGTTACAGCAATGCACCGTGTTTCCGATATTTACGGACCAATACGTTACACCAAATTCAACGATTTTGCAACTACAGGACAATATGATTCACAAGATGTTACTTATCAAGCCTTTTTTGATGATTTAGCGATTGCAATTGACGGTTTAGAAGCTTTTGAAACTGATGTGCAATTTGTGCCTTTTGATATGTCTAATTTAGCTGGAGACATTACTTTATGGAGACAATTTGCTAACAGTTTAAGATTGCGTTTAGCAATCCGAATTTCTAAAGTAAATCCAGCACTTGCTAAAACGCAAGGCGAACTTTCATTAGCCAGTAATGCTGGTTTAATGGAAAATTCAAATATGGTAATCAATACAGGATTCCCACATCCAATTACTGTAATTAGTGGTTCTTGGGGAGATGTTAGAATGGGAGCCGAAATGGAATCTATTTTAACAGGATACAATGATGAAAGAATTAAAACTTATTTCAACCCTTCTGTTGATGCTTCTTTAACCGGAGATTATAAAGGTATTAGAATGGGAATTGATATTAGTGCTAAAGGACAATATTTAGATCACGCATCAATAGGAAGTGTTATTGATGGTGAAACATTAACGTGGATGACTGCTGCAGAAGTTCACTTCTTAAAAGCTGAAGCTTCTTTAAGAGGATGGTCTGGTTCAGGAAATGCTAAAACAAATTATGAGGCTGGAGTTACAGCATCTTTTACTCAGCATGGTATTTCAGGCGTTGTAGGTTATTTAGCTGACAACACAAGTACACCTGCCGATTTTGTAGATGCGTTAAGTGCCACTAATGATATTGCATATGGCAGTGATGTTAAAATCGCTTATAACGATGCGGGAACAAATGAAGAACAATTAGAACAAATTATTACTCAAAAATGGATTGCTATGTTTCCTGACGGACAAGAGGCTTGGTCTGAATTTAGACGTACAGGTTACCCAAGGATATTTCCTGTAGTTATAAATAATAGTGGGGGTACTATTGATACTAATACGCAAATTAGAAGAATAAATTTTGTTAGCGGTGAAGTAAATACAAATGGCTCAAATGTAAATACTGCTGTAGGTTATTTAAATGGCTCAGATGATGGTGGAACACGTTTATGGTGGGACACGGGTGGGTCAAATTTTTAATATTGAATTAGTAATTTATATTAAAGTTAAGCAAACGGAAGATTTAGGTTTTCCGTTTGTTTTTATCAAAAATAATTAACCGTAAAATAGTATTACTGTGAAAATTGTAGATTATAAAAATATAGCTTACGCAAAATCAGGGAAATTTGAAGAAACACGCTTTGAAAAAATACATAATGTTATTTTCAAAGAATCTAAAGAACCCTCAGTTCTAGTTGCTCAAGAAATTGCAGACTTAATTAAAGAAAAAAACAGTAAAGGAGAATCTTGTGTTTTAGGGTTAGCTACTGGTTCTTCACCTATAAAAGTTTATGAAGAACTTGTTAGGATGCATAAAGAAGAAGGTTTAAGTTTTGCTAATGTAATTACCTTTAATCTTGATGAGTATTACCCAATGGATAAAAGTAACATACAGAGTTACTTTTATTTCATGCATGAGCACCTTTTCAATCATATTGATGTTTTACCTGAAAATATAAATATTCCTAATGGGAAAATTAATAGCGAAGACTTATATCAATATTGTATTGACTACGAAATGAAAATTAAATCTGTTGGAGGTTTAGATTTTCAACTTTTAGGTATTGGAAGAACAGGTCATGTTGGTTTTAATGAACCAGGTTCTCACTATAATTCAGGAACTAGAAGTATTACTCTAGACCACATTACACGTGTAGATGCTGCTCCTTTTTTTTTAGGAATAGATAACGTACCAAGAAAAGCCATTACTATGGGAATTGGCACCCTACTTAGTGCTAAACGTATTGTTCTTTTGGGTTGGGGAGCTAATAAAGCAAAAATTATTAAAGCAACTATTGAAGGTGAAATAACATCAGAAGTTCCAGCAACATATTTACAACATCATAACAATACATCCTTTATTTTAGATAAAGGAGCTTCATCCGAATTAACCCGTGTAAAAACACCGTGGTTAGTTACGACTCCCATCTGGAATAAATCCTTAAAACTAAAGGCCGTTGTTTGGCTTTCAGAACTTTTAAATAAATCTATATTAAAACTCACAGACAAAGATTATAACAATAATGGTATGTCTGGTCTTCTTACTGAAGAAGGCACAGCTTATAGTTTAAACATAAAAATGTTTAACAAGCTTCAACATACTATTACAGGCTGGCCTGGAGGAAAGCCCAATGCTGATGATTCTAAGAGACCAGAACGCGCCAATATTTCAAAAAAGAGAGTTATTATTTTTAGCCCACACCCAGACGATGATGTTATATCAATGGGAGGCACATTTGATAGATTGGTTGAACAAGGACATGAAGTACATATTGCATATCAAACTTCTGGAAATATTGCCGTTTCAGATGAAGAAGCATTAAAATTTGCTGAAATAACACAAGCCTTGTGTCCAAATTGTGAGGATACACAAAGTATTATCAATTTTTTAAAAATAAAAACGGATAATGATATTGATTCAGATGAAGTACGACAATTAAAAGGATTAATAAGGCGTAGCGAATCGCTTGCAGCCACTAGATACTTAGGCTTAAGTGATAAAAATGTTCATTTTCTAGATTTGCCTTTTTACGAAACTGGCACTATTAAAAAGAACAATATCTCAAAAGAGGATGCCGATATTATGTGTAGTTTAATTGAAGCTATTAAACCACATCAAATTTATGCCGCTGGAGATTTAGCCGACCCTCACGGCACACACAAAGTGTGCTTAGACGCATTATTCATTGCGTTAGAAAAACTAAAACATAACGATTATATGAATGATTGTTGGGTTTGGTTATACCGTGGTGCATGGCACGAATGGGAATCCTATCAAATTGAAATGGCAGTTCCAATGAGTCCAGATCAAGTCCTTAAAAAAAGACACGCCATATTTTACCATCAATCGCAAAAAGATGGAGTCATGTTTCAAGGAGGAGACTCTCGTGAATTTTGGGTTCGAGTTGAAGATAGAAATAGATTAACAGCTAAAAAATACAACGATTTGGGCTTAGCAGATTATGCTGCAATAGAAGCTTTTAAGCGTTATCACTTTTAAAATTATAAATGAAAAAACTAATATTACTTTTAATAATATGTAATTTCTTTAACAAACATTTGGCTTCTCAAAATATGTTGACCGAAACATATAATTTAATGCCTTGGCCTAAAGAAATTAAAGAAAATCCTGCTAAGTTTACAATTAATAGTGACATTACGATTTCAATAACTCATAACAATAGAGAGAGAGTTCATAATGCCGCTATTAATTTTTTAAGACGCTTAAGTAATAGAACGGGTGTATTTTTAAACACAGGATTTCCTCTAACAAATAAAAAAGGTACTATTCATATAACGTTTGATACAGTTTCTAAACTAAGTATTGAGAATGACGAATCCTATACACTAAATATTAATGACACTTCTATAAGTATAAATGCTAAAACAGATATTGGTGCCATTAGAGGGCTAGAAACATTATTACAGCTAGTTCAAAATAATGAAACCAATTATTTTTTCCCAGGTGTAAATATAATTGATGCTCCAAGATTTATTTGGCGCGGGTTAATGATTGATGTTGCAAGACATTTTCAGCCAATTGATGTTTTAAAACGTAACCTTGATGCTATGGCTTCGGTTAAAATGAATGTGTTTCATTGGCACTTAACAGACGATCAAGGATTTAGAATAGAATCTAAGGTTTATCCAAAATTACAAGAGCTAGCTTCAGACGGGTTATATTACACCCAAGAACAAATAAAAGAGGTGGTTAACTATGCCGATAATTTAGGCATACGTGTTATTCCAGAAATAGATGTTCCTGGGCACGCTTCGGCAATTTTAGCCGCTTACCCAGAACTAGGCAGTAAAGAAGAGTATAACTATAATATTGAACGGTTTTCAGGTGTTTTCGACCCTACATTAAATCCTACAAAAGACATTACTTATGAATTTTTAGAAAATTTATTTACAGAAATAACGGCCTTGTTTCCTGATGTTTATTTCCATATTGGAGGAGATGAAAACGAAGGTAAACATTGGGATGAAAGCCTAGAAATTCAAAAATTTAAAAAAGAACATAAACTAAAAACTAATCACGACTTACAGACTTATTTCAATATTAAGCTTGAAAGAATTCTTAATAAACTCGGGAAAAAACTTATGGGATGGGATGAAATCATGACAACCAACATACCCACTACTGCTGTTATTCATTCATGGCGTGGAGAAAACGAGGGCCTTTCTAATGGCGGGTCTCTTATTGCAGCTGCCAAAAAAGGTTATCAAACCGTTTTGTCTAATGGTTACTATATTGATAGAATGTTGTCTGTAGCACATCATTATTCTGTTGACCCTATTGGAACTATTGAATTAACAGACACAGAACGATCTAGAATTTTAGGAGGCGAAGCCACCATGTGGAGTGAGCTTGTAACACCTTTAACTATAGATTCTAGAATTTGGCCTAGAACAGCAGCCATTGCAGAACGTTTTTGGTCAACACAAGATGTGAATGATATTGATAATATGAAAAAGCGTCTTGAAAAAGTGTCTTTTAATTTAGAAGAACTAGGTCTTACTCATATTAAGAATAGAGATGTTATTTTAAGAAGCATGACCAATAATCAAGATATCACGTCTCTTATTACCTTATCTAAAATCTGTGAACCATTGAAGATATATAAACGAAATAAAGACGGTATTGAGTACAAAACATTTTCGCCTTTCAATTTGTTTGCTGATGCCTGTGTTGTCGATGCCAAAGATGCTTCATACTTTAATCAATCTGTCTCTAATTTTATTAATAATCCAAGCAATTCAATTCAGGTTTTATCTTATTTAAATACATGGTTTAAAAATCATGATGGTTTTATTAAGTTAACTAAAAATCCGAAAATAAAACCACTTGAAACGTTATCTAGAAATCTTTCAGAAGTATCGCTTTTACTATCAAAGGCCATTCAAAACAAAGAGCTTTCAGAAGAAAATTTAACTACAATAAATGAATATATTAAGGTTTTAACAAACCCTTTTATGGATGTTGAAGTTGTAATTATAGAATCTTTTAATAAATTGACGACTTATTGTAAAACTAATTATTTATTAGATTAGAATCGTATTAAAAAAGTGAAATTTAAGCCTTAATAGGTTGCTCTAGCTACTACTGTAGCTGTCTAAGATATTTATTATAATAATGATGATAAAAAAATACTTTATAAAGTTATCATTTATAACAAGATGTTTCCTCCCTCTACTTTTCTTTATACTTAATGCTTGCCAAAATCCAAAAAAAACAAAATCTAAAATACTCTTTAGTTTAATTGATAATCAACACACTAATATTCATTTTTCGAATAAGGTAAAAGAAAACCTTTATTTTAACTTTCTAAATTACTCTTATATATATAATGGTGCAGGGGTCGCTGTGGGTGATATTAATAATGATGGGCTTCAAGATTTGTATTTCACATCAAATCAAGATTCTAATAAATTATATTTAAATAAAGGCGATTTTAAATTTCAAGACATAACATTAAAAGCAAATGTTGCCGATGAGCTAGGATGGACAACAGGAGTTACCATGATAGATATAAATAACGATGGTTGGTTAGATATTTATGTTTGTAAATCTGGTTCTTTAGATAATCATCAAACTAGAAAAAACAAATTATTTATAAATCAAAAAAACGACACTTTTAAAGAAGAAGCCGCAGATTATGGGTTAGACCATTTTGGCTTCTCTGTACAAGCCTATTTTTTTGATTACGATAATGATACCGACTTGGATATGTATTTAGTAAATCATCGTCAAGATTTTCAAAATAATATAACCATTAACCCTTTAAATTATCAAAAAAAAGAAGCCTATAATTCAGACCAGTTATTTAGAAATGATAATGGAACGTTTACAAACGTAACAATTGAAGCAGGAGTCCAAAATAAAGCTTGGGGTTTAAGTGCTAGTATAGGCGATTTTAATAACGATAATTTACCTGATATATACGTGGCTAACGATTTTTTAGAGCCCGATTTTTTATACATAAATCAAGGTAACGGAACATTTAAAGACGAAATACTTTTAAGATTTAAGCACATTTCTGCAAATAGTATGGGTTCTGATTATGCTGACATCAATAATGATTTAAAACCTGATTTAATAGTATTGGACATGCTTGCAGAAGACCATATTCGTAGTAAACAAAATATGGCAAGTATGAGCACCAATAATTTTAATTTGTTAGTTGATAAAGGATATCATCATCAGTATATGTCAAATATGCTTCAACTTAATAATGGTAATGGTACTTTTAGTGACATTGGTCAATTATCTGGAATAGCTAAAACAGACTGGAGTTGGGCAACACTTATAGCAGATTTTGATAATGATGGGTACAATGATTTGTTTGTAACCAATGGTATTGAAAACGATCTTTCTAATCAAGATTTTAGAAATCAGATGAAAACTAATATCAAAAATCGTAAAAAAGTATCTTTAGAAGAAGCCATAAATATGATGCCTTCTACTAAGTTGAGTAACTACATGTTTCAAAATAAAAAAGATTTAACCTTTAAAAACATAACTCAAAATTGGGGTTTCGATAAAAAAGTAAACTCCAGCGGTGCCATTTATGCCGATTTAGATAATGACGGCGATTTAGATATTGTTTTAAACAATCAAGATGAAAAAGCTTACGTTTATAAAAACAATACTACCAATAACTTTATCACATTTAAATTAGAAGGACCTATTAAAAATAAAAATGGCATAGGAAGCACAATACATGTTTATGCCAAAAAACTGCAACAATTGAAAACACTTTTTCTTAGCAGAGGATATCAATCATCCGTTACAAATAATTTACATTTTGGGTTAGGCACGATAAGTCAAATAGATAGTGTTTCTATATTGTGGCCAGACAATAAACAACAAATAATCACAAATTTAGAAGCTAATAAAACGGTAACTATTAGCTATAAAAATGCAAACAAAAAATTAAGCTTAAAGTCCAAATCAAAAGCGTTTTTTGAAAATATAACCCCTTCAACAATAGGAATTAATTTTCAACAAAAAGAAAACAATTTTAACGATTTCGATTTACAGTTATTACTCCCTCAAAAGCAATCCGAAAAAAGCTCACCTTTAACTGTTGGAGATGTTAATAACGATGGCTTAGATGATTTTTTTGTTGGGAATGCAAAAGATGCAATAGCTTCACTTTACATTCAAAAAACAGATGGAACGTTTGCCGAATCAAATCAATCTTTATTTATGTTAGATCGCATTTACGAAGATACCGATGCCCAATTTATTGACGTTGATAACGATAATGATTTAGACTTATATGTAGCCTCTGGTGGTTATGAATTTGAAGAAAATAGTAAATTACTTCAAGATAGATTGTATTTAAATGATGGAAAAGGGCACTTTAAAAAAACAAAGTTGTTTCAAAATTTAATTCAAACTAAAAAAGTGGTGTTTTCAGATTATGATTATGATGGAGACCAAGATGCCTTTATCATTGGAGGTGTTAAAAACGGTAAGTATCCTTTAGCATACAAGCCATATTTGTTGGAAAATAAAAATGGGCATTTTAAAGATGTTACAGCTGATAAAATTAAAGATTTATCTAACATGCAAATAGTTAATGATGCCCTTTTTTCAGATTATGATTATGATGGAGATTTAGACTTAATAGTTGTTGGTGAGTGGATGCCTATACTCTTTTATGAGAATATTGATAATACTTTTTATAAAAAGGAAGTTTCAGGATTAACAAACAATAATGGTTGGTTTCAAACAATTAAAGAAGCAGATATTAATCATGATGGTTTAATCGATTATTTAATTGGAAACTGGGGAAATAACAACAAATTTCATCCAACAAAAGAAAAGCCATTACATATTTATGCCGATTATTTTGATGGAAATAAAACGTTTGACATTGCTTTAAGTAAAATTTCTAAAACGGGTGATTTAATTCCGGTGCGCGGTAAAGAATGTTCATCTCAACAAACCCCTTTTATAAATAATAAATTAAAGACTTATAAAGACTTTGCAGCTTCTACATTACCAGATATTTATGGTTTTGATAAACTTGAAAAAGCACATCATTTTCAAGCTCAAAATTTCACTTCTATACTTTTAAAAAATAAGGGTAATGGCGAGTTTAAAATTAAAAATCTTCCAAAACAAGCACAATTTAGTCCAACCTTAAGTTTTGAAACTCATGATATAAATAACGATGGTTATTTAGATGTTTTTGGTGTAGGAAATGTTTATGACGCAGAAGTAGAAACAATTCGTTACGATACTTCAAAAGGCTATATACTTTTAGGAAACAAAGAGGAAACTCTTGAGTATAGTAACGATTCAAGCTATTTTAATGATAGTGAGGCAAAATCCATTCATAAAATCATAATTAATAAAGAAACCCATTTTATTATTTTGAATAAAAACAGTACCCTAAAAATACTAAAACTTAAAAAGAAATAGAAAAAGCCCGATTATAAAAATGAGAATAATTAAACAAGACAATCGTGTTGATACAAACTCTTATTATGAATTGATGCATATTAAGTCTGTTCCTAACAAGGTATTATACAAAACGTTTGTAAATTGGGTAAGTGGAGAGTTTGAACTTTTTTTGCAAGACAAACTAAATGGTTTGAAAATATTTTTTCCTAGTGGCTACTTTTCTATAACTGAAGCTGAGACAAATAATACTGATGTTAATTTTAAAATAATAGTACGAAGTAAGTCGAAACAAAAAGGAATTCAAATAAGCACCCAAATAAATGCTGTATTAAATCATTTATTAAAACTTAAATTAATTCATACCAAAGAATATGAAGTTGATTTAATGTGTAAATAAAAAAGGCTTTAAAAAATAAAGCCTCTAAAATTTTATGTTTCTGTGGAGAAGATCGGGCTCGAACCGACGACCTCAAGACTGCCAGCCTAGCGCTCTAGCCAACTGAGCTACATCCCCAAATATTATTTTAAACCTCTTAAAACTAAAACAGGAATTGTGCTGTTTAAATCTTTTTTAAGAATGGTACTCTTTTCCCATTGTTTAGCGAAAAACCCTCTTTTTCTTCTAACAATACATAATAAATCGGGATTATTTTCTCTAAAATGCTCTAAAACACCTTGGTATGTTGTGGGCTTTTCAGAATAAATAGTCTTAGAAATTAAGGATTGTAACTCGTCATCCACATCAAAATCATTGTCATTATAATATGGCGTTTTTACAAGTAATAAATCAACATCTGATTTAAATTGAGTCTTAACCCGTTTTAGAGGTTCTAAAACACCTTCTTTTTTTATAATGGCACACTTAACCGCCATTAAAATATGTTGAAATGGTTTAAACACTTCTCCTTCTGGAACTATAAGTGCTGGAATTTCTGTTTGCTTTATAATTTTTCCTGAAGTCTTTCCTAAATACACCTCTTCCTTTATTGAATTTGTTCTCGGCTCTACTAAAATCAAATCCACATTTGCCACTTTACAAGCCAGATCTAAAGTTTCAACCAAATTTCCTTTTAAAGTTCTTACTACAATATCAACCCCTTTAGCATCGATTTTTGAAACCAAATCGCTTAAATAAGCTTTACTTTCCCTTTCTATTATTTGGTCAACCCTAATCATAGTTCCGGCCTTTGTATATACATTATACACCTGTACAATATAAAGTTTAGCTTCAAAAGCTTTAGCAAAATCTACAGCATACTGCAAATGGCTTACTACGTTCTTAGACGACCCAACTGGAACTAAAATATTCTTCATGGTTAAAAATTTTAAAATTGAATTTACAATAAATTCTCTGCAAAAGTAATCATTAAAAATGATGTTTTAAAAATGAAATATGTGTTAGAAGAAAAAGAACATAGTATATTTGTAAAGTAAACATTAAAATTAATGAGCAACATTCGTATTACAAAACAATTTTCTTTCGAAACTGGTCATGCGCTTTATGGCTACGACGGAAAATGTAAAAATGTACACGGTCACAGTTACAAGCTTTCGGTAACCGTTATTGGGCAACCAATTAAAGACAATAACAATGTGAAATTTGGGATGGTAATAGACTTTAGCGACCTAAAAAAAATTGTAAAAGAAGAAATTGTAAATGTGTTTGACCATGCCACTGTTTTTAACAAAAACACGCCTCATGTTGAACTAGCAAGAGAATTAGAAACTCGCGGACACAATGTATTGTTAGTAGATTATCAACCAACAAGTGAAATGATGGTTATCGATTTTGCTAAAAAAATTAAAGGACGTTTACCAGAAAATATTAAACTACATGCTTTAAAATTACAAGAAACAGATAGCTCGTTTGCCGAATGGTATGCTAATGATAATAATTAGGGCGTTACCTTTCGCTGCGCTTCAGGTCAGGCTTTCGGTAGTCGCTTTTTAATTAAAAAAATTAAAAGAGCTTCAACAAAACCTCAATCCCTAACGCAAAACAAACAGATTCTTTATATTTACACATGCAAATTCCAAAAGGAAAAAAAATATACTTCTCCTCAGATAATCATTTAGGAGCACCAACAGCAAAAGATTCACGACCTCGTGAAAAAAAGTTTGTGGCTTGGTTAGATGAAATAAAAGAAGATGCAGCTGCAATTTTTTTACTAGGTGATTTATTTGATTTTTGGATGGAATACAAAAAAGTAGTCCCAAAAGGGTTTACAAGAACTTTAGGTAAACTTGCCGAAATTTCAGATTCTGGAATACCCATTTACTACTTTGTTGGCAATCACGATCTTTGGATGAATGGCTATTTTGAAGAAGAACTTAATATTCCTGTATATCATAAACCTCAAGGATTTACTTTTAATACTACTACATTTTTTATTGGTCATGGTGACGGTTTAGGTCCCGAAGATAAAGGCTATAAACGCATGAAAAAAGTATTTACAAATCCGCTTTGCCAATGGTTGTTTAAAAGAGTGCTTCACCCCGATTTCGCAATACGTTTAGGACAATACATGTCAGTAAAAAACAAACTCATCTCTGGTAATGAAGATGCGAAATTTTTAGGTGAAGACAATGAATGGCTAGTACAATACTGCAAACGCAAATTAGAAGATAAACACAGAGATTATTTTGTGTTTGGTCATAGACACTTGCCTTTAAATATTGACCTCAACGAAAACTCCAAATACATTAATCTTGGTGATTGGATTTCGTATTTCACTTATGGTGTTTTTGATGGTGAAACCATGGAACTTAAAGAATACTAATCTTCTTTTTCGTGAGATTCAATATCTTTAGTTAAATCTAACTTTCTAAATGAAGGCGAAACAATTCCTGTAGTTAAAACAGTAATTAATGTCATTGTTCCTCCAAAAACAACTGCAGTAACAGTTCCCATTAATTTTGCAGTTAAACCACTTTCAAAAGCTCCAAGCTCATTAGAAGAACCAACAAACATAGAATTTACTGATGCTACACGACCTCGCATATGATCTGGTGTTTTTAATTGTAAAATAGTTTGTCTTATTACCATAGAGACACCATCTGTAACACCACTAAAAAACAATGCTACAACCGAAACCCAAAATATTGATGACAACCCAAACACAATAATACAAATACCGAAACCAAAAATTGCAACTAATAATTTCATGCCTGCATTTTTACTAATTGGAATGTAGGCCGTAATAAACATGGTTAAAAAAGCACCAACTGCTGGTGCTGCTCTTAATACACCGAAACCTTCTGAACCAACTTCTAAAATATCTTGTGCAAAAACTGGTAATAAGGCAATAGCACCACCAAATAAAACCGCAATCATATCTAAAGTTAATGCACCAAGAATCGCTTTAGTTTGAAACACAAATTTTACACCTTCTTTTAAACTCTGCATTACAGGTTCGCCAATTTTTGGGTTTAAAATTGGTTTTCTCTTTATTTTAAATAATACTAATAATGAAAAAATAACCAACCCAAATACAATACATAACGACCAATGTACACCAATCCAATGAATAAAAAACCCTGCAAAAGCTGGTCCTAAAACACTCGCCATTTGCCAAGTAGAACTATTCCAGGTTGCGGCATTTGGATATGTTTTTTTAGGAACAATTAAAGCTACTAATGAGAAAATTGTTGGGCCAAAAAAAGAACGTAAAAACCCTCCAAAAAAGACTAAAGCATAAATAGAATACAAAATAGAATTTGTTGACCAACTAGAAGTGGTTTCAGGCGAGGTCAATAAAAATAACCCTAAACTTATTAATGAAAATGCTGCAATACAAATTGCTAATAGATTTCGTTTTTCCTTTTGATCTACAATATGACCCGCAAATAATGCCATAGACAAAGCTGGAATAATTTCAAACAAACCTATTAAACCCAGCGACCAAGGATCTTTTGTTATACTATACACTTGCCACTCGATAATAATAAATTGCATAGACCAACCAAATACCAACGCAAACCGTAATAATAAGAAAACATTAAATTCTTTAATTCGTAACGCCGCATAGGGATCCTTTTTTGCCATATATTATTCCTTAATATCTCTTAATTTAAGTTGAAGAGAAACATTTCCTCGCCATTCATTTTCATCAATAGAGTAAACTGCTTTAAAAGGTTTTTTATTTGAAACAATATTAAATTTATCTCCCATGCCAAAACCAATAGCAACCAAATTATTAGATTCTGGTTGAGTAACTGTAATACGCAAATGTGTTTTGTCTTGCCCAACACATTTTCCGTATCCAGTATCAACTAAATTTTTAGTCATAAAAACTGGTGTCATATTATTAGGTCCATAAGGCGCAAATTGTTTCAAAATTCTATGAAATTTTGGTGTTATATCTTTTAAATCAATTTGAGCATCTACTTTAATTTCTGGTGTCAATAAATTTCTATCAATAGTCTTTGAAACTTCTTCTTCAAATGCTTTTTTAAAAGCTTCGTAATTTTCTTCTTTCAATGTTAATCCAGCAGCATATTTATGTCCTCCAAATTGTTCAATATGCTCACTACAAGCATCGATAGCATTATAGACATCAAACCCACGAACTGAACGTGCCGAAGCTGCCAATTTCTCTCCGCTTTTAGTAAATACAATAGTTGGTCTGTAATACGTTTCGGTTAATCTAGAAGCCACAATACCAATAACACCTTTATGCCAATCTTCATCGTAAACAACAGTAGTAAGACGTTTCTGTTCTTTTTGTTCTTCAATTTGTTTAAGAGCTGCTTCTGTAATTTGTTTATCTGTTTCACGCCTGTCTAAATTATATTCATCAATTTCAGCAGCGTATTGTTTCGCTTTGTCTTCCTCTTCTTCAACTAATAAGGTTACTGCATAATTACCGTGTTTCATTCTACCAGCAGCATTAATTCTTGGCGCCACAATAAATACCACATCCGTAATGGTAAGCTCACTTTTTTCAACTTGATCTAAAATGGCTTTTATTCCGGGTCTTGGATTAGTGTTAATCACTTTAAGTCCGTGATAAGCCAATACTCGATTTTCGTCAGTAATAGGAACAATATCTGCTCCTATTGCTGTTGCAACTAAATCTAAATACTCGGTTAAATCTTCTACCGTTTTCCCTTCTTTTGAAGCTAAAGCTTGAACTAATTTAAAACCAACACCACAGCCGCATAGTTCTTTATATGGGTATTCGCAATCTTCTCTTTTAGGGTCTAAAACGGCATCTGCATCTGGTATTTTATCTCCTGGTCTATGATGATCGCAAATAATAAAATCGATACCTATTTTTTTTGCGTATTCAACTTTTTCAACAGCTTTTATTCCACAATCTAAAGCTATAATAAGTGAAAAATCGTTCTCTAAAGCAAAGTTGATACTCTTATATGATATACCATAGCCTTCATCATAACGGTTGGGAATATATGTAAAAACAAGATTATATTTAGTCTTCAAATAGGTAGACATTAAGGCTACCGATGTTGTGCCATCAACATCATAATCACCATAAACCAATATGTTTTCTTTATTTGCAATTGCTTTTTCAATTCTTGCAACAGCTTTATCCATATCTTTCATTAAGAACGGATCATGTAAATCATTTAAACTTGGTCTAAAAAATGTTTTAGCTTCATCGTAAGTTTCAATACCGCGTTGCAATAGCAAATTAGCCGTTACAGGATCTACTTGAAGTGCCTCTTGTAAAGTTTTAACCTTTTCTTCTTCTGGTTTGGGTTTTATTGTCCAGCGCATTTACTTCTATTCTTTGTCTGAATGATGAAAATGAGTTGTTATATTTAATTCAGCAAATTGCCTGAACATTTCCATAACACCACAATATTTTTCAACTGATAAATCTACCGCTTTTTGTATTTTTTCTTCTTTTAACTTATCTCCATAAAAATGATATTCAACAGATACTTTATGATAATATTTTGGATGTTCTTCAGTAAGTTCTCCTTCAATAATCATTTTAAAATCATCCATTTTAACTCTCATTTTATTTAAAACAGAAACAACATCTAATCCTGAGCAACCAGCAAGCGACGATAACATCATAGCTTTTGGAGCCATTCCTGAATCTGTACCACCAAAATCTTTTGATGCATCCATCATTATTGAAGACCATCTTGGATTATCCGATTCGAATACCATATCTCCTTTCCATTGGGTAGTAATTTTATCCGCCATAAATAATAGTTTTTTTGTTACTTGTAGGCTCAAAAATACCACTAAAAAATAAAAATATGCCATTAGTAACGGCTTTATCTGCCTACACTATATTGAAACCAAAGAACTTGCGTTATTTTTTAATTCTCTTTTACATTTAAAACCTTTGCAAGCTTATTTAAATCTTCAAGATTATGGTTAGCAGTTATTACAATTCTATTTAAATACTCCTTGTACGTTAGGTATTTAAGCCTTGCTATTATTATTTCTTTTAATTAAAGACTCAAAAATTTCTTGATTTTTAGTGTACAAAACCGGATAGTCACAACTGAATTTCAGTTCTTTATTCGCCAATAACACATCTTCTAAATA
>Ga0256845_1001695_pt1 | contig 17257 bp, 10 predicted proteins | sample RiftiametaG_FD_189101 | JGI IMG/M metagenome (GOLD analysis project Ga0256845, IMG submission 189101) | Tube worm associated microbial communities from hydrothermal vent at the East Pacific Rise, Pacific Ocean - Riftia | ecosystem: Host-associated > Annelida > Integument > Unclassified ...
TCAATGCAATACAAAAATAAATAATTACGTAAATATTTTACACCTCTTTAACACAATTGACTTATAGTCAGCGTGTTACATCTACAATTACGTATTTTATGAAAAGTTAGGGTTTGATTCTTTGTTGCTTGTAATAAATCTATTACTGCATGCTCAAATAAAAATGTATGATGTTCATGTTTAGAAGCCCATGGTGGAGTTAAGGTTAGTATTTTTCCATCATTTCGCTTATAACGAGGTAAACTACAACTTATAAAAGTTCTATACTGTATTGTGTCTAAGTGTCGCCACTCTCGTTCAGGTGCATGGTCATATATTTTATAAGCTTTTAATGTTTCTATACAATCAATATGCTTACCTATAAATTTAATCTTAATTCTAACCTCTTCAGTATTATAATCAGCGTCTACTTCATAAACTTGCCAATTATCATCTAAATTTAGCAATAAATCAAAAAATTGATGTGTGAACATAAAATAACGTTTTTTTTGCTAATTTATAAAATTCCACTAAATTCGTGGTAGAACCAAAATTAATATCATGCCGGATAAATCTATCGAAAAACTGATAAAATCTTTAAAAAAAGGGGAGTTAAAGGCTTTTACTTCAAAAGTTAAAAGTAAATCGCCTGAATATTATAACCTTTTTTTACAATTAAAAAAGAAGAAAAAAGATGATAATATTACCAATATAAAAAATGCTCAACAACGAAAATATTTATACGACTCTTTACTTGAATCATTAAATTCAAATACAAATACAATAGATGCCAAAATATTAAAAAAATTGCTTAACACCGAAACGCTGTTTAAACGACAACTGACAAAAGAAGCATGGAAAGAAGCTCAAAAAGCACAAAAACTTGCACAAAAACATGAAAGATTCGGATTGCTTATACAAATATTAGAGTGGAAAAAAAATATAGGTTTTTATCTTGATGAGTTTACTCGTCAAGATTATCTTAAACTTTTAGATTTTGAAGAACAAATAATCCATTTGCAATCAGCTTATTTACAAGCAAAAAACTTGTATATGGAGATACTCGGATTAAAAAAAGAAATAGGTTATTTACCGTTACATTACGATAAAAAAAAATTCTCAAAATTTAATTTAACAATTCATATAGGAGAAGAATCTAAACGTACAGTTTTTTATTTACGAATGACCAAAGCCATTTATTATTGGATGCTGAAAGATCATCAAAACGAATATCGCTTGACTAAAGAAAATATTCAAGCAATAGATTATACAGTTGACAGAACGGAATACTTAATGGCTTATCTTGAGCATCTTACATCGTGTGTGTGTAATGCTCAATTTAATGAGTTGATTGATGTTTTAAGTAATTTAAAAGAAAAATACATAAAAGGATACTTTGGTTTTAATGTAAATTTAGAATTAAAACTTTTTTATTATGCATCGAATTACGAGCTTATGAGCTATGCTTTTATGGGTGATGCCGAAAAACTCACAATGAAAATTAATGAAGTTGAAAAAGGAATAAAATATTGGGATAAAAACCTGTCGAAAGAGATGATTGTTGTAGTTTATACAGCATTGAAAATGGCATGGTTTTTTTTGGGTGATATTAAAAAATCAAAATTTTATATTAATAAAATATTAAATGAATCGGTAAAAGATGTAAGAAAAGATGCTATTGAAGATGCAATGTTATTTAATTTAATTATAGTTTTTGAAAAAGATGATGTTTATTATCAAGAACAAGTTGTAGATAAAACATTGCGATATTTTAAAACCAATAACATGACCGACTATTTTGAATATAAATTTGCCGATGCTTTGAAAAGGAATATCTATAAAAAAGATATTTTTATAAATGTTTTTAAAGTAATTAAAAATCAACTTCCCAAATACTTTTATCAATTAGATGATAACAGATATTTTTCTGAGAATTTTTTCCCTGTATATATATGGTTATTATCAAAAATAAAGAAAAAACCTATACTTGAGATTGTAAAAGATTGGTATTATAATAACTTATAAACATTATTTTATTATACGTAATATATTTATAATAAAATAGTTATATAATAAAATACTGTTTTGAAATTATTATTTTATTCTGTTTTTTATTTTATCTGTTTGTCTTTTATAATAATTTTGTTTAAAATTTTAAATTATACAATTTAACGGGCACTTTAATAATTAATAAAATATTAATATCTAATTCATCGGTAGATGTTTCTCATCTGTCGAAAGGACTGTATTTTGTGGAAGTTAATACATTTAATAATAACAAATTTTCACAAAAAATTATAATTAAACAGTAGTTTTTTTTTGTAATTATTAGGTTTTAGGGTAGTTAAGTAATGCAGGGTTCTTTTTTAAGAACGGTGGTACCTGCATTACTTTTTTGTTTAAATTGTTTATTTATTCCATATAATTATATTTAAAATCGGTAGGAGGCGTTAAATTTTCCTTTATGGTTCGCGGACTAATCCAGCGTAATAAGTTTAAATAACTTCCCGCTTTATCGTTAGTGCCAGATGAACGTGCTCCGCCAAAAGGTTGTAATCCCACAACTGCTCCACTGGGTTTATCGTTGTAATAGAAGTTACCGGCAGCATAACGTAATATCTTACATGCCTTTACTGTAGCATATTTATTGTTTGAAAAAATTGACCCTGTAAGTGCATAAGGCGATGTTTTATTACACATCTCAAGCGTTTCTTCAAATTTATCGTCATCGTAAACAAATATTGTCATTACAGGTCCGAAAATTTCTTCTTGCATAGTTTTAAATAGTGGATTTGTAGTGACAATAACAGTAGGTTCAATAAAATAGCCTACCGATTTATCTCCTTTACCGCCTGCAATAATTTCGGCATCATCCGATTTCTTAGCATAATTGATATATTCCATAATATTATCAAACGATTTTTCATCAATTACCGCATTAACAAAATTGTTTAAATCCGATACGTCACCTATTTTCATTTCCGATATCTTTTGCAGGATAAGCTCTTTGGTTTTATTCCACAACGATTGTGGAATGTAAGTGCGTGATGCTGCCGAACATTTTTGCCCTTGATATTCAAAAGCTCCGCTTACAACAGCAGTTGCAAGTTCTTTGAAATTAGCCGAATTATGAGCAAAAATAAAATCTTTTCCTCCTGTTTCACCTACAAGGCGAGGGTATGATTTATACAGTTCAAGATTATTGCCCACTGTTTTCCACAAATGGTTAAAAGTGCCGGTAGAGCCTGTAAAATGAATACCTGCCATGTCGGGATGTTTAAGCACAATATCGCCGATTAATGCACCCGAACCCGGAACAAAATTTATAACTCCGTCGGGTAAGCCGGCTTCTTTGAATATCTTCATAAGGTAATAACTTGAAAGTAATGATGTAGTAGCAGGTTTCCATACCGTAGTATTACCCATTATTGCAACCGAAGTGTTTAAATTCGAGGCAATTGCGGTAAAATTAAACGGTGTTACCGTAAAAATAAATCCTTCGAGCGGGCGGTATTCAAGACGATTAATATTATCAATGCCTATTCCGGGTTGATTTGTAAATATTTCGGATACAAAATGAGCGTTAAATCTAAGAAAATCAATTGTTTCGCATGCAGAGTCTATCTCTGCTTGGAAAGCATTTTTTCCTTGCCCCAGCATTGTTGCAGCATTAAGCACATATCTGTATTTTTTTGATATTAGTTCAGCGGCTTTTAGCATTATTGATGCTCGCTCTACCCACGACAATTCAAGCCATTGCTCTTTTGCTTTTAGGGCTGCTTCAATAGCCGCTTTTACTTCTTTATCTCCCGCTTTGTGGTATTTTGCCAACACATGTTTATGATTATGCGGCATTACAACATTTGAGGTATTCCCTGTGTAAATTTCTTTTCCGCCTATTATAAGCGGAATTTCAACTATTTGATTACTCTGTTTTTCTAATTCTTGTAAGAGTAAATTTCTTTCTTCACTTCCCTTTTTATATTGTTTTAAAGGTTCGTTTTTAGGCTCTTTAAAATTAAATATTGCATTATTCATAGTTATTATATTTTAATTAATTTATCTAATCGATATGTAATTAATTACATATCGGATGCAAAAATATTATTTTCTTTATTACTTTTCTTATAAAATGTATAATTTTAACATATTAAACAGGTGTTGTTAAGCATTAAAGATAGTTTAATGTTTATGTAAAGAACAGATAAAAAGTTTAGATTAAACTAAAAACGAGCATATTGAAAAAATATTTATTAATACTACTGTTTTATTTTTTAATTTGTGGGCTTTACGCTCAACAAGTTGATATTAAAACAGATTACTTTACACGATTTAGAAATATTACTGTTGTAGATGGATTGAGTAATAATAGAGTTCTTGATATTATTCAAGATTCCAGCGGGTTTATATGGATTGCTACTCAAAACGGACTTAATAAATATGATGGGTACAATTTTAAAAAGTTTTTTACCAAACTTGAAGATACTACTTCACTTTCGGGTAATTACGTAACTTCACTGAGTATTGATAATAAAAATAATCTTTGGATAGGCACAAAAGAAGGACTTTGCCGTTATATTCCTCAAACCGAAACTTTTTATCGTTTCCCTGTATTGTCGGATACAACAAGCGGTATTTCAACAAATTATGTAAGAAAAGTTATTGCTGAAAAAAATAAACAAATCTTGTGGGTAGAAACTGTTGACGGCATTTTAAATAAAATAAATCTTAAAACAGGAAGTATAAAATATATTAAGCATGATGCTTGTCATCAAGCGAATACTTACGATTATCATTCAATTTTTATTGACAATAAAAACAGAGTATGGTTTGGCGGTAGGTTTATGGGACCTTATGTGTTTAACGACTCTACCGAGAAATTAATTTTTATTAAAGCCGACTTTCACAATTTAAAGAAAAAACGTGATAACGATATTGCTTGTATTTTTCAAGACTCCCAAAGTAGATTATGGATGAGTGCAACAGATGGTTTTTATCAATATTTTGATAATAGCAACACTTTTAAAAAACAGCTTGCCACATCTACATTCGATATTATCGAAGGAGAACAAGGATATCTTTGGCTTGCAACAGGAAAAGGGCTATATAAATATAATCCTGCTACAAATAAATTTATAAGATATTTATATAACCAAAACGATAATTTATCGTTGGTAAACAACCATTTACACTGTTTATTATTTGATAAAAGCAATAATTTGTGGATAGGAACAGAGAAAGGATTATCAATAATTAACAGACGTGAAAATTTATTTCGTCATTACAGACATATCCCCGAGACAGAAGGAACATTAACAGGAAACAACATTACTTGTTTTTTAGAAACAAAAGACCATAATATTTTTATCGGAACTAAAACAAAAGGATTAAATTATTGGGATAATCAGCAGAATCTTTTCGATAATTTTAACAGTTCATTTGGCAAAAATAATGTTTCGTGTCTTTTTGAAGATAGGGACAACAATATATGGGTAGGAATGTGGACAGGACGGGGTTTTTATAAATACAATAGAAAAATAAACACATTTACTCATTATGCGTATTTGTACGATTCTTTTAAAACTGATTGGTATAACGATTTTTATCAAGACAGCAAAGGCAGATTGTGGGCAGGAATATGGGGAGCTGGCGGAATAAATTTTTTTAATATAAAAAAAGGAGCTTTTGAACCTTATAACTTACTTGCCGACGAAGCTCCAAGATACCGAATTAATTCTTTTATTTTTTATAATAATTATATTTTAATAACAACTAAGGGGCAATCAATATACCGATATAATATTTCTTCGGGAAAATATCAGTCTTTTTCAACAAACGGAGAAGAAAAAGTTTTGCCTGAAATTAAAAACAATGTTAACATTACATTTTTTAAATCAAACCCTTCATATTTTAAAAATATTCAACAAGTAGGTAATAGCCTGTTTGTTGAATCCGACAATAAAATAATAGAATATAATAAAGGTAATTTTACTGAAATAAAGAGTCAAATACTTAATAATATAAAAAACATATTCAGCATCAACGATTCGCTTTTGGTGATAGTAACAAAACAATATTTATTACAATTAAAACCAAAATCGGGAACATCCGAAATTTTATTAAAATTAAACAAACAGAATATATCAAGTGGTAAGTTTTTCAAAGTAGGAGATAAACTTTTAATTGTAGTAACAGATAAAATTTTAATGTATGATTTCAATAAAAAAAGCATAATAGACACAAAAATTAATATTTCGCAAGATTATGCTGCAAGCATAAACCAAATTGAAACCGATGGAGTAAATACATTGTTTGCCACAAATAAAGGAGTTGTTATGTATAATGCAAAAGCTAATAGCATTTTGTATTTTAACATTGATAATTCCATAAAAAAAGGTCTTATAACTAATGTTATTTTGTCGATAAGATATTGTAATGCCGATAAACTGTTTTGGGTGGGAACAAACAAAGGTTTATTTAAGTTTAATGTAAAAAACAGCATTTTTAAACAGATAAAACAAACCGATAATTTTATAATACAGGATATTAATTTAACAAAAAAAGATACAGTTTGGTTTTTATCGGGAAAACATATCGGGTATTATAATATTTTACACGATAAAGCAAAACTGATTGATAACCTTACAAAACATGAGCTGTCGTCACATTTGGTAAGTTTTATATACGAAGATTCTTACGGAGATGTATGGGTAGGAACAACAAAAAACGGATTGAATAAAATAGATACTTCTACTTATGAAATTACTCACTATTTGAGTAATACTGATGATTATAATGCATTGTGGGGAGATAATGTATCGTGTATTACACAATTAGACGATACTACAATTGTGATAGGAGCCGAAGGACTTAATATTTTTAATATAAAAACAGGAAAGTTTTCGCATTTTACAAGTAAAAACGGAATGCCATCGGATAAAATTCTTGGTGTAACAAAAGATATAAAAAAAAGGCTGTGGGTTTTAACAGACAAAGGATTGCTTATGTTAAACTTACGTAAAAATAAATTTAGATTTTTTGCTGAAAATTGGGGTTTACATACGTATGAATTTAACCCTGCTTTATATTTATTGTCATATAATAAAATATTGTTGGCTACAAACAAAGGATTTTACTCTTTTAATCCTGACAGTATTTTAAAATTTCAATTGACATCCGATATTCAATTCTCGGGATTTAAAGTATTTAACAAAGAGATTGTTACTGACTTTTCGGATAAAAATGAAATAAAATTAAATTACGACGAAAACTTTTTCACAATATTGTTTTCCGATTTGAACTATCTATCGGATAAAACAACATATTTGTATAAACTTAAAGGTGTTGATAAAGAATGGGTTACTACATTTAGTAATAGTGCATCATACACTAAAATATCACCGGGAAAATACAGTTTTTTGGTAAACACTCCTGAGAACGAAAAAAATAATATTATCCCAAGAAAATTAACAATAATAATTACACCTCCTTACTGGCAAACAATATGGTTTTATTTTTTAGAGATATTATTGATGGTAATAATATTGTTATCAATTTATTTTCAGCGAAATAAGCAGTTCAAATTAAGAGAAAATCATTTGAAATTAGAGCAGAGATTATTGCGTTTGCAAATGAATCCGCACTTTTTATTTAACTCTCTTACTGCTATTCAAAGTTTTATTTTTAAAAATAATCCCAAAGAAGCAGGTAAATATTTGTCAAAATTTGCTAAATTAATGCGATTGTTTTTACAAAACAGCAGAGAGGAGTTTATATGTTTAAACCGCGAAATAGATACTTTGAATTATTACATGGAACTTCAACAATTAAGATTTAATAACTCTTTTGATTATAATATAACCGTATCAAAAAATATTGATATTAATTTGGTGAAGATTCCTCCGATGATGACACAACCGTTTATTGAAAATGCAATAGAACACGGATTTAAAAATATTGATTATAAAGGGAATATAAATATTGATTTTAATCTGAGAAACAGTGATATGCAAATTTCAATTCAGGATAACGGGTGGGGGATAGAAAATATTGAATTAAAAGAAAATTTACAAAAAAAACATAAATCTTTAGCTACTATTATTACAAATGAGAGATTAAAATCATTCAGCAATAAAAAAAGCAGTTATTCTTTACAAATAATAGATTTAAAAGATATTACCGACAAAAAATCAGGTACAAAAATTGTATTAAATGTGCCATACAAAATAGAGTAATTTTTATAGATAATAAAAGTTAAAATTTTTTATATCAATGACAGAGCAAAAAATTAAAACAGTAATTGTTGACGACGAAAAAAGAGCACGTGAAAGCATTGCCGATATGATAGCCTTGTATTGCCCCAAACTAAATATTGCAGGGGTAGCCGACAGTGTATTGTCGGGGCTTGAGATGATAAAAACAGAAAACCCCGATTTAGTTTTTCTTGATATAAAAATGCAGGACGGAACAGGGTTTGACTTACTTAATAGAATTGAAAATAAAAATTTTGCTCTTATTTTTTTAACTGCATACGATGAGTATGCCATTAAAGCATTTAAGTTTAGTGCTGTAGATTATTTATTGAAACCTTTAGACCCCGATGAATTAATTTCGGCTGTAAATAAAGCTGTTGAAGATATTGAAAACAATAAAATGAACATTTCAACATTAATTGAAAATTTAAATTCAATAAAAAAAGACAACAAAAAAATAGTGTTGAAAACAACTGACAGTATTCATTTAATTAGTATTAACGATATTATAAGACTGGAATCAACAGGTAATTATACAAAATTTTATTTAGTTAATCAGAAACCGATAATGGTTTCGCATACTTTAAAAGATTATGATGATATTTTAACTGAATATGGATTTTTCAGGGTTCATCAATCTCATCTTGTTAATTTACAACATATTATCAGACTGGATAAAGCCGATGGAGGAGTTATTGTATTGACAAATAATGAGCAAGCTCCCATATCTATCCGAAAGAAAGAAGCTTTTTTAAAGGTTTTAAGCGAAATATAAATTTTTTTACGGTTTTTGTGTGTTTTATATTTTCAAATTAAAATATTGTATTATATTTGCACCCGCAAAACAACGCCGAGGTAGCTCAGCTGGTTAGAGCGCAGGATTCATAATCCTGAGGTCGGCAGTTCAAGCCTGCCTCTCGGTACTAACCTTTATAAAAGGCTTTAAAATCAGGGTTTTACATTTGTAAAACCCTTTTTTTGTTTATTTTGACACTATCCTAAAAAGTGTGTAAAGTCGATTTGTTTATAAATCGGCTTTATTTTTTACCTCATTAATCCTTATCAACAATAAATTTACCGTTTGTTATTTTTATATAATACATTTTATCATTATAAACATCATATTGACCCATAGTGCCGGAAAAAGTCCCTTCTAATCTGCCTGTTTCTTTATCATATTTAGTAATAGTAACTTTACAATCGGTATCGCCATTGTGTGAGTAATATGGCCAGCCATACTTTTCTGTTTCAAGATAAAAGGTATTATGATCATCAGTTGCTTCTGTCCATGTTTTTTCAACTAACTCGGGAACAGTAATTTTAAAATAATTATCATCATCTTTCCATCCACTAATATAATAAGGAGTTCCTTTATCGGGATTGGGGAACCAGTAACAGTTGTTAGAAAAATCATACTTTACTCCATCTCTTTCGTAAGTAAAAGTAACTTTTTGTTCGGGAGTAACATTATCTTCTTCTTCATCTTCGCATGATATAACAAACATCATTGCATTTAAAAACATAAAAATAAATAGTAAATTCTTCATAATATTAAAATTTTATCTGTTAAACATTATACTGTAAAAATACAGTTCATCAACCTGATAAAATTTATAAACTATTATATAATTGTTTATATTTACTATTCGTTACGTTTTTTGTTTTATTCGTAATTAAAACAAGAAAGTATTTTTAAAAGAACGTATTACCTGCCTTTTTCGTCAAAAACCTTAGTATATTTTTTTAAATATTTAAGAATAAAATAAATTACAATACTTGCTAAAGTGGCATAAAACAACCAAGAGTGAATCGAATTGTATAGCGATTTATTTTCAATATAATCTTTAATCATTCTGAAAAGAAAAAAAGTTACGAAAATTGCCGTAAATCCGTTTTTCTCTTTTTTAAGCACTTTTTTCCAACTAAACCAAATATTCGGTTTTGTAAAGTTTTTAAACGATAAAATAAAAGCAGGAGTTTTTTCTGACCATTTAATATAAGTATCGCCGAATTTTTTTCGTAAAAAAGCCTCTTCGGCGTACATTATTCTTTCGTAATATAGCCAGTAAGCCAAAACAAATGCGGCAATATACCATAAATTTTGCGTAAGCATTGCGGGACCCAACCACATAAAAAAGTTACCTACATAAAGCGGATGCCTGACAGTAGAATAAATTCCCGATGTATTTAATTTATCGGCAACTTGCTCGGTAGTGTTTCTGCCCGAAGTATTTGCAGGAGTGTATCCCACTGTAAATATTCTTATCAGCAAACCCAAAAAACTTACGCCGATACTGATTATTTCATAAATATTATAAGGTAATACGCGTTCAAAACCGGTTGAATAAAGTAAAGTATAAACAAATACCAACAATCCCGACAGCAAAAACACCAAAGGCAAAGTGCTGCGATATCTAAACATAAATACTCCCTGCTGTTCAAATTCTTCTTGTAAAGCCATATTAATTTTATTTGATTTTTTTTAATTCTACGTTTACCGATAAGAATTCTTTATTTACCGATTTTAGTATTAAGGATAATAAAGTTATTTATACTTTCGTAAACAATTTTTTTCGACAAAGATAAAATTATTACAACATAAAGCAAAAAGTATAAAATCAAGCAAATAACGGTTAAAACAGTTAAAAGTTATCAAATATGAGAATATTAGCATTATTATTTGTGGGAGTATTTCTCTCAATAACGGTTAAATCACAAGACACAACATATAATTTTTCGTTGCAACAGGCACAAGATTTTGCTATTGAACATTTTTTCCAAAGTAAAAATGCCCGTTTGGATATTGAATCAGCACAAAAAAAGATTTGGGAAACTACAGCAATAGGTTTGCCGCAACTTAGCGGAACAATAGATTATACCTATATGCCCGACATTCCCGAATTAAGTTTTCCGGTAACGGTTATGGCTGCCAATAAACAGCCCGACGATTTAATTTATGCCAGAGATTTTTGGGACCCCAATTTTTACAAAATGGAAAAAGGAGAGTCAATTAAAATGGGAGTAACCAACAATGTATCATATAAATTAATGCTTACACAGCTTATTTTTAGTGGTGAATATATTGTTGGACTACAGGCTTCAAGAACGTATAAACTATTTGCAAAAGAAAATTATGATAAAATAAAGGTTGATATCCGTGAAAATATTGCAAGCACATATTATTCAATACTTGTTTTACATAAAAATAAAACCGTGCTACAAAAAACTCTCGATAATTTGAAAATGAATTATGAGCACACAAAAAAGTTTTTTGAGCAGGGATTGGTTGAAGATACTGATGTTGACCAATTGGCATTAACGGTAAAACGAACCGAAAACAGTTTGCGTATGGTTGAAAATCAAATACGTTATCTTTCAAAACTGTTTAAATATCAAATAGGATTACCGGTTGAAGCCGAAATAAATTTTACCGATAAACTCGAAAAACTTGTTGACGATAATATTATAAATCCCACAGCGTATCAATTTGTTTTAGAGGATAATATAAATTATCAACTTTTAGAAACACAAGAAAATTTGCAATCGCTGAGTTTTAAAAGAGAAAAATCAAAATTTTTACCATCAATATCCGGATTTTATCAATACAAAGACCAATTTGAAACACCCGATTTTAATACAAATATAAAACACATTATCGGTATTAGCTTGTCGGTACCAATAGTATCAAGCGGTATGAGAATAGCAAAAGTGGGACAAGCAAAAATAGAACTCGACAAAGCCGCTAATATGAAAGAACAAGAAGCTCGCAGACTCACTCTTATAGCTCAACAGGCTGTATTCGATTATAATACGGCATTGCAAAATTATTACAACGAACGCGAAAATTTTAAGTTGTCGGAAAAAGTCCTTAATAAAACTACCGTAAAATTTACCGAAGGAATGGTTTCTTCGTTAGATTTATCAATAATAAATAACCAATATTTGCAGGCTCAATTGTCATATGCCACTGCAATTCAAGAATTATTAACCAAAAAAGTTGCTCTTGACAAAGCATACAATAAGTTGAATTATTAATAAAAAATATTATACAAATGCATACAACAGTTAAATTATTACCGGTAATTATCTTGTTTTTTATCTCGTGCTCGCATCCTAAAAGCACTTACGATGAGTTGATTGCAAAAAAAGATTCGTTAAGAAACATACAACTCAACATTACAAAAGAATTGAATAATATTGATGTCGCTCTTGCATCTTATGATACCACTCTGAATAGTGAAAACGACGAAGAGATAATAAAACAGATAATAGCAAAAAAGAATAAAATTGCAGTTATCGAAAAAGATATAAAAGAGTTGGAAGATAAACTTTCGTCGAATAAAGTTGAAGACGACAATATTGCTGTTGCCGTAAAAACAATGAAATACGAACCTTTTAATCACTATTTTATTGTTTTCGGTAATGCCGAAGCCGATAAATATGCAAACCTGAGTCCCGAAATGGGTGGTAAGGTTGAGAAAATATATGTGGTTGAAGGACAAAAAGTAAAAAAAGGAGCTTTGCTGTTACGATTAAATACCGAAGCTATTGAACGTCAGATTGAGGGTGTAAAATCGAATCTGGATTTTGCAACCAAAACATACAACAAACAAAAAGCATTGTGGGAACAAAAAATAGGTTCCGAAATTCAATATCTGCAAGCAAAATCGGCAAAAGAAGCTCTCGAAGCACAACTCGAAGCACTCGAAGCCCAAATGGATATGGCTTATTTACGTGCTCCGTTTAACGGAATTGTAAATCGTATTTATCCGAAAGTAGGAGAGATGGCAAGTCCACAAATGCCTGTTATTGAGTTTGTTAATTTGAAAAAAATAAATATCAAAGCAAAAGTATCGGAAAAATATATAAATGCTGTTAAAGCCGGACAATATGTTCACGTATCTTTTTCTTCCATACCCGGATTCGGGAAAGAGGTTAAAATTGTTAGAGCTTCAAAAGTAATTAATCCCAAAAGCCGGACTTTTGATATTGAACTGAAAATTGATAATGCCGACGAAATGATTAAACCCAATATGATTACCACAATCAGAATTAATGATTTTTCAGAGAAAAATGCATTAACGGTGCCGTCGTTGGTTATCAAAAAAGATATTTCGGGAGATTACGTATATGTTATCAAGAAAAAAGATAATGCTTTTATTGCCGACAAACGACCTATAACTTCCGGCTTATCGTATCAAGATAGCACAATGGTAGTTAAAGGTTTAACCCCCGGTGACCAAGTGATTGTTGAGGGTTACAACATGGTAAGTTCGGGAATTAAAGTATCTGTAAAACAAAAATATTAAACGATAATATTTTTCAATTATCAAATCAATTAAATTATGGATAACGATATTAATACAAGTAAGATAAGAGAGTTTAAACTGACATCCATATCTCTGAAAAATAAAAATACGGTTTTTTTACTGACATTTGTTTTGCTTATTTTTGGTATTACGGCATATGTAAATTTACCCAAAGAGCTGTATCCCGAAATAGTGTGGCCTCAAATAATGGTAAATACCGTTTATCCGGGGAACTCACCCGAAGACATTGAAAACTTGATTACCCGTCCACTCGAAAAAGAGTTGGAAAATGTGCGTGGATTGAAAGAGTTAACATCAACATCGTCGCAAGATGTGTCGATGGTTGTTGTTGAGTTTAACACCGATGTTGACCTCGAAGACGCTTTGCGTAGGGTGAAAGATGCCGTTGACAAAGCCGACAGCGACCTGCCAAACGATAATCAAATTGTAGGACCTAATGTTTTTGATATTGATTTCTCGGAGTTTCCTATTTTAAATATTAACCTTTCGGGAAATTACAGTATCGAAGAGTTAAAAAAATACGCCGAATATCTCGAAGACGAGTTCGAAAGTATAAGCGAAGTTTCAAAAGTAACCATCGAAGGAGTTAATGAGCGGGAGATAAAGGTAAATGTCGATTTGGTTAAAATGGAAGCCTACGATATCTCTTTTAATACAATAAGTCAGGCTATTAAAAATGAAAATATGTCAATATCGGGCGGTGATATTTTGCTTGGTCAAACACGCCGCAATATTCGTTTGACAGGTGAATTTCGCAATATGGACGATATTCGCAATATTATAATAAAAAACAAAGACGGAAATATTGTTTACTTGCGTGATGTTGCCGATGTGGTTGACGGATACGAAGAACCAAAAAGTTATGCCCGACTGAATAAACAAGCCGTAGTATCAATTCAGGTAGTGAAAAAAGGCGGTGAAAACCTTTTATCTACAACCAAACGTGTGTTTGAAGTATTAGATAAAGCAAAAGCCGACAATATGCTGCCTAAGGATTTAACTATTTCTATTACCAACGATCAAAGTGATATTGTAAAAAAACAATTGAAAAACCTTGAAAACAGCATGATAATGGGGGTTATCTTTGTGGTGTTGGTATTGTTCTTTTTTCTCGGTACACGAAATGCTCTGTTTGTGGGACTTGCAATTCCACTGTCGATGATGATTTCGTTTGTAATTATAGGGCTTATCGGATTCAAAATAAACATGATAGTTCTGTTTTCGTTGATACTTGCCCTTGGAATGTTGGTTGACAATGCCATTGTGGTAGTTGAAAATATTTACCGTTTTGTTGATAACGGATATAAACCTTTGCAGGCGGCAAAACTTGCAGTAGGCGAAATAGCAATTCCCATTATTGCATCAACAGCAACTACTCTTGCCGCATTCTTACCTTTGGCATTGTGGAAAGGTATTATGGGCGAATTTATGAAATATCTTCCCGTAACGCTTATCATTGTTTTAACATCGTCACTTTTTGTGGCTCTGGTTATTATTCCTGTTTTTTCATCGTCATTTATCAAAGTAAAAAATACAGATAAAGAATCTGACAAAAAACAGAAAAAAATGGGGCTTTATGCAGGTTTAATTATGATGCTTGTAGGAGCACTGTTTTTGTTTGCTCATAAAATGGTTGTAGGGAATTTGTTGGTATTTTTTGGATTTATCGGAGTACTTAATATGTTGTTTTTGAGCAAATTGGAGTCGTGGTTTCAAGAAATATTTTTAACGAAACTTGAAAACGCATACGAAAAAACTCTACGATATGCTTTACGCGGAAAAAATTTATTGCTGTTCTTTTTCGGCACCATATTTTTAATGATATTTACCATAGGACTGTTTTTTGGCAGCAAACCTGATATTATTCTTTTTCCCGAAAGTGATCCAAATTATATAAATATAGTTGCAGAGTTGCCTGTAGGAACTGATATTACCGGAACAAATGAGTTTTCAAGAAAACTTGAAAACGATGTAATCGGTTATCTCGAAAATATTAAAGCATTTATTCCGGGTGACACCAACAGTATTGTTGAATCGGTTCTTACTACCGTTGGGAAAGGCAATCCGCAAGAAATATCATCGGGAAATTCACCCAATAAACTTATTATTACGGTAAGTTTTGTCGATTATCAGTTGAGAGGCGATTTTAATACTTCGGATATAATGAAAGGGCTTAGTGAACACATTCTTAATAAATATCCGGGTGTTGAAATGGAACTTACAAAAGATAAAAAAGGTCCACCAACGGGAAAAGCCGTTAATATTGAAATTATAGGACAAGATTTTGATAAATTGGTTTATCTGTCGGACACCATAAAAAGTTTTATCGAAAATGCTGATATTGAAGGAATTGAAGGACTTAGGATGAATATAAGCACTCAACAGCCCGAACTGTTAATACATATCGACAGAGATAAAGCTCAACGCTTCGGGTTAAGCACCGGAATGATAGGTATGACTGTGCGTAATGCACTTTTCGGACTCGAAGCATCCGACTTTAAAGTGGGCGAAGATGAATATCCTATCAATATAAGATTGAAAGATGAATACAGATATAATCTTGCAGCACTGCAAGATATGAAAATTCCTGTATTCGGCGACGGACCACCACAATATATTCCCCTTTCGGCTGTTGCCGATTTTGAATATTCTACTACATTCAGTTCGGTGCGGCGTAAAGATTTAAAACGTGTAATTACTTTATATTCAAATGTTATTGAGGGATATAACAGTAATGTGATAAATCAGCAGATAGCAACATTAATGAAGAAATTTAAAATGCCGCAGGGTTATTCTTACGAATTTACAGGTGAACAAAAAGACCAAAAAGAGTCGTCCGATTTTCTCGGAAAAGCAATGTTAATAGCACTTGCCCTTATTATGCTTATTTTGGTAACACAGTTTAATTCGTTGATTCGCACATTAATTATAATGGGTAGTATCATATTCAGTACAATAGGTGTATTTGGCGGATTGTGGACTTTTAATATGAACTTTATCATTGTAATGACAGGTATCGGTATTATTTCCCTTGCGGGGATAGTTGTAAACAATGCTATTGTGTTGATAGATTTTATTGAACAATTGAAATTGCGACGCAGAGCAAAGTTAGGAATGAAAGAAGATGATTTTTTACCTGTAAACGAGGCTACCGAATGTATTGTTCAAGGCGGAAAAACCCGTTTACGTCCTGTATTGTTAACGGCAATTACCACTATACTCGGTTTGATACCAATGGCTGTGGGAATGAACTTTGATTTTGAAGGTTTGTTAACATCGTATAATCCCGATATGTATTTTGGAGGCGATATGGCTGATATGTGGAGTTCAATGAGTTGGACGGTGGTTTTCGGACTTACTTTCTCTACATTCTTAACTCTTATTATTGTGCCTGTTATGTATCGTATGACAACAATTGCACAAAAAAGGCTTAACGATTTAATGAGTAAGTTTAAAGACAAACGTAAAGTTTATATGGCAAAAAAATAATTGACTATCAATAAAGCATATAAAGTAGCCATTTCTAATTTATTAAAAATGGCTACTTTTGTTTTTCATAACATAAGTTCAACCCGACTTATGCAGTAGGAGTTGTGAAATAGTGAACTTACGGCATTTAGTAAGGGTTAACCCCGATTTAGAAATACACCATTTTGGTTATTGTCCAAAATAGATGTAGTTCTTTATCGCTATACA